>Ga0137404_10001972_pt1 | contig 13478 bp, 5 predicted proteins | sample CZOMad2_1_16fung_FD_108285 | JGI IMG/M metagenome (GOLD analysis project Ga0137404, IMG submission 108285) | Vadose zone soil fungal communities from Angelo Coast Range Reserve, California, USA - CZOMad2_1_16fungal (Illumina Assembly) | ecosystem: Environmental > Terrestrial > Soil > Vadose zone...
AGGACGCTGAAAGAGTTCTGCAAGGTTCCATATGGCTGGACTCGACCAGCGCGGAGCCTTACGTGATTTTGGGCAAAGTGTTCATGGCCAAGAGGCAATTACCGCAAGCGGAACGAACCTTGCGACGCGCAATCGCAGTGGATTCCGGCAACTATACAGCCCACTATTTGCTCGGCCAGCTTTACCGGGAGCAAGGCAAAACAGCCGCTGCGGAGCGTGAATTTAAAATCGCGGCGCACATCCAACAGCTTCAGGCGCAGAACGCGCCTCGCATTCGATAGTTGAGCCGTTCTAGGGCCCCCCGCGCTTCTCCTTGGGAGTTTCGAGTTGCGCGCGGATGATTTTCTCAAACGCAGCTTCCGGTTGGGCTCCGCTGAGCAGGATTCCGTTTATGAAAATTCCCGGCGTGCCTTCGACGCCAGCGCGGATCCCATCCTGCAAGTCCCGTTCAATTTGTTTCGTGTATTTGCCACTGGATAGGCAAGCGTCAAACTGCTTTTCGTTGAGCCCCAGGCTCTGAGCCATTCCCGCCAGGCCCGCCCGATTGAGTTTATCGGGATTCGCGAACAAGAGGTCATGATACTCCCAAAATCTCCCCTGCTCGACGGCACAACGTGAAGCTTCGGCAGCCAACTCCGCCTGCGAATGCATCCCGCGGAGCGGAAAGTCTCGGTATGCCAGGCTGACCTGCCCTTGGTATTTTTCGAGCAGGTTTTTCAGGGTGCTCTGAACTTTCCTGCAAAACGGGCACTGGAAATCGGAGAATTCAACAATCATTACCCGCGCTTGCGGACTTCCGCGAAGTCGGGCGGGGTCGTAGGTGACTTGGACCTTACCCGGTTGCAGTAAGATCGGCGTCCCATCGTGGTCTTGCAGGCGTTTCAGCAATTCCTGCCGGGTCAGGTGAAGCTCTGACTGGTTCCGGGCGAGTTTCTGGCGAACGCTTCGCAGTTCCGGCAGATCCTTGTCCGCGTCGCTCCACAGCTTTTCTGCGATGGCAAACTCCTGGCTTGCGGCGACAGAATCGCCTTGGTGTTCGGACACCGAACCAAGGGCGTAGTAACCGCCGGCGTAGCTCGGGTCTTGCTGGATCATTTCCCGCGCAGTGAACTCGGCCAAAGCCCATTCCTCGGTCTCGCGGGCCCTGCGCGCGATTGAATCAAGCTGGATTAGCGCTTGGCTTCGCGGATCCGGCCCGGGTGATGCGCGAAGCTGCTCTTGGATTTGCTTCATCAGCCCTACGCCTTCGAGGGATTTTTTTTGCGATAGCAGAATCTCGGCCCGCAACGTCTCGGCATAGGGCCGCAACCGATCGGCTTCGGTTGCGGTAACCAGAACGAGCGCATCGCGCGCCAAAGCCAATTCCTTCTCGGCATCATCGACGCGATTCAGGATCACGAGCGCACGGCCCATCAACGTATGCCCTGCAAATCGCGCCATAATCGAAGGCCTCTGGGCCAGAATCTGCGATTGCTCGTAAGCCTCCTGAGTGCGCCCTCGCGCCAGCAGAAACTCCGGCCATTGCCTGTGGTCGAACTCCGCGAGTTCCCCGTGCGCCGGCAGGGAAAACGATTCACGCAGCAGTTGCTCCGCGGCTTTCATTTGTCCCAGCAACTGATAGCACATCGCCAGGAGGCCCAGGTTATGAGGATGGTGCCAGTCGTACTCTGCAGGAATATGCTCGGCACGATAGTAGGCATTCTCCAGCTCGTTTGCCTTTCGAAACTCTTCGATGGCATCCTCAATGCGTCCCGCCTGGCGAAGCTCATGCCCGCGCATGTGATGTGCGTGCGGAATCGAAGAGGATACGCGCAAATATGCCTCGCTGTGATATAGCGCCTCTTCGGTGCGGCCAATGTTCTCGTAGGAATGAGCCAAATAATGATGCGCAGCGGAATTATTGGGAGAAACCGCCAGCGCGGATAGGTAAAACGCGATGGAATCCAGATCTCCGGTCTGACCGTGTCCCGCCCCCGGGCCTTCATCGGCAAAGCCTCGCAAAATCCAAAGGCCTGGGTCGAGAGGGTTGGCCATCAAAGCGTCGTAAATGGCTTTACGGTAAGCGACGAATTTGTCGAGGTTCTGCTTGTCTTCGAGGAAATCCACTAGGCGGGCACGGATCTCCATACGCTGCCGTTCAACGTCGGTTACCGCGCTGGAGAGCGATTGCGCTTTTTCCAATGCCGCTCGCGCAGCGGGCACGTCTTGCAATTGCACGTAAACATCGCATAGTCCGACATAGGCCGCAGGTAAGGACGGATCCAATCGCAAAGCCTGGTGAAAGGAGCGCGCCGCTTCGATCCAGACGTACGAAGCAAGGTAGTTTAGCCCCTGATCATAAAAGGCCTGAGCTTCCGCGGATGACGTCGTCACTTTCTCGTGAAGGTTGCCGACGTCGTGCCGAAGGGGAAGCGGCCGCTCGAGAATCTCGTTTGGCACCCAGCCGACGATTTCATGTCCTTCGTGGCCTTCGTGTTGCGAGAGCGCCGGCGCTACCCATACTGCCAACAAGCAGGCTTGCAAGATTGCCAGTCGCGCCACGAGCAACCATGCGTGGCCACTCCATGTGTCATGGTGGACGGTGTTCCCTTTCTTGCCGGTTTGCCGGGAAACGTCCTGTCTGTGTAAATTCATTTTCAAATTTCGGTCACCTCGACGGAGCGAACGTAGTGTCCGGAATCGAGCCGCTTTGTTTCCACGGTAGGATCAGTCACCCGCAGCCGGATCAAATAGGTTCCCGTGGCTTTCGGCGTCCACGCATGCGACCAAAAGCTGCAAGGATCATTTGCTGTTTGCGAAAAATCCCACACTCGGACGTAGTCCTCTTCCGGATTAAAGCGTATTTCCAGCGCCTTCACCAGGCGCGACCCTCCCCACAGAATTCCAAGAACGCGATACTTGATTCTGCCATCCACAAACCACTTTTCGACGCGAATTGGCATAGCCGCCTGGTCAATTATCGCCGGCCGGTAATCTCTCGCCAGTTTCGGTACGCCTTGCTGATGTGTTCGGGCGGCAAATTCTTGCATCTGCGATGTCGCCAAGAAATTTTCATCGACAAATGTGATTGCGTTTACCCACTTGATGGAGGTGCAGCCATACCAGCCAGGCATAATCAGCCGGACCGGCGCGCCATGGTCTCTGCTAAGTGGCTGCCCGTTCATCTCAGTGGCCAGAAAGGCCTTGGAAGCCCTGAGTTGCTCAACTGTGAAGACCCAATCCGCGCCGGGAATCGACGTTGCCGATTTCATCGGGTATTGGTCGAAGCCCGAAACCATCACGCGATCCGTTCGCGGCTTGGTTCGAGTCGCGAGTAGATCAGGAATAGGTACGCCAGTCCAATCTCCCACGCTGAGCAGTCCGAACCGCGTTGCTCGCGTGTTGCCGGAGCATTCCATCAGGTGCATGCCCATGGGTCTCGCGCTTTTCCCTAAGTTTTCTAAGGTGAGGTTCACCGGTTCTTGAACGAGCCCGCCGACCTTGATCGTCCAGGGTTTTCCGGCATCGAGTAGCTCCGAAGCGCATGTGCGGGTATAGAATTTTTCGATGGGCGTGACCAATTGCTCGGGACTCAATCGAGAAAGGTCAGAAAACAGACGCGCGTCGAGGCCTGCCCCGATGATCGCATCGAGCGGCGCTTGGCTTTCTCCCGTGAATTCAAGAATTCCAAGCTGCTTGCCGCCCCGAAACGGATTGTCTCGCTCGTTTTGCCGCCGTGCGAAGCCGCTGAATTTGTCGAAACCTACAAGAAGCGCGCCACTCCCGAGCAGGGAGACACGAAGAAACTCACGCCGTTCCGTCTTTACAGGCCGCCGCATCACGTTCTCACCAGGTTCATGCGGGCTCTCACCATCTCCCCCCTATCATAATGCATGGCCGCCAAGAAAAAGGGGGTCAGGTCAACGACCTGGCCCCCGGACAATGAGGCTGCGCCTCGTTCTAGAAGTCGAACCGTAAGCCCATCTGAATGTATCGGGGCGAGTTGTATTGGTTGCTGGGAACACCAAAGGCGCCAGGCCCGGATATGTCCATGCCTGGCTGGTTCGAGAAATATGAATCGCCGCCGCTCCCGAACATCACATGGTTGAAGGCATTGACGAATTGCACATCAAACCGCGTGGATACGCGTTCGGTGATGCGCGTCAGCTTCGATACTGCCAAGTCCAGGTTCCAACGCATCGGACCGCGAACGCGGCCAAACCCCAGAGTCTTGTCGGCAAACGTCGGGTACCGGAAACCGGCAACCACCGCATCCGGGTTTTGGAACATATTCGGCACTCCTCCGGTGCTCCCAGAACCATAGCCGGAAGAGGACAGCGTGGGATTGTTCACGCGGTTTTGATTGAATGTGCCGGGTCCTATTGGAATCATCCCGTTCGAGTTTCCGTTTGACGGCGTGCTGCCGAATTCCGAAAAGCATGCAGCCGAGTCATAGACCATGTCGGGCAAGCCGCTGGCTGCAACGTACACGCCGGAGACAGACCAGCCGCCCAACACCCTATCCGCAAACGCGCCGGTGGCCATGCTCTTGCCCTTGCCGAAAGGCAATTCGTAGTTGACCAGCAGATTGAACGTGTGGCGCCGGTCGAACAATGACGGACCATAGCTCCGATGATGGTCAAAGGCGTCGGGAATGGCGCCGGTGCATTCCTGCGTAATGCCGAAGTTATCCAGCGCGTGGGAGTAAGTGTAGTTGGCATCGAAGGTCAAGCCGCGATAGGCGCGCGACCGCAGGGTCACGAAGCCGGCTTGGTAGTTCGCGTAGGTGAAGCTTCCGCTCCAATCTATCGAACCTATCTGTGTACTAGCCGCCGTCATGGGCCCGGTGGCGAAGTTCGGCTCCAGAAGGAACCAGAGTGCACCTGCACCGTGAGCCGGCCAGAAGGGATTGCCGTTAGTTTGGTCAAAAAGGGCCGCAGCTTGCGTGCAGTCGATGGGGGCTGTCGTCACGGGATTCGAGCAAAAGCTGCTCCCCGTACCGCCCATCATAGCCGTAAACCATGGTTGCGGGGTCACCGGGCAATTAATCACTCCTGCCTTGGAGATGGTGCAGGGGACACCGCTTTGCAATTGACCCGCTACCGCGTCGAAGGCTTTCGCAAAGCTCTGGTTGGTGCCTTTGGGCGTAAACATGTAGGGGATGTGGTTTAGATCGATGTTCCCGTAAAGATCCCGAGACCAACGGCCCACGTAACCTACTTCCAGGATCATCTTGCCGGGTAAGTCGCGCTGGATAGTGAAGTCAATTGAATCCGAACCGCCAGTAACGTAGTGCGGATCAAGACGGAAGTCTCGGCTCTCGAAGACGCTGTTGGCATTTGCCGGCTCGATGCCGCTGGGTGATCCCTGCCCCGGGATAATGACCCCACCGCTGACCGGCGGAAGGGGTGGAATATTAATATGGTTGCCGTCTATCCCGATCCGGAAGGCAGTAGTCGGATTGGTGAACCCGCTGCAAGCACCCGTCGTATCCGGAGCTGTGCAAACGGAAAGATCGCCAAAACCAATACCCAGAGCGGGAGTCAGAACAAGTCCGACGCCGTTCTTCCGTTCAAACCCCCGCGACCAGCCGCCGCGGAGCACAGTCTTCTTACTTCCCATCAAGTTCCCGAGAAAGCCATCCCCAAAGGATGGGTTCCAGGCAAACGCCAGGCGTGGGCCAAAGTTCGTGTAATCCGGGTCGAATGGATATTTTCGTCCGAGGGTCTTAATAGGCACATAGCCCAGAGTCGGATTGAAAACGTCTCCGTTCAGGGCAGCCTTTTCCTTGGCATCCAGGTAAGATTTGGCATCAATCGGTTTGCCAGTACTAACATCGATCATCATTGCCGTCTTGCCCGTCGGATCATGCGGCGGCATCTGCACGCCCCAGGTCAAACCATAGCTTAACGTCAGTGATGGAGACACGCGCCAGGTGTCGCCGAAATAGAGTTCATAGGCATTTACATTTTCTTTCTGTGTGATGGTGCTCCCGGCGGCCTGCGGACTCAAATCCCCAGCCCGGGTTAACACCTGTGTGGCGCTGTCTACCAACCCAAGCGCGGAAATGTACGCGCGTCTATATGTGCTCCTGTCCGAAGACGTAACCGAGGCCGGAATAGGAATTCCGCCAATATCCAGGAACTGCCCCCCGCGGGCCACGAAGTAGAGAGGCGTGGTTATGCCGCCCACCACTTTGTCATCCCGGACGTGCAGGAAATGCTGTAACTGCACACGCCCTCCGAAGTTCCAGGCGTGCTTGCCCTTAATCCAAGTCAAATTGTCGATAAAGGTGTAATCCTGGCCATTCCAAACGCGTTGACGCGCCTGTTGAGTATTGACGTTAATAGGCACCATAGCGTTGATCCGGCTTTCTGACCAGATCTGCAGCCTGGCGTCACTACACGGCGCTACGGCCCCGCAAGCGGTACCGGTGTTGAGTCCTGGCACCGGGATACTTGCGCCGGGAGCAATCCAAGACCACCAGTGACGCAACCAATCGAAGTGGAATTCGTTCACCAGATTGGCTGTAAGCCGCCCTGTCAAGCCCCCAACCAAAAATCGCGGCTGCAGCGGGCGGTTGGCCAGCGGGCACGGTGCACCTTTCTGACAGCCCTTCGCGATACCTCCAATGTCCTCCTGTATGTTGGGGGGGACAATGGTGGAGGTGCTGTAGCGATACGATCCCGTGAAATCCCATTTGTCATTAATCCGGTGATCCAGGCGGAGTACGGCAAAGTGCTCGTTGCTGATGTTTGGCACAGAACTTGTGAAAAGCGGTGCCCTTAGAGCTGCGTCACCCGCAGAGAAGTCATTAGGTGCAGGCAAATTAGCCCATTCAGCGGCTATGGCAGGGCTAAGGCCTTTCAGGCGCGGATCGAGGGTGCCAGTATCGGCCGGTAGCATTGTGCCAATCAGAGGATCGTTATCGCTGCAAGGGGCGGAGCACGCGGCTGGATCAAGCGTCGGCGTTGGATTCAGATTGAAGGCCCGGACCACGCCACCAGCATCCCGGAACTTCAGGATACCGGCCCTCAGAGCGTCGGACGGGATCAAACGTTGAAATACCGATTGCGTGAAGAAATGGCGCTCCTCTTCGTGCAGGAAGAAGAAAGTCCGGTTCTTCCAAATGGGCCCGCCGATCCGACCCCCGTAGCGGTTATCCCGCCATTCAGGATTTTCAACGGCCCGTTTGTTGCGGAACCAGTCGTTGGCGTTCAGCTCGTCATTTTGGTGATACCAGTAACCGGCGCCGTGCCAGTCATTCGTGCCGCGTCGCGTAACCATCTGCACCTGGGCGCCAAGTGACCGGGTAAAGTCCACACCGCCGTTGTTCGTTTGCACCCGGAACTCTTCCAGGCTTTCTACGGGAGTGGGTACTACCGCTCGGGGCGTAGCCTGGAAGCCCGTATTGTAGCCGCCGCCTCCCTCCATGTTGCTGGTGGCGTCGCCACCATCGAGCATGAAGGTGTTCTGGTCCATCCGCGCCCCGGCTATCGTCCCACCGCTCGAGTTACCATCGCCTGTGCCACCCGGGCCGTTGAAACCCGGAATCGCCATGGGCTGGAGCAGCATCAAGGCAGTGGCATCCCGGCTCAAGGTTGGCATGCTCGCAAGCAAATTGGAGTCGAGCACACCCCCTACACTCGCATCCAGAGTTTGCAACTCGACGCCAGTGCCGGCCCTGACTTCCACCGTCTCCGTCACGCCACCGACTTCCAAAATCACGTTAACCAGGGCCGATTTTCCGATTGCAACTCTTACGCTGCTCACCACTGACTGCCGGAAGCCCTTGCTTGAAACCGTAATGCTGTAATTCCCTGGACGCACGGAAGGAAAGGTATAACCGCCGTCGCTTCCCGTGGTGACCGATGTCGTTGCTTTGGTGTCCACATCTTCCAAATCGACCTTGGCGTTCGGAACGGTAGCACCCGTCTTGTCGGAGACTGTCCCCGTCACTGTGGACGTTGACGCCGTTTGCGCGGAGAGCGAAACGGCCGTCGATATCACAACAAAGACGAGCGTCACAACAACTCCCAAAAACACCTTTACACAGCGCATGAAGACCTCCTCAAATTTATTCATTCTTTGGATGGACGGGAATGGGTGGCGAAATAAATCGCAGTTCACAGGGCACCCCTTAGATTGTGCGGTAGGCTAGCTCACTGTCGGGTGACAGGCAAGCTTTATTTTGTTAAGTTCAGCTAGTCTCCCTTTTCCCGGTTTCTTGGAGCACAGAGACGCTTTAACCAGAACTCATATAAATGTTAGGCAAGTATAACTGGTAAGCTGCTCGGACTTCAGCCAAGGTGCGTGACTTAGAACCAGATTCCTCAATATGGGTTCGCAAAGCGGCGTTCTGCAAGCCGCCGCGACGGATGTTGCAATAAGTTTGGCGCAATCTGCAAAAGGACACGGCGTTTGCCTGTGACAGGCCCTGCGGGAGAAGTTACCGTCTCTCGGAACTTGGCGAAGTTTCGCCGCCAAGCCAGAATAGGGAAGATCGGCGGAAGTTTGACGTGAAGTTTTCGACTGACGAGCGATGTGGTAATTGCGCTGGCCGACGGCGGAGAATTTGTAAACGTCAAAGGAGCGCTCAGTCTGTTTGGCCTGACGCAGTCCGTGGCTTTTCAGCTTGGTCACCAGCGGTCGTGGATGGCTTCGGCCCTATCGCTGGGCGCTGCTGATCACCACCGCCCTCATCGCGGGGTCACAAACCGCACCCCGCATGAGGCATTCCTGGTTTTTGCAGTTCCAACTAAAAACGAGGCGCTGCACGGCTAAAGTAGTGGCGGGCACTACAAGAAACAGCAATAACTAGCGGAATTGCCCTGGTTCAGCACTATGTTCTCATGGCAGGCCTGAAGCCGCTCTGCCAAATCGGAGGCCCCACTCCATACAGCTCGCACACAAGCTCCTCTTCTGATTCGCGTTGTCGGTCTCCCCTCTCTCTGATCCCTCATTGCCTGGCACGGTACCCCGAAAAAAATGTACTGGTACCAAGATCTTTTCTCCCTTTTTCCCGTTTGGACGTTCCTTAAATAAGTAGGGAGCCGTGACTTGAGTCTGGGTTGCCTAAGAAAGTTCAAAACTTATTCTTACTTTTTCCCGTTTGGATGTTCCTTAGTAAGTAGTTCGAGCCTCTCTTGGGATCCGAAGACGCTGTGCGATTGCTAGGCAATATTCACGTCAAGACACTCCCGCGCTACGCTCGGCAGGGCAGTGTTCCCGGATCCAATGCATACACCTCTCCCAGATTCAGATGGAACTGGATCTCTTTAGGTTTTAGTTGTACCGCAATTTCGCAAAGCGGCGAGGCTTGATCCCACTTCCGTTGCGTACGCGCGATGTTAGATCAAGAAGGCAGAACTTCGCGCGCCTCGCGCCCCTGGGCAACTCTTTTTGACATTCCCCAGAGCGTAGAGTTGTAACCGAATGTTTGCTGGGTTTCGGCTGGCGCGCCTGCCTGCCAAGCAGGTGTGCTATTTGCAACTTCTTGTAAGAAATTATTCTGAGTACACCGGCCGCACGTACTCAGATTTGGTGCGTAACAAGCGCCCTGATCGGCGGCGGTTTGGAAAACCGTCGCCGCTACAGTGAAATAATTGGTGCTGCTAGGCGCAGAGCTATGTGCGTGCATTGTCTCCGGTTCAAATCAAGGCACCCCAACCAAAGTTTCTTTTCTTTCAATCCCTTCCGCAACCTTGCAACCATCTGAATTGTATGCCGCAGTGGAGATTCGGGAAAGTTGCGTCTAAAGGTTCTTCCTAGATCGCACGATGAGCATGACATGATGGATAGCTACCGGTTTGTCCGTCATTCGACCGGAACGATGAAAAATGGGTGGCGACAAGGAGGATCTGTTTCTCACAGAGCTTTTTCGAGCGACTTCAACGCCTGGCATTGCGACCAGCGATGCAGGACCGAAAGACGATGCAAGTTACTCGTGCCGCAGTGCGATCATCGGATCGATTCGAGACGCATTTCTGGCGGGCAGATAGCCAGCTAGAATCGCCGTAGTCGTCAGGGTCACCACTGATCCAATCAACGTCACCGGATCGTTAGGTTTCATTCCGAACAGAAAGGATTCCACCAGTTTTGACGCCGCAAGCGCTGCCGGCATACCGATCGCGAGCCCGACGGCCGCCAGGAGAACCACCTCGCGAAGTACCATCCAGACTACACGCGCGCGTTGCGCGCCGAGCGCCATCCGGATGCCGATTTCGCCCGTCCGGCGGGCGACTCTATAAGACGTGGTCCCGTAGAGGCCCACACAGGCAATTGCCAGCGCCAGGATCGCAAACGCGGTGCAGAGGCGGGCAAACGTGATCTCCTGGTTGATGGTCTGGTCGATCCATGCGCCTTGGCTCTTCACATCGGACAGGGGCAGACGCTGGTCCGCCCGCTGAACCAGATCGCGCACGGCGTGGACATAGTTGAGCGGGTTTCCCGCGGTCCGCAACTCGTACACCATCCCCTGCACGGGCCCCCAGCCGCCCTGTGCAAACGGCAGATAGACTGTCGGCGGCACGCTTCCCTTGAGGTTGCCATAGAGTGTGTTCGCGGATACGCCCACGATCTCGATGTCGTTTGGGCTTGGATACTCCAAAGCGAGGTGCTGGCCGAGAGGATTGCGATCGCCGAAACTTCTTTTCGCAAACGCCTGATTCACCACAGCAACCATGGGCGAGTTGAGCCGGTCGCGCTCGTCGATTTCGCGGCCCAGTAGCAAGGGAATCTGCATGGTGGTGAAGAAGCCTGTCCCGACGGTCAGAATGCTGCTGTCCTCGGGTGTGGCGCCGGCAACGCGGACTCCTGTGCCACTGGTGCCCGTTCCGATCAGGGTGTGGTTCGAGAGGGTTGCGGCGCGGACGCCGGGTATGGCGCTGAACTGACTCCGAAGATCGTTGTAGAGGGCGACAATCTCGGGGTCCTTGTGTCCGGCCTGCCGAGCGTTCAACTGGAACGTCAGCAAATTCTCACGGTTGAACCCGAGTTCAACGGACGCCAGATTCGAAAGAGTTCGCACGAACAGGCCGGCCGCCACCAGTATCAAAAGGGTGACGGCGATCTGCGAGACCATCAGGATACGGGCCAGGCTCAGGCCACGAAATCCGTACCCACGCGATTCGCCGGTCCGCGATTCCTTGAGCGCCGGAATTAAGTCCATCCTCGTCGACTGGAGCGCTGGAGCAAGCCCGAATAGCATCCCGGTCAATAGCGATAGCCCGGCCACAACGCCCAGCACGTGCCAGTTCAATTCCGCCCGCAAGGTGAAGTTCTCGCGTCCATTCGCGAGCAGCAGAGTCAGGAAACGGATTCCCCAGATGGCGAACGCAACGCCGAGCATGCCGCCCAGCGCCGCCAGCAGAACGCTCTCAGTGAGGAGCTGGCGGATGATCCGAAGCCGTCCCGCCCCTAAGCTCAGTCGGAGCGCAATCTCGCGCTTCCGCACTGTCGCGCGGGCCAAGAGGTGATTGGCGATGTTCGCGGACGCGATGCAGAGGATCAGCCCCACCAGTGTCAGCAGGATATACAGCGGCTTCGAATAGGTCCGCCGCAAGCTGTCGAGGCCGCCCGAGCCCTCCCTGACAACCAGAGTGGGAACCTCCTCTGTCCGACGTTTCGGGTCCGCGGCGCGCGCCCATTCGAAGAACGGACCAGCCAGCACGGTTTGCGCCTGCTTCGCGCTGACGCCGGGACGCAAGCGCGCCATGGGCACAACCCAGTCGTCCATCGGGTCGAGGTAAGTCTTGGCTGAGTAGTCCCGGTCGTCCAGAAGCAGGTTGGCGTGCATCGGAACATAGATATCCGGAGGACTGTCGGGATCGACGCCAAAGAACTCGGAAGGAGTAACGCCGATCACGGAGAAGGGCAGGTTGTTGACCAGAATCGATTGCCCCGGCGCATTTTCAGGTCCACCAAACCGCCTTTGACTCAAGCCGAAGCTGATGACGGCGATGGCCGGAGCGCCTGCGCGATCGTCATCCGGGACGATCAATCGCCCGGCGGCCGGCGGAATCCCGAGCCCGCGGAAATAGTCGGCGGACACGTATTCGGTTCTTGCGAGCTCGGACTGGCCTCGGTATGTCAGGTTGAGATCGCCGGCGCCTTGGTATCCGAACACGGTCGAGAAAATTGCGTCGCTCTTGCGGAGCAGCTCGAATGCCGGGTAGGCGAAAAACCCACCGATGAATCCCCCGTTGGGGTCGTTGAAGCTATTGTCATGCCGGTTGGTGCCGTGCATGTTGCGGCGCGGGGTATGCCAGCTCAGCATTACCAGCGACTGAGAATCGGGCACCGGTAGCGAGCGCAGAAGGATCGAATCCATGAAGCTGAAGATCGCCGTGTTGGCCCCGATTCCCAAGGCAAGCAACAGGATCGCCATCGCGCTGAAGGTTTTGTTGGCGGCGATCATGCGAAGGCCGTAGCGAGTGTCCTGGGCGAGTTGTTCCACGAATGTCCAGGTCCAGGTCGCGCGCGTGTCCTCCTGCAACAGAGTAAGGTTGCCCAACTCGCGGCGCGCCGCCCATCGAGCCTGTTCTTCCGCTAAGCCTTCGGCTTGATGCTGTTCCGCCTCCTCCTCGAGGTGGAACTCGAGTTCCTCGCGGAGTTCCGCTTCCTTGTGGCTGCGCTGCGTCAGCCAACGCAACCTGCGAAAAAACGACCTCATGATCCCTCCTGATCAACCGGGTTCAGGATCAATGCAACAGCATGCGAGAACACCCGCCATTTCGATTGTTCGCTGGCAAGCTGTTTCCGCCCACGAGGTGTGAGGCGGTAATACCTGGCTCGCTTGCCCCTGTCGGATAGCTTCCAAGAGGCCGCGATCCACTCCTTTGCCTCCAGCCGATGCAGAGCCGGGTACAAGGAACCGGTCTCAACCTGGAGCAGGTCTTCCGAGGTCCGCTGAATATGTTTGGCGATGGCGTGGCCATGGGTGGGTCCTGCAAGCAACGTGCGGAGGATGAGGAGGTCGAGAGTGCCTTGCAGCAGCTCTACACGCGACGGCGGCTCTCTATGCATTGTGTAGGCACTCTACTATAGATTGTGTAGAGCGTCTACTACGATGGTCATCCGGAACTCGAAACGCGGATCTGGTCGCCAAGAACGCCGTGGCGTTGCCCGAAGATGCCAAACTGCTGGTTTGTCGGCTACACGGAAGTTAGCCGGTCGGTTTTTTGCCCTTACTCTCTTAAAATCCACGCCGGATCAATACTGGGTCTAGTACGCAAACGCCTTGAGGAACAAGAAAACCACCACGCCGGTGATCGAAACGTAGAGCCAAATGGGGAACGTCAAGCGTGCGATTCGGCGGTGCATCGCGAACCGGCCCGTCAGCGAGAAAAAGAACGTTGTCAGCACCATCGGTAGCGCGACGATGGAAAGGATTACGTGGCTGGCTAAAATGGAAAGGTACAGCGTGCGCACCGGGCCGTGGCCGGGAAAAATCGTGTCGCCGTGCAGTGCGTGGTTCACGATGTAGCTGATGAGAAAAA
>Ga0137404_10001976_pt1 | contig 13469 bp, 8 predicted proteins | sample CZOMad2_1_16fung_FD_108285 | JGI IMG/M metagenome (GOLD analysis project Ga0137404, IMG submission 108285) | Vadose zone soil fungal communities from Angelo Coast Range Reserve, California, USA - CZOMad2_1_16fungal (Illumina Assembly) | ecosystem: Environmental > Terrestrial > Soil > Vadose zone...
GATTCCAGTCTCCAGGAGTTTTTTGCGCAGCAATCGGACAGCGCGGAACATGCGGACTTTGACGGCATTGGACGAGATGCCCAGGGCGGCGCCGATTTCGTCGTAGGGCTCGTCCTGGACCAGGCCGAGTTGCACGACGATGCGGAGGCGCGGCGACAATTGGCGTAGCGCGCGCTGAATGGCCAGGCGCGTTTCGTGCTGTACCGCCGAATCCGGCACTGGGTCGGCGGGCAAGTCTTCCGGCAACGGAGCTTGACGCTTTGCGTGGCGCAGGTGGTCGAGAGCGGCGTTGGTGGCGATGCGGCGGAGCCAGGCGGCGCCCTTGCCTTCGGGATTGAAGCGGGCGCGAGCGCGATACATACGCCAGAACGTTTCCACGGTCAGATCCTCGGCAGCGGCGGAATCGCGCACGATGCGCACGATCCAGCTGTAGACATCGCGCTGGTATTGCCGGAACAGCGACTCGAACGCGTCGGGATGGCCCTCGGCGAATCGGTGCCACGGATCCATGCGCTGCCTCTCTAGTGGATCTAACTGGGTTGGAAGCCTCGAGGTTACATCTTATTTTGAGCGAACGGATTAAGAGGTGAATTCATAGCGAAGAAAGAAAAGCGCGTGGGAGGGAACCTGCCGCGGACGCTTCAATTGTGCCGAGATGGGGCGCAGCAGTGCTGCGCCCCTACCAGTCGCAGGTCTTCTGCTTTGCTTATGTCGCCGACTCGAATCGGGGTCGTTACTGAAATGGAAAGGCGGTTGGAGATAGGAAGCAAGTGGAGTGCAAGATTCCGCGATAATTATCCCACAAGCTTGTTCACTCTGATGTAGCACGGCCTGAGGACGTTCGGCGGAGACCCCTATGACCTTTAGCGGCAGCTTGCGCTTAGCCACTATCTCCTTGTGCGCACTATTTGCCGGTGGATTGATGTGGGCGGCATCGCCGTATACAAATGCGGATGAGCCGAAACCCAAGCCGGAAAACACGATCGGCGTGCAACTTGGCGAGCCCATCGTGCCGCAGAAGTTCTCGCCTGCGCCAAAATTCTGGATCTCGGATGTGACCGACCGGTCCGGCAATCCGCAACCAATGTTGGTGATGAAGGAGCGAGGCGGCGTGTTCCTGGACAAACCTCCGACCACGACGGTGAAGGAAGCGATCGAGCAATCGCTGAAGGCAGCGAATCTACTCGCTCAGGATGCGGCATCCGCCGACCTAGTGCTGCGTATTTACCTCTTTCATTTTGGCTTAGCTTCAGGATCAGGACTGGACTTTTTCGGCAAGGTGGAATTCACGATGGTGGTGAAGAATCCGAAGACTGGCGAGTCGCAGGAAGTGAAAGCGGCGGGAACGTCTATCGCCAATGGGGCATTCCGGAAAAAGAACATGCAGAAGAACGTGCAGGAAAACATCGAAGCGGCACTGCATGATGCGACGCGCAATTGTGTACGCGGGACGCAGCTGAAAGAAGCGGTGGCAGCTTTGTTGAAGGCGCCGGACGGAACGCCGGTGCAAGGGGAAGCGGCGAAACCGCAGGGTAAGTAGAGGGTTGCCGAGAAACGCCGGGAATCGCGGATTTCCTTGGTAGATCGGTTCTCTTGGATGGTGAGAATCGTGGCGTCAGGTCAGTGGCACAGGCAGGAGTGCCGGTGCTACTGGGTTTCGGTAAATTGCAGAAGGCTGGGACCGCAGGAGAGAGAAAAGGGAGAGCAGACAGAATGCGAATCAAGACAGTAGCAATCGTTGCGACAATGCTGGCGATGGCAGCGCTCACGACCAGGGCGAAGGAGGAGGCACCGCAATACAAGAGCGCGGAAGCCAAGCACTTCACGACCGCGGAGGGCGTAGAGCTTACACCAGCGTTCGTCGACTATTTCTATGCTGAATTGCGCAGTGAACTGGCCAAGGCCAAGTTAGTGAATGAGGTGATCGGCGAAGGCGAAGCGGTCGAGGATGCCGACGCGGCGAAATCGCTGGTTATTACAGGAACGATTACGGAATACAAGAAGGGAAGCGTGGTCAAGAGCGCGCTGATCGGGTTTGGGGCTGGTATGCGGGGTTTGAAGATGGATGCGGACGTGGTGAGGCGCAGCGACAAAGAAAACCTGTGCGTGGTGCACGTACACGTGAAGATCGATCCGCGATGGAACGAAAAAGTGATGGCCAAGGCGGCAGCACACCAGATGGTGAAAGAGATGAAGAAGGCGTTGAGCGAAGGGGCGAAGACCAAGTCCTGAAACGGGGAAAGGCGCTTGAAGACTTCTCATAAATACTCGGCTGGAATCCAAGGCTATCTTCGGGGGAGCCCCGTGCTCGCAGCCTTTTACGTCGGGGCTGAAGCCTCGACCTCCTAAAGAACAGGTCCATGAGATGGTTTGTAGAGAGTGGAGGGTTGCCGTGCGTAGAAGGTTCCTGAGTTGGGCCATACGCTGCGGATTCGCACTGGTGATGTGTCTTGTTGCTCTGAGCGGTCTGGAGTCCGCCGCGGCAACCAAGATGAAACTGCGCGGCTACTTGACCGGCCGGGCCGACGGCAACACCGTGCTGATTCTCGATGACCGAGTCGAGATTACGGCTGCCAGCCGGGTTCTCAGCAGAGACGCGTCGGGCGAACATCCCTTCAATGCACAGGGACTATCTCCAGGCATGCTGGTGGAAGCGGAAGGGCAATGGCTGGACAAGCACAAGTTTTTCGCGGAGAAGCTGACGGTGGAGCTGCAGGAGGATGAGAAGAAGATTCATGGTTCAGCGTACCTGCAGGAAGAGCCGCAGGATGCAGTGAAGATAGCGGCGGGCGAACCCAGCGAGCTGAAGTTAGACGGCTATTGGCTGAATCTCGATCCACACACGAAGCGCGCATGGGACGTGGGCAAGGCCGGACAAACGCCCGGGGCGAAGGGAAGCGAGCAAAGCGCATTAGCTGGCTACCGCGTGAAGTATGCGGGCATGCGGCGCAAAGATGGAAGGATCGACGCCGAAGAAGTGGATCTGGAGCCGCCAGCGGCGGCGGACGACTACAAAATGCCGCACAATCTGGAAGTAGGCCGCGGAAAAGATGCTCAGACAGGGGTCGAGGTCCTCGAGTTTCGCCAGGGGAAAAAGGTGCAAGGACGGATGAAACTGCTGGCCGAGCGAAGCGTGCAGGAATATGTGTCGCACCTTGGCGATTCGTTGATTCCGGAGGGCGCGAAGGGAGCGCGCCGGCCAATCGAGTTCCGCTTTTTCGTGGTTGAGGACCCGGAAATTAACGCCGCGGCGCTGCCGGACGGAACGCTGCTCATCAATACGGGATTACTGGGAGCGATCGAGAATGAGGCGCAACTCGCGTTTGTGTTGAGCCATGAGATGAGCCACGTGCTGCAGACGCACTATCGGCGGGAGGTAGTGGAGACGCGGGCGTCGCGCGTCGGGCTGACGATCGCGGGACTGGCCGCGGGAGCGTTCATTGGGAATGCGGGAGTGTTCATGGCAGAGATCGGAATTGCGTCGGTGGTGAACGGTCATCAGCGGGAACTGGAGAATCAGGCGGACCGGCTGGGCCTGCAAAACGTGATCGAGCACGGCTACGACCCGCGCGAGGCGGCGAATTTCTCGCGAATCATGATCAATCGCCACGGCGACCGCACGACGAGCAAGTTATGGTCGAATCACGATTCCAGCGTACTGCGGGGAAGCTTCTTGACGGTGCAACTGCTGCGCCAGTATCCCGAGGGCCGCTGGGAACAAACGAAGAAAAACACGACGGCTTTCCAGACGATGAAAGAGGATCTAGGTCCGGTGAAAATCAACTAGGCCGGCGAAAAGCGATCCGCAGGAAAGAAGACCACGTAAGAGAGCTACCGGCAATGGCGGTCAAGGGAATGGGCCGCTTGACGCTTACCGCCCCAGCCTATCTTTTTACAGCTTGTTTTTGGCAGTCCTCGGCGAGACTGGCGCAGCAAGGTGCGCCACTACAAAGAGGTGATGCGCCGCGAGTTTAGCTGGATGCGGCTAAGTCCTCCAGCCGGCGTTTTCTAGGCTCGATTCCAAAGGCGAGAACGACAAAGATTTGGATGATGAGGAGGGCGATCATCAGGGCTACTACGCCTTGGACGGCGTGGGCGCGGAAGAGTGCGACTACCAGGAAAGGCGTGAGAATGGTGGCGCCGCGGCCGAAGGTGTTGCAGATGCCGGCGGCGCGCATGCGGACTTCGGTGGGGAAGAGTTCCGGGATGTAGATGGCGAAGAGAGTGGTGATGAGGACGTAGATGGGGAGGATCAGGAGAAAACCTGCGGCCATCAGGAGAGTTGGCTGTTTGACGAACGGGTAGATGCTGCCGACGAGGATGGTGGCCACGGAAGCGCCAATGATGGTGGGTTTGCGGCCCCAGGAGTCTGCGCTGAGGGCGGCTCCTAGCGAGCCGATGGGCGCGCCGATAGACATGACCAGGGAATATTTGAAGGACGTGGCGATGGCCAGGCCTTGGTGGACGAAGAAGGTGGGCAGCCAGGTGACGAAACCGTAGATCAGGGTGTTGGCGACGATCAGAGTGACCGAGCCGACGATCATTCGGGGCAAGAGAATCGGACTGAGCAGGGCGGCGATGCCAGTGTGCGGCGCAGCGGGCGGCGCGGCGGCTGGCGGGGGAAGAGGGCCGTGTTGCGCGGAGACTTCGTGCTCGATGGATTGCAGTAGGCGTTCGGCTTTGCCGGTGTGGCCGGCGGATTCGAGCCAGCGCGGGGATTCCGGCAGGGATTTGCGGAGATACCAGACGACGAGCGCACCGAGTCCGCCAAGCAGAAACATGGCACGCCAGCCGAAGCGCGGGATGATCAGGGCGCTGGCAAGGGCGCTGATCGGCAAGCTGGTTACGACGGCGACGGAGAGCGCGCCGACCCATTTTCCGCGAGCTTGCGGCGGGACGAATTCGGTCATGGAGGCATAGCCGACAACTAGTTCGGCGCCTAGACCGATGCCCATGATACCGCGGAGGAGGATGAGGGCGTTCATGGAAGGCGCGAACGCCGCGGCGATGGATGCCAGCCCAAAGAGGGCGAGATTGGCTTGGTAGGTGAAGCGGCGGCCGTAGCGGTCTCCGAGGAAGCCTGAAAGAAACGAACCCAGCATCATGCCGAAGAACGTGGCGGAGACGAATTGCGCGTTCTGACCGATGGTGGAAAAGCCGGTGTTTAGCGTGGCGCCGAGAACGGTGGCGGCGAGGTAAACGTCGAAGCCATCGAAAAACATGCCGATGCCGATCAGCTTCATGACCCGGCGATGAAAGGCGGAGACGGGGAGACGGTCTAGGCGCGGGCCGGCGTTGACGGTCACTGGGGAGTCATTTCTTTGCAGTTTTGGCTAGGACGGCGAGGCTGCCTGCGGTGAGAGCTTGCACGGCGGCGCGGCAGTTTTCGTCGAAGGATTTTTGCTGGGCGGACTGGAAGAATTGTTTGCAGCGGCGGGTGGCGGACGGGTCGAGCTGAAGGATGCGGTGGACGAGGGCATCGGCTTCGGCTGAAAGGCGTTCGGCGGAAGTGACTTGGGAGATCAAGCCGATTTCCCGAGCGCGTTGCGGGTCGATGCGATCGCCGAAGAGCACGAGAGGGAAGGCGAAACGCGGGAGCGCATATTCGCCGAGATAGGCCATGATGGCGGACGGCGGCAGGCCGGAGCGCATCTCGGGAAAGGCCAGGGAAGCGCTTTCGGCGACCAGGGCGAAATCGCAGAGAATTGCCAGGCCGAAACCGAAGCCGAAGGCGTCGCCCTGGACTTCCGCGACGCTGATCATCGGGGAGAAGCGTAAGGCGCGTTTGACTTCAATCAGGCGGCTGGATTCGCGACGGATGGAGGCGGCGTCGCGGCCGGCTCGCTCACGTCCGGTGCAGAAGACTTTGCCGCTGGCACGGATGCGCAGGACGCGGGCTTTCGGAGTAGAGGCTTGGGCGCGGAGTTCGCGGAGCATGGCGTCAAACATGAGGCCGGTGATGTGATTGCCGTGGTCGCCGTTGTCGAGGGTGAAGGTGAGGACGTCGGAGGTGCGGTCGATGAGCAGGCCGGGAGGTGCGGCGGGTGGAGAGGCCGCGGATTTCTTGCGAGGCATGCGCGGAACGTTATATGGCGGTGGCGGGGAATGTCAATCGAGCCACTGAATCGTGAGTGGGAGCGCGCAAAAAACAAAACGCCCGAGCAAATCACGCCCAGGCGTTTTCTTTCATCGAAGAGTGGCGGCGTAAAGCCGCCACCATAAAGATTTAGTAGATGTCGTACTGCTCCCAGTGGAGCGTGGGGTCGGATTGGATGATGATGTGTTTGTGGGCGTTCTGCTCGAGTTCGTCGATGAGCAGGGATTCGCGGGTCTTCAGGGCTTTGGCGATTTCCGGGTGGACGCGAAGGGTTAGGTTCGCGCCTTCGTGGTCGGCGGTGGCCATTTTGCGGGCTTCGGCCTGGATTTCGTAGCACAGGGTCGGAATGGATTTGACCATGCCGGAGCCGGTGCACGAGGGGCAAGGCTGGCAGAGCACGCGCTCAAGCGCCTGCTTGGTGCGCTTGCGAGTGATGCAGACCAGGCCAAACTCGTTGAAGGAAAGCGCTTTGGATGGCGCTTTGTCCTGGTCCAGAGCTTGCTGCAACGCGGAGAGAACTTTTTCGCGGTTGCGGCGCTCCTCCATGTCAATAAAATCGACGACGATGATGCCGCCGAGATCGCGCAGGCGGATTTGCCGGACGATTTCTTTGACGGCTTCGAGGTTGGTCTTGACGATGGTGTCTTCGAGGCGCGTGGAGCCCTTGCCGACGAACTTGCCGGTGTTGACGTCGATGGCGACGAGAGCTTCGGTGTGGTTGATGACGATGTAGCCGCCGGATTTGAGCCAGACTTTGGCGCGCAGGGCTTTGTCCAGTTCGTGCTGGATGCCGAATTCCTCGAAGATCGGTGTTTCCTTGGTGTAAAGCTTGACGCGGCTGGCCAGCTTGGGCTGGAAGCGGCTGACAAACTCGACGACCTTGCCGTATTCCTCTTCGTTGTCGATCCAGATGGCGGTGAAATCGTCGCTGACGTAATCCCGGAGAATGCGCTCGACGAGGTTGAGGTCGCGGTGAAGTAGAGCGGGTGCTTTGCGATCGTCGTGCTTCTGCTTGATTTCGCTCCAAGTCTTGCCGAGGAAATCGATATCCGTGCGAATCTCTTCGTCGGTGGCCTCGCCAGCAGCAGTGCGAACGATGAAGCCGCCGGGATAACTGCCGCGAGCTTCGCCAACCAAGCGGCGGAGGCGCGAGCGATTTTCGGCGCTGGCGATTTTGCGGGAAACGCCAATGTGATCGATGGTCGGCATGTAGACCAGGAAACGGCCGGGCAGGGCGACGTGACTGGTGATACGCGCGCCTTTCTTGCCGAGAGGCTCCTTGGCGATCTGAACGACGATGTCCTGACCGGCTTTGAGCATTTCGGAAATGAGTTGCGGGCGGCGCGGACCGGAATGGCCGCCCTGATAGCCGCGATTGTGATGCCCGCCGCCACCGGGACGGCGTTCGAAGCGGCGTCCGCCGCGGCGTTCACCACCACGATCTGGACCTCGGTCACCACCACGATCAGGGCCACGGTCTGGACCACGATCACTGCGTTCGGGGCGTCCAGCGCTACTGGAAGAACGATAGTCGCGGCTGTCGCGGCGTCCACGATCTCCGCCACGGTCACCACCGCGATCTGGGCCACGGTCGCGTCCGCCGCTGCGGAACGGGCGTTGAAAGCGGGAGCGCGGGTTGCCGCCGATGCGCGCGGAGTCTCGCGGAAAATCTTCGCGAGGACCGGTGCGGGGGCTGCGCGTTTCGCCGGGCAAAAGAATCGCCTCTTCGCCTTGCGGAGTTGAAGCTCCGGAATGCGCGGAAGCGGCCAGGGTTTCGCCGTCGTGATGGGTTTCGTGCCGGTCTTGAGCAGCGATCTGATGAGCTTCATCGTGCGCCGCGTCAGCTTCTGCTTCAGCTAGTTCGGCGGGCGAGCGGTGCTCGGTGCCGTTTTCCTCGTCGTGATGTTCGCCTTCGTGAGCGGATTCTTCCGAGGCATGAACTTCGACTGCGGATTCCTGCTCTTCGTCTTCTTCCTCTTGGTCGTCTTCTTCATGGTGGTCGGATTCTTCAGCATCGTTCGAATGCGTGAAGCCTTCGGCTTCCGATTCCTCTTCGTCGTCTGCTTCTTCATTGCCTTCAAATTCGGCTCCGCCGATTTGCAAAGGAGCATCAACGCGATCTTGCGTCTCTTCTTGCTTGGCTTCGACAAATGCGGAACCCAGAGCGGCGACTTGATCGTCGCTCAAATCTGCATCGCGAGAAGCTTCGGGCTCGGTTTGGCGAGCTTCGGCTGAGGAGGACTCAAGATCGCCGGCCGACTCGCCAGCGGCAGAAAACTCTTCGGTTTCTTGCGCTGGAGCTTCAACGTCGGAACCGGCATCGGCCAGGAGCCAGCGGGGAAGTCCGCCGGAAAAGCGGCGTGGGCCGGGAACTGGCGTGCCAGCAGGAACATTGCCGCGCGGCTGAGTGGAAGTGTCTTCTTCGTCGAGGGGCAGCGTGATTTCTTCCGGTGCGCGCTCAACTACGGGCTGGAGCGGCGCGGCCGCGGGACGGGCGCGGTACTTTGCGAGCGACTCGCCTGGGAGCAAGATTTCTTCCTCGCCGCTTACTGGTGCGGATGGAGGAGCGGAGCTGCGGGAATCGCTGGGACGGCGATTGTCGAAACCGCGATTGTCGGGACGGCGATCGAAACTGCCGCGGCGCGGACCGCGGTTGTCGTAGCCGCGATTGTCTTGCCCACGGGAATCGTTACCCCGCTGATCGCGGTCACCGCCCTGCGGCGAAGCGTATTTGGAAGGCGGAAGATTGCGCCCGGCACCAGGTCCGGCGTTGTGACCGCTACTGTGACCACCACTGGGGCCTGAAGGGGGGCGTCCGCCTCCGCTTCCACCGCGGCGACGTCCGCCGCGACGCGGCCAGCGTCCACCCCGGCCGCGATCTCCGCCACGGTCTCCACCGCGATCGCCGCGATTGAAATCGCCGCCACGATCATTGCCACGGTTGTAGTCGCTGCCACGAGCAGCGCCGGAAGGATAGTTTTGCGTGGGATTGTAATGCGGCGCGAAATTTTGCGGCGCGGAAGCGTTGGATTCGGGCTGGCGCTCATCGTAGCGGTGCGAAGGCTCGGGCGGCTGTTCGGCGCGGCGCGGCGGGGCGGAAGTTTGTGCGTCTTCGTGGGGCGCAGCGTTCGAATCATGGTGCTCGCCGTGATGCTCATCGTGATGCGAGTCGTGGCCCGCAACGCCAGGGGCGTCGCTATGCGACTCGCCAGAATGCGTCTCCTGGAGAGAGGCAGTGCGGCCCAGAGTTTCGCCGGGGAGCAATTCGACAGGCTGGCTTTCGGACGAAACGATCGCCGGAGGCGCGCCGGGGGCGTGCTCGTGCCCGTGGCCATGATCGTAGTCTTCGAGATTTTCGAAGACATCGCTCACGTAGAGAAACGCGTCACCATCCAGGCCAATGTCCACGAAAGCGGACTGCATGCCGGGTAGGACGCGGGTCACTTTTCCTTTGTAGATGCTGCCGACGAGAGCGAATTCTTTTTCGCGCTCGATGTAGATTTCGACTAGCTGGCCTTCTTCGAGAATCGCGACCCGCCGTTCATGGGAGGACGCGGAAATAACAAGTTCTTTAGACATGAAAACTCCTGAAGGGATGTGGTCCGTAAAGGACGCACGGGACGCATCGCCGCGGGTTGAAGCCCGACGGAGGTCCGGGAAAAGGGAGCCGGCCCGGCGGAAGCCGGGTCACACAGTGGAGACACCTGCAATGAGGTGGCTTTGCGTTCGAAGCCGGAGGGAAGAAATTCCTTCTTGCTATCGAGGCTGACTCGTTGCCGGAAAACTCCCAGGCAAACGGCGGACGATGCTGTCCTCACTCTGAAAATCCTAATAAATCTACTGCGAAGTCTCGCCGAGGGCGCCCTGACAAGCAGGCGTCTCTCGCGACTGGCGCTCGGCTTAGTTCACGAAGCGGCGAAGCCGGACATTCATGACTAATCCGATGGCCAGAAAAACAAATAATGTGGCGGAGCCCCCGTAACTCATGAGAGGCAGGGGGATGCCGGTCACCGGCATAGCACCGATGACCATGGCCACATTGACCAAAACATGGAAACCCAACGCGGCTGCCACGCCCATGACCAGAAACATGCCGGCGCGATCTTTCGCGCGCTGAGCATTCTGCACCAAACGAAGCAGCAACGCCACATACAGCCCTAAAGCGAACAGCACACCCTTGAATCCCTGTTCTTCCGCCCAGGCCGACATGATGAAGTCGGAGTACCGGACGGGGATGTATCCCAGTTGATTCTGCGTGCCGTTGCCAAAACCTTTGCCCCAAAAACCGCCGGAACCGACGGCAATCTTGGACTGCAACAACTGATAGCCCGAGCCTTTTGCGTCCTCTTCCGGATGCAGGAAGGAAGTGATGCGTTCCCGCTGGTACGGCTTGAGGATGCGCCGGCTGACCGGCGGGTAAAACACGGCTCCCACAAGCAAAATGCCTGCTAACGAAAATACCGCTGCGTGCTGCCACTGTAGACCTGCCAGGAAGGCGCCGACTACAAGTAAGGGCACCAGCACGAGGGCTGTGCCAAGATCCGGCTGCTTCAGTATCAAGACGAGCGGTAGACCCACTAAAAGTCCTGCTTTGATCAAATCACGCAGGGAAAGCTCTTCGCTGCTTACTTCCGCGAAGAACCGAGCTAACGCAATTATTATAATCAATTTTACGAGTTCTGACACCTGGAGAAACTCACCCAGGATAGGGATCCACCTTTTGGCGCCAAAACGGGTGTGGCCGACGAGTAGAACGGCGATCAGGGCGGCAACGCCGACAAGGTAGAGGATAGGGGCCTGGTCCAGAATCAAGTGGTAGTCGATGCGCGACACGATGAACATGACCACGAGGCCGATGCCCAGCCAGCGAAGCTGCTTCAGGTGCATCCCAGCGAGCGAGCTGCCGTGCGTGGCGGAATAGATCTCGATCACGCCGAGAGTGCAGATGGCGGCGAGAATGGCGAGCAGCCACCAATCGTAGTCGCGGGTGGTTGTGCCGGAGGTCTCGTTCATGAGCCGAAAACCGGGCGTTGAGAGTTGACTTCAGAAAACATTGGTTGTGCCTTGCCGATCAGTGCTGAGGCACCGAAGCGCGCGCAGGCGCGGCTTCGGTTGGTCCCTCGGGCTTGAGCACGGGTTGCGGTTGAATGGCCGCCGCCGGTGCCGAGCCGTTGCCTAGATCATAGCGCTTGTATTCCACAGTGTATTGGCCCTGTGTCTTCTTTGCTTTCTTGTCGTAATAGGCCTTGATGATGTCGCGGACAACCGGTCCGGAAGCTTCGCCGCCGTGTTTGCCGCTCTCCTGCACGAGGACCGAAACGACGATTTCCGGATCGCGCTTGGGCGCATAGCCAACGAACCAGGCGTTATCAAGGAATTTCTTTTGCTTGGCCACGCGGTCGCGAGCGGCGTAACCGATGACCTGGGCGGTGCCGGACTTGCCGGAGAACTCGATGCCCTGCAGCTTGAGTCCCGCGCCAGTGCCGCCGGCGTTGACGACGCCATACATATCGTCGGTGATTTTCTCGACGGTGGACTCCTTGAGCGGGAATGTTTCTTCGGAGACGGTCTGCGCGTCTTTGAGCATGTGCGGCTGCATGAACTTGCCGCCGGAGGCGATGCCACCGATGAGGCGAGCCAGTTGCAAGGGCGTGGTGGTGACAGCACCCTGTCCGACCGCGACAGAAACGGTTTCGCCGGGATACCACCTGCGGTGGAACACGCGCTGCACCCATTCTTCGCTGGGCATCAGCCCAGCCTCTTCCGAGGGCAAATCGATGCCTGTTTTGTGCCCCAGGCCCATGCCGCTTGCGTATTTGGCGATGATGTCGATGCCCATTCTCATGCCAAGCGTATAGAAGAAGATGTCGCAGGATTGGTTGACCGCACGGTGAACGTCGACGGTCGCGTGAGCGGGCTTGTGCGACCAGTAAACCCAGCACTTGAACTGGCGGCCGTAGAAGGTGCCGTAGCCGGGGCAAAAAACCGTCATGTTCTCGGGCACGGCGTGAGTTTCGTACATCGCGGTGGCCATGACGATTTTGAAGACGGAGCCGGGCGCGAGTTGCGCTTGAATAACCCGGTTCAAGAGGGGCTTTTGTTCATCGTCGTTGAGCCGCTTCCATTCTTCCTTGGAGACGCGGACCGCGAAATCGTTGGGGTCGGGCGCCGGGCGGCTGACCATGGCGAGTACTTCGCCGGTGCGAGGGTCCAGAGCAACGACCGCGCCCTCGCGCGCCCCGAGTGATTGCTCGGCAACCTGCTGAAGATCGTAGTCGATGGTGAGCCTAATCTCCTTGCCGGGAACGGCTTCCTGGCTAGGCAGGCGGTCAACTTCTTTGCCAACACTGTTGACGATGACACGGCGCATGCCGTCCGTGCCCATCAGTATGTCGTTGTACTGGCGCTCGAGTCCGGTCTTGCCGCCAAAATCACCCGGACGCAACTTGCCGTTGCTGGCCTCGATCTGCTGCTCGCTGACTTCACCGACGTACCCGGAGGCATGGGACATAAATCCGCCGGGAAGATAACGGCGCCGGGAAACGGAAAGCATTTCGAGAACCGGAATATCGGCGCGATGCGATTCGATATAGTCGATGTCGGCTTGCGTGGCTTCCGGCTTGATGACAATCGGCTGGAATTTGGGCAAGGCCCTGGTGTTACTCATTTGGTCGCGCAAATCCTCCATCGGGATATTGAGCCCATCGGAGATCGCTGGAAGATTTTTTTCTACCAGGGCGGGATCGTCGCGAAGCAGAAGAACGCTGAAAGAGGGACGGTTGTCGACCAGCACGCGGCCGTCGCGGTCCAGCATGCGTCCGCGCGGCGCGATGATGGGAATGGAGCGTACGCGATTGCGCTCGGCCCACTGCGAATATTTGTCGGAATCGATGACTTGCAGCTTCCAGAAACCGAGCAGAAGCAGGCCGACCATACCCACGATTACGTAGGAAGCGACCGCCAACCGCCCTTGCGGCAACCGATTATCATTGCGAAAAAAATACGACACGCAAACCCCGCGCGCGAGATAGTTGCTACTACTTGTGTGTCAGGGCTGAGCTGAGCCCGCTCCAGCTTTGCCGGAGTACACCCGCGCTACAAACAAATCCACAGTCAGGTCCCGAAATTTCCTGAGAAATCTTGGCTCAAAAAAAACGCCTCGAAACATTCCCACGGAGCTCTCGAAGCCCCCGGACTCTTCTTGCCCGCACTGGGCAGAAGTCCCTTTAGAAACTAGCATTCAGGGCTTGAGCGTGCAAGCCGTCCCGAAGGACAGGTTCCAGGGGGGCACTTATTCGTGGCGCAAGGCCGTAACCGGATCGACGCGCATGGCACGCCGAGCGGGAAGGTAGCTGGCCAGCAAGGCGACGCC
>Ga0137404_10001983_pt1 | contig 13450 bp, 11 predicted proteins | sample CZOMad2_1_16fung_FD_108285 | JGI IMG/M metagenome (GOLD analysis project Ga0137404, IMG submission 108285) | Vadose zone soil fungal communities from Angelo Coast Range Reserve, California, USA - CZOMad2_1_16fungal (Illumina Assembly) | ecosystem: Environmental > Terrestrial > Soil > Vadose...
ATCAAGCTTCAGTGACTCCAACGCCGGCAACGGTCTAAGCGGTTCGTCAGTAAGCGGAACCTGAGCATTGAGTTGAGAAACAGATCCGATAAATACGGCGAAACCGGCCAGGACACAGGTGAACCAGTGCCGGATATGTGTACGGGTTTCTTCCAATGCTCTTCGACGATTTATCCTTGGCATACCGGCGCCCCTGCAATTGAATAATCGCATTTGCAATTCACCGCGTGTCCCCCGAGCGGATCGATAAAGGTCACCGCTTCGACAGCATAACGAAAATTGATGCCCGGATGCTATACAGGGCGAGAAGATTTAAGGATACCCTGATTTATTCCCCGTTTCCGGCATTATGACGGCATTGCTGATGGAGGAATCTGCTGCTACGCCAAGGCACATGCGTTTATGTGTTCAACCGCGCCTTCACCAGCTCCGACAATTTGCCCATATCGGTGCGCCCGGCGACTTTGGGTTTGACCAGACCCATGACCTTGCCCATATCCTTGGGGCCGGTGGCGCCGGACTCGGCAATCGTCGCGGTGATAATCTCGTCGACTTCCGCTGCGCAAAGCTGCGCGGGCAAGTAAGACTGGATCACGCCGATCTCGAAGGTTTCCTTGTCGGCCAGATCGGTACGACCGGCGGCCTGGAATTGCGCTACCGAATCGCGACGCTGTTTGAGCGCCTTTTCTAGGACACTAAGCACCTGGCTGTCGTCAAGCAGGATGCGCTCGTCGACTTCCCGCTGCTTGATCGCGGCGTTGATCAAACGGATCACGCCCAAGCGCTCTTTGTCACCGCTTTTCATCGCGGCCTTCATGTCGTCGGTGAGCTTGTCTTTGAGGGTCATGGCATCAATCTTTCGGGAATCCAGAAGCACAAACGGCCGGCGTCGCTCGCGCGACGCCGGCCGCAGAAAGCATATGGGTCGCGCGGATCAGTACAAGCGCTGGCGCTTGGTCACATCGCGTGAAACGCGGCGCAGATGGCGCTTTACCGCCGCGGCAGCCTTGCGCTTGCGTTCCTGGGTCGGCTTTTCGTAAAACTCGCGTTTGCGCGTTTCGGCCAGTACGCCGGCCTTTTCGCAGGTACGTTTGAAACGGCGCAGAGCGAACTCGAAGGGTTCGTTCTCGCGAACTTTGACGTTTGGCATAGCCTCTCCGCTGATACACTTTAACGCCCGCAGACGGGCCGAGCCGCGTATTTTACCGTGCACAACGAGCAAATTGCAAAATCTGGCCCAATTCTGGGCATCGAGACCTCCTGCGACGAGACCGGGGTGGCCATCTTTGATCCAAGAGGCATTGACCGCACGCAGGGCCTGCTGGCCCATACCCTATACAGCCAGATCGCCATGCATGCAGACTACGGCGGCGTCGTGCCGGAACTGGCCTCGCGCGATCATGTGCGCAAGCTCACGCCACTGATCCGGCAAACCTTGGCCGACGCGGGACTTACTATGCACAGCCTGGGCGGCGTGGCCTACACCGCCGGTCCCGGCCTGGTCGGCGCACTGCTGGTGGGTGCGTCCTGCGCACGTGCCCTGGCCTGGTCGCTGGACATTCCGGCGATCGGCGTGCATCACATGGAAGGACACCTGCTCGCGCCGCTGCTGGAACCGGATCCACCTGAGCCTCCCTTCGTCGCCCTACTGGTCTCGGGCGGGCACTCGATGCTGGTCCAAGTCACCGCGATCGGCCGTTACCGCCTGCTCGGCGATACGCTCGACGATGCTGCCGGCGAAGCCTTCGACAAAACCGCCAAGCTGATGGGGCTGCCCTATCCCGGCGGGCCGGCGCTGGCGAAACTGGCCGAATCCGGCGTGCCCGGAAAATTCAGGTTTTCGCGACCGATGACCGATCGGCCCGGGCTCGATTTCAGCTTCAGCGGCCTGAAGACCCAGGTAATGCTCGCGTATCAAGCACATGCTGACGACCTCACCGCAAAAGCCGATGTGGCGCGCGCGTTCGAGGACGCCATTGTCGATACGCTGGTGATCAAATGTCAGCGCGCGTTGGATGAAACTGGCAGCGAACGGCTGGTGATTGCCGGCGGCGTCGGCGCCAACCGCACCCTGCGCACGCGGTTGGCCGCGGCCGCGCAACGCGACGGTTTTCGCGTTTACTTCCCGCGCATGGAATTCTGCACCGACAACGGTGCCATGATTGCGCTTGCCGGAGCTTTGCGCTTGCAGGCGGGATTGCACGACGGCCCCGAGATTAAGGTGGCGCCGCGCTGGGAGCTGGAATCGCTTGTGCCGCTGGAGCCCGCTTGAATGGATATTGTTTTCATCGAAGACCTGCGTATCGAAACCGTCATCGGCGTCTATGACTGGGAGCGCAAAGTTCGCCAGACCGTCGCGCTCGATCTGGAAATGGCATTCGACAACCGCAAGCCCGCGGCCAGCGACCGCATCGAAGATACGCTCGATTACAAGGCGGTCAGCAAACGCCTCATCGGTTTTGTGGAATCTTCCCATTTTGAACTTGTGGAAACGTTGGCCGAGCGCTGCGCCGACATTGTGCTCAACGAATTCGATGTCGTCTGGCTGCGCTTGAAACTGGCCAAGCCCGGTGCCGTGACGGGATCAAAATCGGTGGGTGTGGTGATCGAACGCGAGAAGCAGCCCGCTGCATGACCCGCGCCTACCTGAGCCTGGGCTCGAATATCGAGCCAAAAAAACATCTGCGGGCGGCGCTGGCGGAACTGCGTACGCGCTTCGGCGCCATTGTCGAGTCACCAGCCTACCAGTTTGGCGCGGTTGGTTTCGACGGGCCAGATTTTATCAATCTTGCTGTCGGCCTCGACGCCGATCTCGAACCGATTGCGCTCAACGACTGGCTGCATATGCTCGAAGATCGCCATGGCCGCAAGCGCGATGCGCCACGTTTTTCCAGCCGTACACTGGATGTGGATATCGTGTTGTTTGGCGATCGCATCGTGCATGGCGCGGGTAATCTGGCTATCCCGCGAGCGGAGCTTGCGCATGCGTTCGTGCTGCAGCCGCTCGCCGATATCGCTGCCGACATGATGCACCCCGTGTCCGGGAAAACCATAGCGCAGCTGTGGCGCGATTGCGATGAGGCCCCTGGAGCCAGTTATTCACTGTGATTCGCGCGGCGTCAAATTGTCAATGTGCGGCCTCCGTCTACTTTGATAATTTGTCCAGTTGTGAACTTTGCGTCACGCAGCAAAAACAACACGGCCATCGCCACATCCGCTGGCGTACCGGTGCGTTTGAGCGGCGTGCGTGCAACGAGCTTGCGGCGGTCTGCATAGTCCTTGCCCGCGTCCGGCCATAGCACCGCACCCGGGGCGACTGCATTGACGCGCACGTCCGGCCCGAGTTCGTGCGCCAGCGCCAGCGTCATCATCGCCAACGTCGCCTTGGCCATGCTGTAGACCGGATGCCGCGCCAGCGGACGCTCGGCATAAATATCCACAATGTTGATAATGCTGCCTTGTGAAATTTTCAGATGCGGCGCAGCCGCTTGCGCCAGAAAGAACGGCGCCCGCGCATTGCTCGCGAACAGTTCGTCCCATTGCACCGCGGTGACGCTGCCAACAGGGGTCGGGTAGAACGTGGACGCGTTGTTGACGAGTGCGTCGAGCCGGCCAAAACGGGAAATACATTTTTCCACAATGCCAGGAACTTGCTCGATGTCGTCGAGTTCGGCCTGAATCGCGCAGGTGCTGCCGGGGCGTGCCGTTTCGAGTTCCGCGCACAGCGCATTCATTTCTGCGCGCGAATGACGATAATGCAGGGCCACGTCATAACCGGCCGCGTGCAGTGTGCAAGCTGTCGCCGCGCCGATGCGCTTGGCGGCACCGGTGATCAAGGCAACAGTGCGTGGGCGGACGGACGAGGGCATATTCTTCCTTTGCAATTGCACGATTAGATTACGATTGCAGCCGATTTATGGATAGTGCCAACATGCGAAGTGAACTGCCCAAGCCGAGCGCCGAAGAACGCGCGCATAGCGAACAACTTGCCGCGGTAATCCGCGCAGAAATCGCCGCCGCCGGCGGCACGTTGGATTTCGCACGCTACATGGAGCTGGCCTTGTACGCACCAGGCCTGGGCTACTACAGCGCTGGTGCGACCAAGTTCGGCGCGGCCGGCGATTTTATCACCGCACCGGAATTGGGCTTCATGTTCGCGCGCTGCCTAGCGCGTGCGCTGGCACCGACCCTGCGTGAAACCCGTGGCGACATTCTTGAACTCGGCCCCGGCAGCGGGGCACTGGCGGTGCAGCTATTGCTGGAACTGCAACGGCTCGGCACCTTGCCCAGGCGTTATCGTTTGCTGGAGCGCAGTGCGGATCTGCGCGAACGGCAGCGTGCACTGCTTTTGCAGCATTGTGCACATTTAATGAAAAGTATCGAATGGCTCGACGCGCCGCCGGTGGACGCGTGGTGCGGATGTCTGATCGCCAATGAAGTGATCGATGCGTTGCCGGTGCACCTGTTCGCGCTGCGTGAAGAAAGCTTGCTCGAACGTGTGGTCGGGGTGGGCGCTCGCGGCGAGTTCGCCTGGCGTGAGCATTCCGCTGATGCGGCGCTGAGCGCCGCCGTGGCGAATGTGATTGGCGATACCGTTGCCTTGCCGCGTCCGTATTGTTCCGAAGTCCGACCGCTGCTAAGGCCGTGGCTTGCCGAAGTGACCGGTTCGCTCGAACAAGGCATGGCTTGGTTCATCGATTACGGTTACGCCCGCGACAACTACTACGCCTCGCAACGCCGCGAAGGTACTCTGCGCTGCCACTATCGCCATCGCGCGCACGACAATCCCTTGATTCTTCCCGGGCTGCAGGACATCACCGCCTGGGTCGATTTCGATGCATTGATCGATGCGGGCGCGGCAGCAGGATTTGCCCTCGACGACAACGTCACCCAGGCGCAATTCCTGATCGCGCATGGGTTGGACGAAGTTTTTGCCGCCGTCTACGCCGAGGTTGCCGATGAAGTCGCACGCTATCATTTGGCGCAGGAAGTCAAACGGCTGACCTTGCCGGGGGAAATGGGCGAGCGGTTTAGGGTAATCGCTTTGCGCATTGCAAGAGGCGGATAACCCAGTCGAGTGCGGTGCCCGGTTGCGGCAGACACATCCCGTGGCTTCGGCCGCGGAATTTTTAACCGGAAAATGACGGCGTTTGTTCCGGCCGATCCACCTTTTGTGTGCATTGTGCTTGCGGTTATACCGGCGGCAGTTGTAGCATCGCTCGTTTCGGCGCCGCCGTGGCAAACCAATAGAGAACCATGGTGGATAACGAATCGATATCGCGCGCATTGCGCTTGGCTGCTGGTCTGGTCTGGGCACTGTTCGTGGCCGCAGCATCAGCCGCAGCGGATGCCATACCATCGTCAGACGCGGTGTCATCGTCAGATACGATCACCACGGTGCCGCTCACGGCCACTGAAATCGTGCCCGCGCAATACAACGGCGATCTGCGTGATTTGCCGCAAGTCACCTATACGGTGCCGCGTTACCTGCACATGTGGAATGACTTTGAAGAACCCCGGCGTTCCAGACCGCCCGTCGCCACGGTCAACCAGCCTGTCGAGCCGGCCCCGGAAGTGATTTCGCTCGCGCCGATGCCGGCACCGAGCAAGAACTTCGCCGGCTTAGGTTTCAGTGACAGCGTCACTGGCGGTCAAGCCGGTGACGGCTGGCCGCCCGATATCAATGGCGATGTTGGCCCGACCGTGTATATAGAAGCAGTCAATGACGCTTTCGGGATCTTCGACAAGGCCACGGGCAATCGGCTGGCTGCGTTCACTGAAGATAATTTGTGGAGCGTGTCTGGGGTGAGCGGGCCCTGTTTGAACAAAAACCAGGGCGACCCGGTTGTCTTGTACGACGGCCTTGCAGATCGCTGGATCTTGACTAACTTCGCTTACGCCTTCAATTCCGGCAATCCGATCGCACCGTTTTATCAGTGTATCGCCGTATCCAAGACTGGCGATCCGGTCGGCGGTGGCTGGTGGTTTTACGCAGTTCCCATGGATACCGGCGGAACCGGCGAGCCGCCGGCCGGTACAGTCAATGATTACGGCAAATTCGGCCTGTGGACCGACTGCCTGTACATGGGGGCGAACGGATTCAACAGTGTCTCAGGCAGCTATGCCGGAGCCATCTTCGCGTCGTTCAACCGCACGGCGATTTTTGCCGGGCAGGCTCTGACCAGCACCAACAGCTCGATCGGGTTCATCTGCACGAGCACAGATCCGACGAGTGGCGACTGCATAAATCCGTTCACAATGATTCCGGCAAACCTGCTTGGCATCAGTTCGGTTTCATTGCCGCCGTCCGGAACACCAGAGTATTTCGTCGACCAATCAGGGAATGCCACCACCAATTTCTTGAACGTGCGCAAGTTCATACAAGGCGCCAATACATGCGGTGCCGGCTCGTCGCTCAGTGCGCCAGTGAGCGTAAGTCAAACGCAATATGGATATCCCGCCACCGAGGACGTGTCGGACCCGAGTGGTTTCACGTTGAATATCGCGGGACAGAAGAACACCACGAACAAACTCGACTCGCTCGGCGATCGGCTGATGCAGAAGGTGCAATACCGCAAGGTGGGCAGCGCAGAGTCGCTGTGGGTCGTGCACACCACGTGCGGTTCTGCCAGCGATATCAATGGCGTGTGCGCCACGAGCACGACAACCACCCGGCCGCAGTGGGCGCAGATCAACGTCACCAACAAAACCGTTGCGACCACGCCGGTGCAACAACAGATTTACGCGCCCGATACAACACTGTACCGCTGGATGGGCAGTCTGGCCGTGGACATCCAAGGCAATATGGCGCTTGGCTACAGCACTTCGTCCAGCACGGCTTTTCCGAGCATTGCTTATTCGGGCCGATTGGTCGCGGACCCGTTGAATCAGCTTCCCCAGAGCGAAACCCAGTTGATCACGGGCGGAGGTTCGCAGACTTTCAAACTTCAAGGGGCGTTCATAATATCGCGCTGGGGGGATTACTCGGCGATGAGCATCGACCCCGCCGACGATTGCACGTTCTGGTATACCAACGAGTACTACGATACACAGACCAATGGTACCAGCGGGTACTGGCAAACCCGTATCGGCGCATTCAAGTTCCCCGGCTGCTTCGCGCCGCCGGCCAAACTAGCCTTTACGCAAGAGCCCAATGCCAGCTACGCATCGGGCGCGACGATCACGGTGAAAGTCAGCATCGAGGACGCCGCTGGCAATGTGGTGACGGGCGATACGTCGGCGGTAACCCTTGCGCTCGGCGGCGGTACTGGCGGTGCCGTGTTGAGCGGCACAAAAACGGTGAATGCGGTTGCTGGTGTGGCGACGTTCTCCAACCTGACGATCGACAAGGTCGGTACAGGCTATGTACTGAACGCGACTGATGGAAGCCTGACGGGCGCAGCAAGCACAACGTTCAACATCACGCCCGGCGCCGCCAAGACGGTGACGTTCACGACGCAGCCGGCGACGAACAGCAATATCGCGGCCGGTGCCGCGATCCCGTTGGTGGCGCACGTCGTGGATGGCAGCGGCAATGCGGTCGCGAACGAAAGCATCACGCTTGGGTTCAACAACAATGCTGGCGGTTCGACGTTGTCGGTGACCGCCAATCCCGTGGCGACGAACGCGGGCGGCGACGCGGCATTTGCGAACGCTTCGCTGAACAAAGTCGGCACGGGCTACACGCTGAAGGCGACCGATACCACCACGCCGGCAGCAACGCCAGCGACGAGCAATCAGTTCAACATCATCGTGGGCGCAGCGGCCACGATCAGTTTCGCGCAGCAACCCAGCACGGCGTCCGTCAATATGGCGATCACGCCGGCGATCGTCGTGAATGTTCAGGATGGCTCCGGCAACGCCGTGCCAGGCGACAATGTGGCGCTGGCGATCGGCACCAACCTGGGCGGTGCGACCCTGGCTGGCGGTAACTCCACCGCGACCGACACAAACGGCAATGCAACGTTCGGCGCCGTCTCACTCGACAAGGTGGGCGCCGGTTATACCCTGGTCGCAGCCGACAGCAGCGCTTCACTGCAGACAGCAATAAGCAATACGTTCAATGTCATCACCGGTGTTCCCACGCTGGCCTTCACCACGCAGCCGACGAATATTGCGGCAGGTAGTGTATTGACCACGATTGCGGTCACCGAAGAAGATGCGACCGGTCAACCGGTCACGACCGATAACCTCAGCACGGTCGATTTCACCGTGGTGTCGGCGTGTACAGGCAGCGTGACTCTTGGGAGCGCGCCGATGGTCAATGGCGTGGCTACATTGAGCACGATGACCCAACGCTTTTACAGCGTCACCAATGTTCCAGGGCTCCAGGTCGGCGCGACCACCGGAACCATCAGCGGCACCAGCCAGTACTTCGCAGTCTTGGCGAACAGTAGTCTGGTGTTCGCCGACGGTTTCGACGGTTGCCGCCTGTAAGATCAGCCAGCGACTTTAGGCTGCAGGATTCTTTTCGCGTCGGGCAAGGTGGTGGCGAGTGCGCGCAGCCGCGCTTCGCGCAAGGCGGCGCCAAGCTCTGGCCCGCTCAGGCCGCGATCGAGCAGCGGTTGCGCCTTCAGTTTTGCTGCTTTGTGGAAAAGTTCCAAAAGATACTTTGCCTGCGGATAGTCGGTGTCGGCCATGCCAAGGCGGCCGCGCTTGTCGGCCTCGCAGACCAGCAGCAATTGTGACAGGCGCCCGGGTTTGCGAAAGGCATCGAGTTTCTCGAACAGTTCAAGCACCGTGTTCGCGCGCAACTCGAACGCCGTGTGTGCAAGCAAATGCAGGCGGCAGGCGAGTTCGGCGAGCACCGTGTATTCCGCGGGGACTTTCAACCGTGTCGCCAGCGCGCGCAGTGGCGCAATGCCGGCGTGTTCATGCCCACGATGGCTGGGCAGCTCATCCTGCGGTGTCAGCGCCTTGCCCAGATCGTGAGTGAGCGCGCACCAGCCGATCAGGGCGTCACCCGGGGCCAGCCGCGCAGCCATGTCCAATACCATGCCGACATGCACGCCAGTGTCGATCTCAGGATGATATTCGGCGCGCTGCGGCACGCCATAGAGTGCGTCGACTTCCGGCATCAGCACGGCCAGTGCACCGCAGTCGCGCAGGCCGCGCACAAACGCACTTGGCGTCGGCTCGCTGAGCGCTTTGCGCGTTTCCGCCCAGACACGCTCAGGTACCAGATGGTCCACTTCGCCGCTTTGTACCATTTGTCGCATCAGCGCCAGGGTTTCGTCGGCGACGCGAAAACCCTGCGCCGCGTAGCGTGCGGCAAAACGTGCGACACGCAGCACGCGTACCGGATCCTCGGCGAATGCGGGGGAGACGTGGTGCAGCAGCTTGTCGCGCAGGTCGTTGACGCCGCCGAACGGATCGATCAAGCCGCCATTCTCGTCTTCGGCAATCGCGTTGATGGTCAGATCACGTCGGCGCAAATCGTCTTCCAGACTGACATCCGGATCGGTGTCGAACGCGAATGCGTGGTAGCCACGACCGGTCTTGCGCTCGGTGCGCGCGAGCGCGTATTCCTCGCGGGTTTGCGGGTGCAGGAACACCGGGAAATCCTTGCCGACCGGCTTGTAACCCAGGCGCAACAAATCGTCCGGTTGTGCGCCGACGACAACGTAGTCGCGATCCTTGACCGCACTACCGAGCAGGCGATCGCGCACCGCGCCGCCGACGAGATAAGTCTTCATCGTCCTATTATGCGCGCGCCTCAACGCGTCGGCGAAGAGCGCAAATTCACGTTTTGTGCGTACGCGGGCGCATAATGCCGCGCGCTTTTGCCCGCTGCAGGGAATATGGACAATGAAAAACACATTCGTTGCACTTGTCTTATTGGCTTTGCTCGGCTGTGCCGGGACGATGGAAAAATCCGCGCCGCCGGTGGGCAACGCCCAGCCCAAGGATGCGCTGTATCGTGAACTTGGCGGCACCGAGGGCATCACCCGCGTGGTGGATGTGTTTTTACTACGCATCAATGGCGACGCTCGCATCAATACACTGTTCGGCGATGCCGACCACGACGATCTGCGCCGGCTGGTGATCGAGCAATTGTGTGCGGCGACCGGCGGGCCATGCGTGTACACCGGCCGCAGCATGGAAGAGGCGCACAGTGGCTTGAATCTGACCGATGCGGATTTCAACGCCTTCGTCGGCGATCTGGTCGCGGCGATGAACCAGCTCAAGGTAGCCCAGCCGAACCAGAAAAAATTGCTCGCGCTACTGGCGCCGATGAAGCCGCAGATCGTGGGGCAGTGACTAGGGCTGAGGGGCGGCGGCGGGTGGAGTGCTCGATAATTTTGGTATCGCTGGCGCCGCCGCAGCGCTGACGGCATCTGCCGGTGTCGCCACCGCAGGACAAACCACGGCTTTGCGTGCGGCGTCATCAGCAGGCGATGCATAGACCTGGCCGATACGTGGCAGACGCGATGCCAACGGCTGCACGGTGCCGTGCAGGCGCCAGTCGTAGATCACACTGAACGCCAGCACGCGCGCGACGTACTCGCGTGTTTCCTTGTACGGAATTGTTTCGATGAAGAAGTCTGGTTCCAGCCAGTCGCGCGCATCGATCCAGTGTGCGACCGGATCGGTGCCGGCATCGTAGGCCGCGCTCGCCAGCCACGGGCTGCCGCCGTAGTGCAGTGCCATGTTACTCAGATAACGCGTGCCAAGGCGGATGTTCAGATCCGGATCCAGCAAGTCGGCGGCGCCGGAAAAAGATACTTTTTCCACTTTTGCCAATTGTCTCGCGGTACCCGGCAACAACTGCATCAATCCCCAGGCGTCGGCGCCGGAGTGGGCATCCGTAGTCCAGGCACTTTCCGCACGGATGATCGCATAGGCCCAGGCGGGATCGATGCCGGCGGCTTGCGCATCGCGCTGGATCTGGGCACGTCGTGCCAGCGGGAAGCGCAGATCGTACAAGTGCAGATCGTCGCCCTGGTTGAGCGTGTACACCGCGCGGTCGTACCAGCCCAGGCGCGAAGCGCTGGCGGCGGCGAGCCGGCGTTCGTGCGCATCCAGTCGCGGCATCGCGAAATCCCATTCGCGGCGTGCCTCGCGCAGGTGTCCGATGGCGAAGAACTCGAATGCGCGCGCCAGCTCCGGGTGCTGGCGCAACGCCACTTCGTCGGCACTGGAAGGCGTGAACTGTTGCGGGCAGATCGTATACGGCTGCTTGAGCCAGTCCGCGGCGAGGAAGCCGTGGAAATTCGCCTCCTCCGCCACGGTCGCGAAGATCGGTGTGGCTTCGTTGGTGCGCTCGAGCTTGACCAGCACGCGTGCGCGCAGATAGCGCCAACGCGCGTCGGCCTTTTGCGCTGTCGACATCTGCTCGAGTGCGCGCAGTGCGGCTTCCCAGTCCTTGGCCGCCAGCGCCACCCGCACATACCATTCGCGCGTGGCGTCATCGGCCGCTGCCGTCGGCAACGCAGCGAGCCGCGCCAGTGCGTCCGGTGCGTAACTGCTCGCGCGATACAGCGCCAACGCGCGCAGCACGCGACTGCGCTGATCGGTATCTAAATGGAAATGTGTACCAAGTTTGGCCCATTGCGTTTCGGCGGCATCGGCATCGTGGCGAGCAAGTCGCTCGAAGGCAAGGCTGAGCGCATTGCGCGTATGCGGCGCATCGGGCCACGCAGATGCCTGAGTGAGTGCCGCGGCGGGATCGCGCAGCGCCAGAGCGATACGATCGGCGGCGCTGCGCTCGTCGCCATCGAGCATGCCGGCCAGCGCGGCCACCAGTTCTCCTTGGGCTGCGCTGGCCGCCAGATCAATGCGCTGCCAGATCAACGCAGGCGTCAACTTGCCCTGCTGCCTGGCCCACGCGACGACGGCATCGCACGCCACAGGAAGTGTATTTGTGGACAGCCACAGTGGTGCGACATCCTGCTCGAAATCTGGCGTCTGGCCGAGCGCGATGCGCGCATGCAGCGTATCGCATTGCAGTTCCTTGCTGCGCACCGGGTCTGCATGCGACGCCAGGAAATTCTTCCAGTCATTGCGCTTGGCCAGCTCCAGCAGGAATGCTTCGCGCAAAGTCTGCGCCGGCAAGCTGTCCGGCCACGCGGCGAGAAATTTTTCCACCTCGGCGGGCTTGAGCTGCGACAGTTTCTTTTGTAATCCTGCCAATTCCAGGTACGGATACAGGGGATAGTTTTCCAGGCCCGCTGCGAGTTTGCGCCAAGCATCATCCGGGCCATGCTGCGCCGCTTCCCAGACTAACGGGAAGCGCTCGCGCTGGAGTGCCAATTCGTCAGGGCCGGGGATTGCCGTGGTGGAGACGCCAGCAAGTGATGCGGAAAGGAAAAGCGCGCGTTGGAAGAGGTGGAGAAACATGGTTGTCGTGCTGCCGAGCAAGCGCGAAGTGTAGCCGAACGCCGAACGTTAAACCCTTGGGATGCTGTGATCAATTCAGCTACAGGCGCCAGCGCTCCTGCTTGCAGATCAAGGCGTGCTGGTGAAGGCAGACTGGTTTGTCGTCGAGCTGCGCAGCAACACGGAAGATGCCGGGCGGCGGACACAGCGATGACGCCTGAACTGGCCAGGTTATCCTCTTGGCACCCTAGCCAACACGGGGCGGCTGTGCCATTATCGCCGAAGGCTTTACAAATTCTTTACACAAACTCCCAAGGAGGCAATCGCATGACACATGTACGCCGTCATTTACTCGCCGCCAGCATTTCGGCGGCCGTTGGCGGACTGATCCTCGCATCAGCTACCGCCCCTGTATTCGCCCAGAACAAGACTGGCGATGACGCGCAAAGGCTCGAAGCGATCGAAGTCACCGGTTCGCGCATCAAGAAGGCCGAAGTCGAAGGCCAGACGCCGGTGCTAACGATCACCGCCAAGGACATCGAGCAAACCGGTCTGGGCTCGATCGGCGACATCATTCAGCAATTGTCGGTCAGCGGTTCATCGCTCAACACCAAGTTCAACTCGGCCGGCAACTTCGGTTTCGCGCCGGACGGTTCTGGCGTGGGTTCTGGCTCGACCACGATCTCGCTGCGCAACCTGAATCCGAAGCGCACCCTGATCCTCGTGGACGGTCTGCGCTGGATCAATGAATCCTCCGCTTCCGGGGTGTCCGCCGCGGTTGACCTGAATACGATTCCCGCCGGCATTGTCGAGCGCATCGAAATCCTCACCGACGGCGCCTCGTCGCTGTACGGCTCGGATGCAATCGCGGGCGTGATCAACATCATCACCAAGAAGAACCAGGACGGTGCCGCGCTGCACGCCTACTATGGCGACTACTCCGTGGGCGACGGCAAGACCTATTCCGGCGATATCTCCTTCGGCGGCAAAGCCGATCGTTACAGCTTTTTCGTCGACATCAGTCATTACAAGCAGAACCGCATCAGCTCGGGTGACTTTGGACAAGCCGGCGACGCCTGCGTACCCGGTACCGGATTGGCCAACTGCAGTTCGGCCACACCGTTCACGCGCG
>Ga0137404_10001984_pt1 | contig 13449 bp, 13 predicted proteins | sample CZOMad2_1_16fung_FD_108285 | JGI IMG/M metagenome (GOLD analysis project Ga0137404, IMG submission 108285) | Vadose zone soil fungal communities from Angelo Coast Range Reserve, California, USA - CZOMad2_1_16fungal (Illumina Assembly) | ecosystem: Environmental > Terrestrial > Soil > Vadose...
CGTGGGCGCGATCAAGTACGCGCACGACGCCACGCTGGATTATTTGAAGACGCGGCGCCAGTTCGGCGTGCCCATCGGCTCCTTCCAGGCGCTGCAGCACCGCATGGTCGACGTCCTCATCGCCTACGAGCAGGCGCGCTCGATCGCGACGCTGGCGTGCGTGAAGGTCGACACCGCGGACGCCGCCGAGCGCCGGCGTGTCGTCTCGGCGGCGAAGATCAAGATCGCCGACGCCGCCCGGCACGTGAGCCAGGAGGCCGTGCAGCTGCACGGCGGGATGGGCATGACCGAGGAGCTGAAGATCAGCCACACGTTCCGGCGGCTGACGACGATCGCGCAGGCCTTCGGGGACGCCGACCACCACCTGGCGCGCTTCGCCGCCGCCCGCGCAGATCGCCTCTAGCGGCGCACCCGGCCGTGGCGGTGATCGGAGGGCGTCGAGCCGGTCCAGCGTTTGAACGCGCGGTTGAAGGCGCTGACCTCGGAGTAGCCGAGTAGATAGGCGACTTCGGTGAGCGTGATCGTCGGGTCGGCGAGATGGCGCAGGGCGAACCGCCGGCGTGTGTCGTCCACCAGACCCTTGAAGTCGACGCCGTAACCGCCGAGTCGTCTCTGGAGCGTGCGGTCACCGATCGCGAGTCCCCGTGCCACCCGCGGGAGCGTCGGATCGCCATGCCGGATGGACTCCCCGATCGCCCGGCGCACGGATTGGAGGAGACCGTCCTCGGGCGGCATCTCCTCCAGGGCGCCGTCGAGATATCGCCGCATGATCGGATAGAGCCGCGCGTCGGCGGCCGGGACCTGCCGCTCACAGAGCTCGTCGTCGACGACGAGGGCGTTGTCGTCATGGCCGAACGTCACCGGCGCGCCGAAGACACGGAGCAGCTCCGAGACGTCGGCGGGTGCGGGATGCTGGAACTGCACCTCGACGGGCGACCATGTGCTGCCCGCCATCAGGCGAATCGTGCCGAGCGCGACGGCCATGCTGTATTCCTCGTGCTGCCGGCGGCTGTCGACGGGCACGTCGGTCAGCCGGTGGCGTAGATACGCCCACTTGTCTCCGCGCACGAACGACACCTCGGCGCCCCTGTTGTGCACCCGCAGGTAGCGGGCGGCGCTTTCGAATCCGACCCCCATCGTGGGAGAGTTCACGACGATGTAGATCAACGCGCCGATGTCCTTGGAGTGGTAGCGCTCGCCGAAGTGCAGGCCGAACGCGTCGTCGCCGGTCGCGCGCGCCGCCTCTTCGAGGACGCGGGCGAAGTCGGCGTCGGCGATGAACCCGTGCGGGTCGGAGAACGCCGTTCGAGTCAGCCCGAGCGCGTGGAGGATCTCGTCGGGATCGCGACCCGTCGCTTCGATCGCCTCGAGCAGCCCGGTGGCGGCGGTGAGCGAGATCATCGCACGCCGCCGCGCGGCGATGCTCACCGCCTCTCTCCGGCGCCGATGATCGCGCGGTCAATCGAATGTCGTCGAATGTCAAGACGCGCCGGGGATCGACCGGCTAGCGTTCGCTCCACATGGCCGAACGCCGCTGGGTGGACAACGTGGAGTACTACGAGTACGAGCCGGCGACGATCGAATACAACCCGCTGTTCAGCGCCTTCACGATCGCCAGGGCCGACGTCTATTCGCCCGATCGCCGCCATCGCGTCATCCTCGTCGTCGTCGTCACCGAGGCGGAGGTGACCGCCGAGCGTCTCTCCGGCGAGGAGGTGATCGGCCTGGGCCGGGCCGTGTTGGAGCGTCTGGTCGCCCAGCAACGGCAGGGGATCGAGCACCTGGCCACCAGCGCCTGGCACGTCTACACCATCACGGGCCTCCGCATTCACTGATGTCACGGGAAGACGCTGGGCGCGGGGCTCCCGCCTCGCAATCGGACCTTCGTCCCATTGCCGGGCAGCGCCCCGTGAGACCATGTTCCTCATGATGCATCGACACGTGCCCTGGACGTCCTGCCTGCTCGTCGCTGTCCTCGTGACCGCTCCCGGCCTGGAGCCGACGGCGTCGGCCGGTCCGCCCACCGAGCAGATCCAGGCTGCCATCGATCAACTCTCCCGGGCGCTCGCGGGGCGGGACGAAGGGCGGGAGCGTGACGCGGGGGTCGACAAAGCGATGGATCGGCTCTTCGACTGGCCGGCGATGGCCAGGAATTCGCTTCGCCAGCACTGGGAACGGCGGTCTCCGGCGGAACGCGCCGAGTTCACGCGGCTCTTTGCCGCGTTGTTCCGGCGCGTCTACGTCTCACGCATCCATCTGGTCGACCCGAAGCAGTTCCGATACCTGGCGGAGACCACCGACGGGGACCTCGCGACCGTCAAGACGAAGGTTCCCACGAAGCAGGGTGACGTCATCGACGTCGACTACGTCGCCCGCCACGCCGACGATCAGCAGTGGCGGGTGCAGGACGTGCGAGTCGAGGGCATCAGCCTCGTCGACAACTACCAGCGCCAGTTCGAATCGATCATCGGGAGGTCGTCCTACGAGAGCCTCATCGAGAGGCTGCGGGAGCGTGTCAAGGACGGCAGGTGATCAGGCAGCGCTCACTGGGGCCTCGTGAGGAACATCGCGCGGCGGTTCGTCGCCCAGCACGTCTCCGTCTCGTCGTTGCAGAGCGGACGCTCCTCGCCATACGACACGAGCGTGAATCGTCCCGCAGAGATCCCCTGCGCGACGAGGTAGCTCATGGCCGCGCGCGCGCGACGTTCTCCGAGCGCCATGTTGTACTCGTTGGTGCCGCGCGGGTCGCAATGCCCCTCGACGAGAACGAGATGAGTCGGGTTGTCCTTCAGCCAGCGCGCGCCCGCGTCCAGGACCGGGGCGTCCACCTTGCGGATCTCGGACTTGTCGAAGTCGAAGTGGATGCGCTTCAGCGCCTCGTTGGCCCCGTACTCGCTCGGGGGGGCGGCCGCCCGCGCCGTGACGACGGGCTCCGGGGCGGCGACGGGTGGGGCCGCGGCAGCCGGTGGGGGCGTCGGCGCCGGAGGCGTTGGTGGTGGCGCGGCCTGTGCCACGGTTGGCGCCGGGGCCGCGGCGAGGGCGAGCGCCGGACGTTTCGCACAGCCGGCGGCGGTGAGCGCAAGCGCGATACACAGCCCTCCGACGATGACGCCGGTGCAGACGCTCGATCGCTTGAAGGTCCTCATGCCCGCCAAGACTAGCGCCGTCTCGCCGGACGCCTAGTGGGACCTTGGTCTGATGATGCGTCCCATCAGACGCCGACGGGGACGGCCGCGGGCGGCGCCAGCCGGAAGACGCGCACCGGCTCCTCGACGTTGCGCAGCGGCACCTCGCCGAGGTCCTCGAGGCCGACCCGCGAGGGCAGGCGCGCCGTCGTCGCCTCGCCGAGGTGGATGGCGTCGTCGCCGAGCGCGGCCAGCCGTGCGGCGACGTTGGTGACCGGCCCCGACGCCGTGTAGGTCCAGCGCGTGCCCGCGGTGCCCTCGATCTTGGTCGCGCCCACCGCCACCCGGCCCGAGTTCACGCCGACGTGCAACGCGACCGGCTCGTCCAGCGGCTCGGCCGCGTTGATCTCGCGCGCGCGCCGCAGGAGCGCCAGCGCCGTCGTCACCGCGGAGCGGGCGTGGCGCCGGGGATCGGCGTCCTGGAAGATCACCATGAGCCCGTCGCCCGCCGTCTCGTTGACGTCGCCGCCGTTTTTCAGGATCTCGTCGAGGAAGGCGCCGAAGTAACGCTCGATGAGCCGCTCCACCGTGGCCGCGTCGAGGCGGCCGGCCAGCCGAGTGTAGCCCGCGATGTCGACGAAGAGCACGGAGACGTCCGTCTCCCGCTTGGCGAGCTCCGGCGCGTCCGGCGCCTGCTCGATCAGCCGCTGCACGGTGCGCGGCACGAACTTCGACAGGCCGGCGCGGATCGACTCGAGGATCTGCACGCGGCGCAACGCGGCCTGCAGCGCGTGGTAGGCGCGCGCGTGCTCGAGCGCCACCGCGCTCTGGGTGGCCACGATCTTGAGGATGCGCAGATCCGCGGAGGTGTAGGGCAGGTCGCGCCGGCGCGGCCCGAGCATCAGCAAGGCGGTGAGCCGCTCGCGGAAGACGACCGGCACCGCGACGTCGGCGTCGAGCGCGTCGAGGTCGGCCAGACACGCCTGGCGGAAGTCCTCCAGCTCCGGGTCGGCCAGCAGCGTCTCGCGCGACAGCGGCTCCCGCCGGCCGGCCAGGCACGTGGCGAGTACGGCGTGGGCCGCCAGTCCGTCGCCACCGCCCACGCGTCGGAAGGCGCCGCGCTCGTCGTCGGCGAGCAACAGCGTCACGCGCTCGGGATGCAGGATCCCGTCGACGGTGCCGCCGATCAGCGCGGCCAGGCGATCGAGCTCGAGCGTCGTGGTCATGGCATCGGCCAGCCGCGCGAGCGCCTGCCCCGCGTCGTAGCGCGCGCGGAAGAAGAGCCGGTCGAGCAGCGCCTGCGTGCGCGCGTAGACGCGGTTCACGAAGAGCACCACGACGAAGGCCACGAGCAGCGGCGCCACCACGCCCGACATGGCGAGGTCGAGCCGCGCGAAGAGCACGTTGAGCGCGGCCAGCAGGCCGGCGTAGCCGAGCGCCACCATGGCGGTGACCACCGAGTACACCGTGCCCGCGCGGACCACCGCGCGGATGTCGAAGAGCTGGTAGCGCACGATCGCGTAGGCCACGGCCAGTGGGAAGACGAAGGCCAGGCGCCAGACGTCGGCGAGGAACGGGATCTGCGCGTGCAGGACGACCTCGAGCGTGGTGCCGATGACGGGCACGAGGTACCCGATGCCGAAGCCGGCGAGCAGCACGCGCGCCCGCTGGCGGACGAGCGGCGTCGAGCCGGTGCGTGCCGTGCTGCCGAGACCGACGAGCAGCTCGACCAGCGCGACCGTCCAGTAGATCGCGATCAGGCCGGCGGTGGCCGCCCACGAGTCGCGCGACATCGGCGCCTGCAGCCAGAGCCAGAGCGCCGCCGACATGGCGTACGGCACCCACACCACGCGCGGCCAGCGCCGCGCCACGGCCGTGCGCTCGGGGAACACGAGCGCCAAGTGGGCGAACAGCGCGGGCCAGAACGTCCACGCGAAGAAGAACAGCTCGGTGAAGCGGTGCGTGCCCGCGAGGTCCCAGGAGCCGACGTTGACGACGACGGCAGTGAGGCAGAAGGCGAGGAAGAGCCGTGTGGTCGCGACCCCCGGCCGGAGGAGCGCGACGAGGGCGCCCAGACCCAGGACGAGGATGCCGGGCAGCAGGTTGTCGACGACGAAGTGCTTGAACGTCCGCAGCGTCATCTCGCGGCTGGCGATCTCCTCCTCGACGAGCGAGCCGCCGCGCACGAGGAGGTAGCGCAGCTTGGTGCCGGCCGGGTAGCGCTCGACTTCTTTCTGCAGTTCGCGACAGGAGCTGACGAGGTGGCCGTTCACGGCGCGCACGAGGTCGAACGGCTCCGCCGCCGTGCGCTGCCTGCCGCCGACGCCGACGACGAGGTTCTCCATCACCGGGAAACCCGTCCACGGCCGGCCGATCATGCGCCAGGCATCGCGCGTGACCGCGCCCACGAAGACGGCGGCGAGCAGGATGAGCAGAACGTAGGCAGACTTTTCGAGCCGGGTGCAGCGAGGCATCGTTCGAGTTTACCCCAGACCGCGGCGCCGTCGAGCGCTCAGGCGCGCCCGACGAGCGGTCCGAAGCGCGCGAGCAGCTCCGTCTCGGAGAGGTTGCCCGCCTTCGCGAGGGCGGCCAGCCCTTCGGGGTTGGTGAAGTCCTCGGGCTTGAGACGGATCATGTAGGCGGACAGCGTCTGGTACATCTCGGACTCCACGTCGACGTAGCGGACGCGGACCTTGCCGGTCTTGGGATCGACCATGAGGCCGAAGGGAATGGGCACGAGGCGGCCGGCCTGGATCGTCACCATCGCGCTGCTGCCGCCCTCGAGCAGGAAGCGCACCGCCCAGTAGCCGAGGCTGCGGCAGTACGAGATGTCGTGCGCGCCCGGCGGCGCGCAGCGCAGCTCGTAGCCCATGTCCTTGGCCACGATCCCGACGTCGACGCCGCGGCTCTTGAGGCTGGCGGTCACGCGGTCCTTGAGCACGTGGCCGATGTCCAGCTCGGCGAGCCTCACGTTGCCGTACGCGTCGCGCTCGACGTTGCCGAGCGTGGCGAGGTCGAGCTTCTCCCCGAGCCCCTCGGAGAGGATCGCCACGCCGTGCTCGCGCCCCTGCACGCGCCGCTTGATGATGGCGCCCTCCAGCGTGTCGGCGAGGCGGTCGAGCGAGATCTGCGGCTCGGGGAACTCCTCGGCGATGAGCGTGAGCGTGGCCGCCGCCGAGCCGCCGATGCCGAGCGCCAGGTGGCCGGTGTGGCGGCCCATGACCGTGATGAAGAACCACCGCTCGGTGGTCTGCGCGTCCTGCATCAGGTTGCGGACGAGCTCCTTGCCGAGGTTGCAGGCGGTGGTGAAGCCGAAGGTGACGACGTCGCCGGGCAGGGGCAGGTCGTTGTCGATCGTCTTGGGCACGTGGGCCACCGTGAGCCCGGGCACCGTCTTGGCCAGCCGCGAGGCGGAGTACGCCGTGTCGTCGCCGCCGATGGTGATGAGGTGGTTCACGCCCAGCCGCTGCAGCGCGTCGCCGACCTGGCGGGTGGCCTCGGCGGACTTGCTCGGGTTGGTGCGCGAGGTGCGAATGATGGAGCCGCCGTCGAAGTGGATGCGCGAGGTGTCGTTGATCTCGAGATCCACCACGTGCTGGGTGTCGCCCTGCACGAGCCACTTGAAGCCGTCGTAGCAGCCGAGCACGCGCAGGCCGTGGTTGCGCGCCTCGATGGTGGCGGCGGCGAGGACGGCGTTGATGCCCGGCGCGGGGCCGCCGCCGACGAGGATGGCCAGCGTCTTCTTCGCGCTCACCGCTCAGCGCACCTCGCCGCGCGCGGCCACCGGCCACACGGTCTCGACCTTGCCGTCGCGGACGCCGTAGACCTCGTCGACCATGTTGCTCACGACACAGCAGTGGTTCGGCACGACCTCCACGACCTCGCCGATGGCGGGGCGCGCGCGGCACGCCGAGAGGTCCACGACGCCGTGCTCCTCGGAGAGGTTGACGACCGCCGCCTCCGGGTACTCGAGCAGGTGGCCGTAGCCCGTGACGGAATAGAGGTCGGACGTGAAGACCTTGGTGCCGGCGTCCAGGATCGCGCGGTCGGGCGTCGGCATGCTCACCACCGTGCAGCGCACGCGCATCGCGCAGTCGTCCCAGGTCGCCGTCCCGGAGGCCACCACCATGCGGTCGTTGTAGATGTACGTGCCGGCGCGGTGCTCGGTCAGCTGGGGAATGTTCTGCGCGGCGAAGATCGCGGGCGTGCCGCCGCCCGAGACGACGGGCACGGGGATACCCGCGCGCTTGAACAGCTCGAGCGCGCGCTCGAGGAACTGGCGAGTGCCGGGCTCGCGATTGGGAAAGGTCATGAGGCCCTCGAAGCGCAGGCCGCCCAGTCGCATGGCGGTCCGCGCCAGGTCCAGCGCGGCCTCCGGCGTCTGCACGCCGTTGCGCCCGAAGCCCGTGTCGCACTCGACGAGGAACGGGATCTCGGTCCCCGCCGCGCGCGCGGCCTCGCCGAGGCCGCGGGCGACGACCTCGTTGTCGAACACGACGGCCAGCCGCTCGAGCCGCCGCGCCAGCGCCAGCAGCCGCTCGATCTTGGCGCGCCCGAGGACGTTGAAGGTCAGCAGCACGTCGTCAGCGACGCCGGCCTCGGTGAACACCTCGACCTCGCCGAGCTTCTGGCAGGTGATGCCCTGAGCACCGGCGGCCATCTGCATCCGGCCCAGGGCGGGAATCTTGTGCGTCTTCACGTGCGGCCGGTTGGCGACGCCGTGGCGGGCGAGGTGGTCGTGCACGCGGCGGATGTTGCGCTCCACGATGTCCAGGCGCACGGTCACCGCGGGCGTGTCGAGGTCGGTCACGAGGGCCACCGCATGAGTGAAACACGGCGGCGCGGCAACGACAAGCGCCGCGCGCGGGTCAGCGGTGCGTGCCGCCGTGCTCCGCGCTCGATGCCTTGAGATCGAGCATGGCCGGCAGGTCGGCCGGCCACCCCTGCGAGAGCTGGAGTCGGGCGAGGCTGTTCATCCGGTCCAGGATCTCGGCGATCCGCGCGATCGCCTCGCGGCACGCGGTGATGCGTGGCTTCGTCTCCGGCCCCCCCGTGCGGGCGATGAGGTCGAGCTGGCCGTAGATGACGGCGAGCGGATTGTTGATCTCGTGGGCGGCGGCGTGGGCGAGGCTCGCCACGTGGTGCAGCAGGTCCGCCTGCCGGTGTGCCTCCTCCATCCGCCGCCGGTCGGTGATGTCGCGGGTGAAGCAGCGCGTGTGGACGAAGCGGCCGTCCTCCCAGAGGACGTTGGACGAGATCAGCACGTGCTTGATCGAGCCGTCCCTGGCGCGCATCCGCGCCTCCCAGGCGTCCACCGTCTCGCCGCGGCCGAGCCGCGCCAGGATCTCGGTGATCACCTCGGGATCGACATGGAACTCCGCGATGGGGCGCCCGACGTACTCCTCGCGCGCGTAGCCCAGCAAGTCCAGCTCGGCCTGGTTGGCGCGCAGGACGATGCCGTCGGGGCCGATCCAGTGCAGGCCCATGGCGGCGTTCTCGAAGAACTCGGCCTCGGCGTTCTCGAAGAACTCGGCCAGCGTGCGCTCGCTGCGGACCAGCGCCGCCTCGGCGCGCGCGCGCCCGGTGATGTCGAGCGCCACCCCCAGCACGCCCACGATGCCGTCGCTGCCGGCGCGCCACGGCTCCACGTGGACCTGATAGACGCGGCCCTCGTGGCGCAGCTCGTACACGGTGGCCACGCCCGCGAGGGCGGCCCGGTGCACGGCCAGCGTCGGGTCGTCGAGGTCGTGCGTGCCGAGGTGGTCGCTGAGCGGCAGGCCCACGACCTCGTCGGCGCCGAGGCCGAGGGCGGCCAAGCCCGCGCCGCGCGAGTAGACGAAACGCAGGTCACGATCGGTGGCCCACAGGATCGCCGGCAGCTGTTCGAGCAGCAGCCGGAAGTCGATCTCCTTGAGGGCGTCCATCAGCCAAACTACACCATTGGACCAGCGCGACGGGAAGACGGAAAATATTTTCCCAGGTTTGCCACGCGCTGTCAGAACGTCACGGGCTCTCGGACGTAGGCGGACGGTTAGAAATAGGCGATCAGGCGCCCGCACGCGATGACGCTCACCCAGAGCGCGATGGAGAGCACGCCGTTGACGCGCGCGGCCACGGGCGCGCGGATCTCGGTGTCCCAGTCGCCCACGGTGCGGAACGGCCAGCGATGGAAGATCCCCGCGTTCAGGAACGCCGCGACGAGCAGGATCAGCTTGAGCCGCAGGGCGGGGTTCGCCGCCATCTCGGTCGCGTGGGCGGTGAACATCAGGGCGCCGGTGGGAACGACGAGCAGCAGGCTGAAGCGCGCCCAGGGCAGCAGGTGACGCTCGAGCGCGCTCACGGCGAGCGGCCGCGAGCGGCCCAGCAGGCGCGCGTCGAACATGAGGGCGGCGCCGACGAGCGTCACGAAGCCGACGATGTGGACGATCTCGACGGCCGGGTAGAGCCACGTCCACTGCCGCATGGCGACCGCCGCCGCGGACGTCTCCAGCCAGACCAGCCAGGCGGGGCCGCTCGGCGGGTGCATCAGCCACCGCTCCGCGGGCGACTCAACGCAGCTCGGTCGTCTTGTCGCCGATGGTGATGCGCTCGGCGCGCATCTCGCCCGGATCCGAGCGGTTGGGATAGCCGACCACGCTCGCCTTCGTCCCCGCCTTGAGCGTGTCGCGCGGCAGCCCGCGGTTTTCCATCCGCGAGGGCGGCGCGAGCACGACGAGCCACGTCTTGTCCGGCGTCTCGAGCTTCACGTAGCCGTGCGGGTGCTCGTAGCCGGCCTCGCGGATGGTCCCGGTGAGGTTGAGGACGCGGCTCGCGTCGTAGCCGCTCCAGCCGTGGTGGGCGAGGGCGGCCGCGGGGGCCAGCGCGAGCAGGGTCGACAGCGCGAGCAGCGTGCGCGATCTCATCGTGGTCCTCCCGGGTGCTTCATTATGGCCGCGCCCTCACGGCGTCGCCAGCTCCGCGGGCGCGAGGCGGCCGGCCATGGTGAAGCGGTCGCCGCCGAGCGGTGTGAACACCACCAGGCCGCCCTCGGCGGGCATCTCGCCGGTCGCGTCGCGGATGTTGAACCCGTGGGTGACGAGGACGAGGCTGCCGCCGGACGGCGGCGTCGCGAGGAGCGCGTGGACGTCTCGCACGCGCGCGGCCACACGCTCGGCGTCGCGCGGCCCGCCGTTCAGTGCGGGCCAGGGCTCGGCGTGTCCGAAGGCGAGCCGCGCGGTCTGAAGGCAGCGGCACCACTGGCTCGAGAGCACGCGGCCGATCACGACGCCACGCGTCCGGAACACCTCGCCGAGACGGCGCGCCTGCTCGCGGCCCTCCGCGGTCAGGTTGCGCTGGGTCGAACAGGCCTCGAGTCGGAAGCCGGGAGGATCGCCGAACGTCCGGTCGGTGCCCGCGTGCCGGAGCATGATCACCTGGCCGCCGCCGCGCAGGAGCGTCCAGAGGGCATCGTCAGCGTCGGCGGGCGCGGCGCCGGCCACGAGGGCCAGCGCCGCGCCCGCGAAGAGCAACCATCTCGGCATCTACGCGCGCTTGAGAAGATCCTTGTCGATCGGCAGCGTCCGGATCCGCTTGCCGGTGAGCGCGAAGATCGCGTTGGTCACGGAGGGGGCCACGGGCGGCACGCCGGGCTCGCCGAGGCCGCCGGGGGCCTGGCCGGAGTCCACGATGATGGTCTCGACCTTCGGCGCCTCCGCGATGCGCATCATCGGGTAGTCGTGGAAGTTGGACTGCTGCACGCGTCCCTTGTCGAGCGTGATCTTGCCGTAGAGCGCGGCCGTGAGCGCGTAGATGGCGCCGCCCTCCATCTGCGAGCGCACCTGGTTCGGGTACACGGCGATGCCGCAGTCGATCGCGCACACCATGCGGTGCACCCGCACGCCGCCGTCGGGCGCCACCGAGACTTCGGCCACGTGCGCGGCGTAGGAACCGTACGAGAACGCCACCGCGATACCGCGCGCGCGGCCGGCGGGCAGCGGCGTGCCCCAGCCCGCGCCCTTGGCGGCGGCGTCGAGCACGGCGAGGTGGCGCGGCGCCTTGCCCAGCAGCGCACGGCGATACTCGTAGGGGTCCTTGCCCGCCGCGTGCGCCAGCTCGTCGATGAACGACTCGGTGATGAACCCGTTCTGCGAGGAGCCGACGGAGCGCCAGAAGCCGACCGGCACGCCGAAGTCCTTCTCCACCCATTCGACGCGGATGTTCGGGATGTCGTAGGGATGATTGCGCGCGCCCTCGACGGCGGCGGGATCGATGGTGCCCTTCGGCGCGCGGCCCTTCTGGATGAGGATGCCGGGCCCGACGATGCGGTTCCACCAGGCGACGGGCTTGCCGCTCGCGTCGAGCGCCGCCCTGAAGACGTTGTACGTCGCCGGGCGATAGAAGCCGTGCTGGATGTCGTCCTCGCGCGTCCAGATGACCTTCACGGGCGCGTTGACGGCCTTCGACGTCTCGACGGCGTCGGTGACGAAGTCGGGCTCGCCGCGCCGGCCGAAGCCGCCGCCCAGCAGCGTCGTCACCACCTCCACGCGCTCCACCGGCACGCCGACGATCTTCGCGGCGAGCGCCTGATGGCCGCCCGGGTTCTGCGTCGGCGCCCAGAGGGTGACGCTGTTGGGCATGACGTGGGCGGTGGCGTTCATCGGCTCCATGCACGCGTGCTCCAGGAACGGCACCTGGTAGACGGCCTCGACGATCTTGCCGCCGCCACCGAGCGCCTGCTCGGCGTTGCCCTCGTTGCGCGCGACCTGGCCCGCCTGCTGGGCGAGCGTCGCGTACTGCGTGCTGATCTGAGCACTCGTGAGCGCCGCCATTGCGCCCTCGTCCCACGTCACCTTGAGCGCGCGGCGACCCTGGAGCGCCGACCAGGAGTTGGTGGCAACGACGGCGACGCCGTTGCTGACCTGCACGACGTGGCGGACGCCGGGGACGGCCTTGGCAGCCGTGGCGTCGAAGGACTGCGCCTTGCCGCCGAAGACCGGGCAGCGCTCGATCGAGGCGATCAGCATCCCCGGCACCTTCACGTCCATGCCGTAGATCGCCCGGCCGTCGGTCTTGACCGGGATGTCGAGGCGGGCGATGCCTTCCTTGCCGATGTAGCGGAACTGATCCTTCGTCTTCAAAACCGGATTCTGCGGCACCGGCAATTGCGATGCTTTGTCCACGAGCTGCCCATACATCAGTCGTCGTCCACTCGGACGATGAATGACGACACCCGGCTCCGTTTCTAGCTCGCTCTCGGGAACGCTCCACTCCTGCGCGGCGGCCTGCTTCAGCATCTGGCGCGCGGCGGCGCCGGCCTTGCGCCACATCTCGAGGTGGTCGCGCACGCCGCGGCTGCCGCCGTAGGCCTGGTTGCCGGTGACGGGGTTCGCGTAGAGCTTGGGGTTGGCGGGCGCCTGCTCGATCCGGATCTTGCCCCAGTCGGCGTCCAGCTCGTCGGCGATGATCATCGGCGTCGCCGTCATCGCGCCCTGGCCCATCTCGGGCACGGAGTTCGTGATCGTCACGACGCCGTCGCGGTCGATCCTGAGCCACTGGTTGGGCGCGAAGACGCCGGGCGTCTGCTGCGCGACGGCGTCGAGCGGGAGGCGGAAGCCGATGACGAGGCCGGCGCCGAGCGCGGCGCCGCCCTTGAGGAGCTGGCGACGGGTGAGGCGCATGGTCCGGTTCATCGCGTGGCCCCCTTCATCGCGGCCGCCTTGTGGATCGCGGCGCGGATCCGCTGGTAGGTCCCGCAGCGGCAGATGTTGCCGGCCATGGCGGAGTCGATGTCGGCGTCGGTCGGCTTCGGCTTGGCGGCGAGCAGCGCGGCGGCCGACATGATCTGGCCCGACTGGCAGTAGCCGCACTGCGGGACCTGCTCCTCCACCCAGGCCTTCTGCAGCGGGTGCTCGCCCTTCGCATCGAGCCCCTCGATCGTGGTGACGCGACGCCCGCTCGCGGCGGAGGTAGGCGTCACGCACGCGCGCACGGGCTGCCCGTCCAGGTGCACGGTGCAGGCGCCGCACTGGGCGATGCCGCACGCGTACTTGGTGCCCGTGAGGCCGGCGGCCTCCCGGATCGCCCAGAGCAGGGGCATCTCGTTCGGGACGTCCAGTTGCTGTGGCCTGCCGTTGATCGTCACCGAAATCGCCATGGGTCGCTCCTCTACGGGGTGAGCACGATCTTGCCGAACTGCTTGCCCTCGGCCAGGCGGGTCTGGGCGGCCGCGCCATCCTTGAGCGGAACCACCTCGTCGATGATCGCCTTCAGGCGCCCCTGGAAAAACAGGCGCATCACGTCGTTGAACTCCTTCCGATTGGCCATCGTGGAGCCGATGATGTGCACC
>Ga0137404_10001985_pt1 | contig 13449 bp, 11 predicted proteins | sample CZOMad2_1_16fung_FD_108285 | JGI IMG/M metagenome (GOLD analysis project Ga0137404, IMG submission 108285) | Vadose zone soil fungal communities from Angelo Coast Range Reserve, California, USA - CZOMad2_1_16fungal (Illumina Assembly) | ecosystem: Environmental > Terrestrial > Soil > Vadose...
CAATAGGCCTGGTGCTCACCATTTTGTTGAATGTCGATACGCTCGCCATTGTGCGCACCCTGTCCACCGATAAGGCTATGCGTGACTCACTCGTGGCGGCCGCCCAGGAGTATGCGAAGAACAACCCGGCCCCCGCAGCATCTCCATCGTCTGGGAGCACCGCGGCGAATGCTCCGAAAGAGAATTCCGCGAACCCGCCGGCTGCGGGTGGAGGATCACCGCAAAGCAAAGCCTCGCCCACTGTTCGTCCGGGAACTGGTGCAACAACTTCCGGCGCGGCTCCGATTCCAAGCGTTACTCCGAGAACCGTCGTTGCAACAGCTGACAATCCGACGCTGCCGCCGGGTCCCTGCACGGGAGCCAACAATACGCCCGACTGTCGGGTCCAGCAGAACCTCGCTGAGATCAAAAAACTGGGATTGCCGATCGGCTGGACCAGAATCGAGGGTGACCCGCGCTCAATTTATATCAGTGGCCCTGGCTGGCTCCTGCGGATCATCGGCTGGCTGGTGACCGCTCTCGCGCTCTCGCTTGGCGCGCCTTTCTGGTTCGACATGCTCAACAAGTTCATCGTGGTGCGCTCAACGGTGAAGCCAAAAGAGAAGAGCCAGGACGAACCGTCGAAGAACTGAGCTAGAGAGACGATTGTTTCGAGCTGGCGAAGAAACGAGCGGCACAACGCACAAGTGAGAAACGTTTTCGCAGGCCGGCCCATAAACAAGATAGGACAAAGCCGAAACTTGTTAACGCAGACGACAGTTGGAGGAAGGGGTTACTCGTAAGCGGTAGACGACGCTCGTTCGTTGCAATTTGTCATCGTGCCCCGGTTCATTGCCGTCCGCGCAGCCTTCAAGCTCAAAGACAATAGGCTCGGAAGAAGGTCGAACGATTAACGAAAGGAAAGCTCAAGTATGCTGAAGAAAACCAAAAGAGAATTTCTGTGTGACATCGGAGAAACGATCACTGTTGAAGTAACTTCAGAAGGCACGGTGCACAATGTCGCTTTCGCCAAGGATGGAGAGGACTGGGACGGCCAACCGTTCGTCTTTACTGAGCCGACCGATGAATTCAGGTCCATCACCCTCTTCTTGATTTTCTCAAATCCCTCGGGCGGCAAATTCAATATTAAGGTCTTTGGGAAGGCCGGCGAATTTGTCTTCCAGGAGACTGTGCCGCAAGACGATGAGTTCGGATCAGTTTCTGACTCGGCAAGAGGCTACAACTTTTTTAAGAAGGCCTGAAAGACTGAAAGGACAACGAACATGAAAGCCAAACTCACCACCTCAATCACTATTGCATTGATCTTTCTCGCCACCTTTGCGGCTCAAGCCCAGCAGCGGGAAACGATCAGCGTCACTGACCTGAGAAAGGAAATTCAAGAGCTGGTGATAATTGACCGCAACGAGTCGACACTTCCGGACGTCAAGGATTTGAATCGAAAGTTTATCAAGGAACGCCAGACGCAGCTCCGCCTCCTCCTGACGCAAAGAATCAGCGCGTTGAGTAAGTACCAGGCCTCCGTCAGCGCCATCATCGGGCGGGAAGAGAAGATGCAGGTTCAGGAGGCAATTGACGACCTGCAGAAGGAACTGAAAGATTTGGATACGGAAATCGCTGGTAGCGCAGCCCCCGCGGCGACGGTGGAAAAGCCAATACTGGCGGCCGTGCGCCCGCAGACTTCGGAAATAACTAGATCAACAAACACGGATCCCCGTTCCGAGCCTGCGACCAACTCATCCAATCTTGCGAATGCTATACGAACATCGCCTGGCCTTCCACAAACACAGCCGACAAAAGCATCTGAGGCCAAGGCCGCCGACCAAGCTACAGAAGATTTTAGACTGGAAGTCGAGAGGGACACGAACAGAATCGTAGCTGAAATAGTAAAAGACGTGAGAGGTACGACGGGTGCCGAGCGCAAGACGGCCGCTGCCGGATTTGGACCCACTCAGAACCCGGCCAATTACGCCAAAATCCTGGCCCTTGGGCTCACGCGCAGCGTGCTGCCGCGGGAGCAATTCAATAGCGAAATAGAATCCGCGCGGGTAGACAAGCAGGTTGGCGGGGCAGCCTCAAATGCGGGGAGTACTTCGCTCGTTAGCAAGGGGAGCCTGCCGAGTATTCTTGGCTTTGCGGTCGAGAACGGAGGGTTGACGAAAACAAGTCAGGGAACAACGATTACTTTTCGTGGCAACCCCGTGGGTCTTCTGAACGCCTTTGCCGGCAAAGGATTCATTAGTGGCTACGAAGACGATTCTAATTCTCCAGCAGCTAAGGCACTAAGAAAGTTCTCCTTTGCAGTGTCTTTTGATACCAGCCTGGGGGATACACCGAATGTACTTGTCGCCAACAAACAGCAATTATCTTCCTACTCGTTCCACTATGAGTTTTTCAATCATCGCGATCCGCGCGATCCAAGATACGCCCGGACATGGAAGAACTTGGTTAGTGGTAATGCTCAAGCTGTCGCCACCGACGCTAACAGGGTGCAAGATCTTTTCCGACGTGACCCGAACCTGTTAGCCTGGCTCGAAGAGGCGCAAGCTGCGATTGCCGCGGCCCCCGATGACCAACTCGACAATGTGGTAAGGGCGCAGTTTGTCAACCTGGAGAAGGTGCAGCTATCAGCGGGAGTCAAGAATGCCGTAACCAGCTTCCAGACAGCGTTCAGTAAGTACCGCCAGGAACGAAATGAACTGCTCAAGATTGTGGCAAACGGCCCGATTTTCACTGTCGACTATGTCAACAATCGGCGTCCCGGACTCATCGATACCTCGAACTTTAATTTCATCTACAGCAATGGCGTCGTCAAAGGTAAAGCAAGTGTCACAGTCAACGGCGCTTTCGCTTTTTTCAATTCGCAACCCGGTAAGGGGATGAACCGACTGCGAGATTATGACTTTTCCACGCAACTCGATATTCCCATGGGCGACCCGAGAGGGTTTGGTCAGTTCGACCTGAGCTTTGCCGGTCAACTCAAGCGTCTGGTCGAAGATGAAGTTGCGAATGGAAAAATAATCACACCCAAAGGAACTATCGGATCTTTCAACGTCAAGCTGGAAGTTCCCATTAAGAGTCTCGGCATCAAGTTTCCTATTGCCCTGACTTATTCCAATCGCACTGAGTTCGATTTGAAGAAACAACTCAGGGCCAACTTCGGTTTCGGCTTCGATCCGGATATTCTCTACAACTTACTGAAACCCTTTGGTCCAAAGTAACGGTTCATTTGCCTTAGCAGGCGGAAGCCAGATAACCTCCTGCTAACAGCGATACCATAAAAAAGTTCACAGGAGGCGAATCATGCCAACACTAAGACAAGGTTCATCAGGTCAGGACGTTAACGACCTGCAACAGAAACTGAAAGATCTCGGATTCGATCCGAAGGGTGTGGACGGCCACTTTGGGCCGGGCACCAGGGACGCGGTGATGAATTTTCAGCAGAGCAAGGGTTTGCAGGCTGATGGTATCGCCGGTCCGAAAACCATGGCCGCTTTGCAGTCCGATGGCGCTGACACGGCCGGTGGCGGGATGACGAGTGACGCGACCGAAGCAACTGCGACTGACGCGACGGCCCCAACCGACGACGCCGGGAGCGGCTCGGCAACCACGTCGAAGACCTTAAACGCGAATGACTATCAGGAAGCTGCGGCGCTGCTCAATTGCGACGTGCCGGCGATTAAGGCTGTGGCCGAGGTTGAGAGTCGCGGGGCGGGTTTTCTAAGTGACGGGCGCCCGAAGATTCTCTTCGAGCGTCACAAGTTCCGCAAATACACCGGCGGCCGTTTCGATGGTTCGCATCCGGGAATTTCAAACAGCTCGGCGGGTGGCTATGGCGAGGGCGGCGCACATCAGTGGGACCGCTACGACGAAGCGGCCGCTCTCGATGAGGTAGCGGCGATAAAGTCGTGCTCGTGGGGTAAGTTCCAGGTCATGGGCTTCAACTTTGAAGTCTGTGGTTTTGCGAACCTGGAGGATTTCCACGCGGCCATGCTGAAGAATGAAGGAGAACACCTCAAGGCATTTTGCAACTTCATCAAAGGCAACCGTCTCGACGGGGCGCTCCGCAATCATGACTGGGCAGCAGTCGCCAAGGGATACAACGGCGCAGATTACAAGATTAACAAGTACGACATTAAGTTAGCCGCCGCCCATAAAAAGTATTCGAGTCAGTAATTACGTGGCCGCAAAGACTCGGTTTTTCCTCGCCGCTTCGAATAGCGCGTCAGTAGAAACATGTCCACGCCGTCACCTCCGCCGCGAATGCCGCGCCAGAGTCTGCGGGAAAATGCGCACGCCTTCGGGCATGTTCTCCATCGAGATCTTGTCGGCGCCGGTGAGAATGTCTCGGGCGTTCATGCCGTAGACCTGAAGATTGTCCTCGTTGTCGGGTTTGATCACGACGCCTTTCAGTTCGAGCCCGGCAAACGCACCCTTGCTCCGTGAATAGGAAAGTATCTGCGCGTTCATTCTGGCGTCAGTCGAAGCGCTCGCTGATCGGCCTACCGGTCCGGCAGCCGCGCTGCCTTCGCCGCCAATCTCAAACTTGTCCTTAAGCAGGCTGTCCACTGCGTTCTCGTTCATGAAGAGAAGAATGAAGTCAGTCGAGGACGCGCCAATCTGCAAGCCAATACTGCCCCCGGCGAGATCAAAAAATGCGGGGGCGCTCCACCCGCCGGACACGCGTCGGCTGATCACGCCGCTGCCCCCGCGTCCGCCCACAATGAATCCGGCCTTCAAGACACCTGGAAACACCGCAACAGCTTCAGCGCGATCGAGCAGATCGCCTGGGATCGATTTCTCGCGCGTGGCCATGATTTGATCGAAGACCCGGGCGGCTTTAGCTGACTGCTCGGCGGCGGCGCGCGCTTTCTTGGTGCTGCGTTCGCGCCCTTGCTGGGCCGACGCAGTGATGAAAACAGCCGACAGAAGGCTAACGTTCAGTGCAAATAAGAAAGTTGCTTTGAGTAATCTCTTCATCGATTTCCTCACTCGGTGTCGTTTCCTTGAAATAACAAGTGCATCGTCAAAGATGCCGGGGGACCGCCGGCAGGATGCCTGCGCTGCGGACTATCGCCGCGCTGAATACCGGGCCAACGTGCGCGGAAAGATTCGCACACCCACAGGCATCTTTGTGATTGTCCAGCGCTGTGTGGTCGAAAGTATCTGGTCGGACTTCATTCCATACACTGCGACATTGTCGTCATTGTCCGGACTAATCACGGTGCCCTTGAGTTCCAATCCGGCGAACAGACCCTTGCTGCGTGAATATGAAATGATTCCGGCCTTCAGCAGCAGGTCGGTTGAAGCACTGGTGGAACGGCCCACTGGACCGGCCGTGGCGCTGCCCTCGCCGCCAATCTCGAACTTATCTTTCAGCAATCCGCCCAGCGCCTCGTCATTCATGAACAGCAAAACAAAGTCCGTCTTGGAAGCGCCGATTTGTAAACCGATGCTCCCGCCGGCGAGATTAAAGAAAGCCGGCGCGCTCCAACCACCCTTAATCCGCCGGCTGATTGCGCCATACCCGCCTCGGCCACCAATAATAAATCCTGCTTTGATCACGCCGGGAAACACGGCAATCGCCTCGGCTTTGTCCAGCAACTTCTGCGGGATGGCCCGGTCAGGCACGTTCATGATCTCGGTGAAGACCTCCGCTGCTTTCTGTGCCTCCCTGGTTGCCTCCGTAACTCTCTTCGCATTCTTCGATTGGCTTTCAGCGATCGTGACGGCGCTCAGGATCAAGCACACCGACGACAAGATAAATGCGCCAGTGCGTTTGAATTCGGTTAATTTCTTCATAACAGTCCCCTCTTTCCTTTACTTTCGGAACTCGCTAATGATCTCGGGGGGTTAAATGTTTCTTGCTGCTGACTGCCAGCATACTTATAATCGCTCGCTCTGACAAACATCGGATGCGTAGTTAAGAGTTCAACCGGCTTTGCCCGAAGAGTCGGTTTTTTGAGTCGCTAGAGACCAGGAACGCGTTTGGTACAGAACCGCAAGTGGTAGCGAGCGGGCTCAGGACTCGATGTGAGTTGGATCCTTATCCCGCTCGCTACTGCTCGCGGTTCTGTAACTACTGGCGGACTTCTCGGGCAAAGCCGGTTAGAGAAACATACGTGACGTCGCATCGTTCGGGCGTCAGGTCTCTATCGTGAGTCTTTGAATGCATCGCCCGAGGGGCGGACTCTCTCGCCTGAGTCCTTACAACTGGACGTTGAGACCGCGAGTCTCTCGGTTGAGACGCCCGACCTCTCGCCTCAGTGGCAGAGTCTCTCGATTGAGACCTTGACCCCGTCGGTTGAGACTTTGAACCTCTCGCTTGAGACCCTGAATCTCTCGCTTGAGACTCTGAGTCTCAACCGTTGTCTCCACAACCTCAACGCAATCAGTGGATTAGGCGAAAACCGCTGAGATTTTGGCGACCGTGAAACTATGGGTCAGGCGGGCTTTGCCCGAAGAGTCGCGTCATTTGAGTCCGCGTAAGCGGACGATTGAAAATAGCCCAGCGATTCATCGCTGGGATTGACCGGAATCCGGGACGAAGTCCGTGAAGCGGACAGCTGAAAACACAAGTGGGTTGCGGGGCATCATTCAGCCGTCCGCTTCACGGACTACAAATCATTGCGGTTCTTATCCCAGCAGTGAACTGCTGGGCTACTATCATTCGTCCGCGTTGCGGACTGATAAATCAACTTTTCGGGCAACGCCAGTTCAACCTTGAGGTTGCATTTTGTGAAAGCACAAGCTAAAGCTTGAACTCTAAACAATCGATCATGCCCATCGGCACTCCATTCCATCAACGAACGTTTCCGCTGTGCGAGAGTCTCAACTATCGCGAGTGGTCCGGCTACTACACCGTCAGCGCTTACGAGACCCATCATGAGCACGAGTACAACGCGATTCGCAACGCGGCCGCGCTGATCGATATCTCCCCACTCTTCAAGTATCGAGTCGCCGGCCGAGATGCTACGCGGCTGGTGGATCGCATCATCACCCGCGACCTGCGCAAGGTGTCGGTCGGCCAGGTGGTTTACACGCCCTGGTGCGACGAGCAAGGCAAGGTGATCGACGACGGCACCGTGTCGCGCCTGGAAGAAAACGTGTATCGCTGGACCGCCGCCGATCCAAGTCTGCGTTGGTTTAGCCAAAACGGCGCGGGACTCGACGTCCAGATCGAAGACATTTCAGAAAGTATCGCGGCGCTGGCGCTGCAGGGGCCAACGTCCGGGCGTCTTTTGAAAACCGTGGTCGACGGCGCCGACATTGGCAAGCTTAAATACTTTCGCGTCACTACGGGTACGATTGCCGGAGTGCCGGTCGAGATTTCGCGTACGGGTTATACCGGCGATCTCGGATATGAAATCTGGGTGGCGAACGATCAAGCATTGAAGATTTGGGACGTTCTGATCGATCGGGGACGACCCTTCGATATCAAGCCGGCGGGCATGCTGGCGCTGGATGTAGCGCGCATCGAGGCCGGACTGCTGCTGATTGAAGTCGACTTCAACAGCAGCAAGAAAGCCCTGGTCGAAGAGCAAACGTATTCGCCATTTGAAATGGGTCTCAACCGTTTGGTTAACCTCGACAAGGATCGTTTCATCGGCCGGCAGGCGTTAATCAAGGAAGCGAGGCAAGGATCGGCGAGGCAAATCGTGGGAATCGAAATCGACTGGACCGAAGTTGAGCAGCGTTTTGAAGCGGTCGGTTTGCCGCCGACAGTCTCACCGATTGCGTCGCGAGTACCCGTGCCGGTTTACAGCAACGGCGCCCAAATCGGTAAAGCCACCTCGACCACCTGGTCGCCGCTGCTCAAGAAGATGATTGCGTTGGCGACGTTGCAGCGCGACTTTGCCAGGCCAGGGACAAAAGTCGAAATTGAAATCACCGTCGAGGCAGTCAGACATCGAGTCGGCGCGAAGGTAGCTAAGACTCCTTTCTATAATCCGAAACATAAGACGGCAACGCCGGTATGAAACGAAGGCGCGAAAGAGAATTCAAACGCAAAGGGCGCAGAGTTTTCCGCAAAGGAACGCAAAGGATTTGTTCTTCTTTGCGAAACTTTGCGGTATCCTTTGCGCCCTTTGCGTTAACCTAACCGTCGCAAAATTCATGTCAGGGCTCATTGGAAGCTCGGTCCGACTTTAGACGGAAAGGCACTTATGACGAGTGTGCGCACTCTCAACGAAATCATCGACAGTTACGACCCCAACGCGACGCTCGCGGAAGCTTCAACTATTCCCTCTTCGTGGTACACCGACGAACGCATCTTCGCACTTGAGCAGCAAGCTGTCTTTGGTACATGGCAAGTTGCAGCGCGCCTCGATCAAGTTCGCGATCCAGGCCGCTATGTGACGGTCGAAATCGGCGGAGAGCCCATTGTGATTGTTCGCGGAAGCGACGGTGAACTGCGCGGCTTTTTCAACGTCTGTAGTCACCACGCGGCGGCGGTGATGACTCAAGCGGAAGGCCACGCCACCCAGATGCGCTGTCCGTATCATGGCTGGACCTATTCGTTGTCAGGTGAGTTGAAAGGCACGCCCGATTTCAGCGGTGTCTGCAACTTTGATCGCGCCGAGAACGGTTTGGCCCCGGTCGCAGTCGCAACCTGGGAGAACTGGGCATTTGTTCGACTCAAGCGAGAGCAACCTCCTTCTCTAGACGGTTCAAGCTCTTCGCTCGCAGAATTTGTCGGGAACGATCTCGGCCCTCAGATCGCCAACCTGGGATTTGAGAGTCTGCAGTGGATTGAGCGCCGCGCGTACAGTTTGAACTGCAATTGGAAGGTCTTTGTCGATAACTATCTCGACGGCGGATATCACGTGCCGCATCTGCACAAGGGACTCGACAGCGTGCTCGATTACAGCAGCTACACGATTGAAAACGGCAGACGCTTCTGCCTCCAATCGAGTCCAATCGTGAGCCCGGAGAATGACAATGAAATGGCCGCTGTCCGGACCGGCCGCCGAGCTTTGTACTACTGGCTCTATCCCAACTTCATGATGAATTATTATGAGGGCGTGCTCGACACTAATCTCGTGCGGCCCATCGCGATTGATCGAACTGAAGTCGTGTTCGACTTCTATTTCGCGGACGTCTCTGAGGCGGCGCGCGAGCGTAATCTGGCGAGCATGAATGTCGGCGATCGCATTCAGCAGGAAGACGTGGACATCTGCGAGTCAGTGCAGCGCGGGTTGGGTTCGCGGGCGTATCAAGCAGGTCGCCTCTCGGTGCGGCGGGAAGCAGGCGAGCATCTCTTTCACCGGTTGTTGTATGCGGATCTTAAGAAAGGTTCAGAGTACCAACTTTAGTTGGGTCCTTTTCAACAACAAAAGCCCGACTGAAGTCGGTACTCTAAACTCTCGCCTCACCCTTTCAGATATCCCCGCAGTGATCGACCCTCGCCGTATTCGATATTGTTTATCCGCCAACCGGTTCTGCCATTCACCAGGGCGAAGACAAACGACTTCGGCTGACCTAGATTTTCAAAGGTCACCGTGACCTTAGCTTTGCCGCTTTCATAGCTGGGTTTGCCGATAGTGAATTTCTTAATCTCCATGTCCTGCGCGTCATACAGCGGATCACCGTCGAGCGCGCCGACTTCGCCTTTGGAACTGACGGCGTCTTTCCAAATCGTATCGGCCAGACTCTTCTCAAAATACTTGTAGAGCAAAGCACGACTCCGGGTTTGGAAAAATGGACTACGCTTCCGGTTATGCACCCGGTAGAGATCGGCAACCAGGGCGTCTGGAGAAAGGCGTTTGACGGCGGTCGCCTGGCCAGAGGCCGTCGCATAAGAGTCCGCTGCCAGAAGCAGCACGACGATGAACAGAATTGGCTTGATGGATTTCATTTCAATTCCTTCTCAAAGATTGTGCGGTCCGACTTTAAACCACATCCTAAAGCAAAACGAGGCTACAACTTTGGCTGTAGCCTCGTCCCGTTATTTCAGCAACATTTCAGAAACTCGGAGTAATCTTAGTTGCCGCTGGCGCCGCCGCTATACATTCCAAAGCTGCCCCAGATTTCGTCGATTGTCTTTTCGTTGGCCGCGAACTTGTCGGCATCAACCCCAATTAGCATGAGGTAATTATCGGTGACGTCAGTGGCAACCAGAGCCTTGCCTTTGGTCGTCTTGCCCTTTTCATCCACCGAAGAGATGTTCGCCAGACTATAGTCGTCATTGATTTCCTTGACGTCAGTAACCTTAACGTCCTTCTCGCCCATGCCAGTGAGAAGACCCTCGACTTTTTTCATCAGGTCGTCCTTGGTAAGCGTCTTGTCCTTGAAAGCCACTACCAGCACGTTGATGTCGTACGGAGCGGGAACGTTAGCTGCGTAGATATCGACGCCGTTAACGTTGTCGGTCTTGTGCTGAGTTCCCTGGGGGACCTGAAACTCGTAACCCTTAACTTCGTCAGACATCGTGATCCAATCCGCGGGAACGGGATTGGCTTGCGGCAGCTTCTTCGTCGTCTTTGCTGCTGGCGACGTCTTCGGCGACGGCGTCGAGCTGGCAGTGTTGGCGGCCGGTTTCTGTCCGCACGCGCCGGTTAGCAGTACTACGGTACTTAAAAGCAGTAAAATCCTTTTCATCGATCCTCCTGAATTGATTGTGTTTTTGAAATCAGTCCCGACGATGGGTAAAGCCAATGCCGGGCCTTCGCGGGTAAAATCCAGTCGTTTTAATCCTGAATTGAATAGCGGCGGTAACTGTAGTGCATGGCAGTTGGTAAGTCAAAGATGATCGGGCTTAGTTTAGAGTTCAAGCTTTGGCTTGCGTCGCGGAAGCGGCAACCTGAAGGTTGAACTCTGAACTTTTCGTTTAGCAAAAACTGGACGCCGCAGTTATGATAGCGCGCTACGGATTCAAGTTATGAATGCCCTGCCCATCATTGTCGGTGCGTTGTGCATCCTGGCGATCGCCTATCGCTACTATTCGGCTTTCATCGCCGCGAAGGTGCTGGCGCTCGATGACTCGCGACCGGTGCCGTCCCAGACGATGTACGACGGCCACAACTATTATCCAACTAACAAGTGGGTCTTATTCGGACATCACTTCGCGGCCATTTCTGGCGCCGGACCTTTGATCGGCCCGGTGCTGGCGGCGCAGTTCGGATTTTTGCCGGGATTGCTTTGGCTGGTGATCGGCGTCTGTCTCGGTGGCGCGGTGCATGACTTCATGATCCTGGCCGCGAGCGTCAGGCGAAAAGGAAAATCGCTGGCCGAGATCGCTCGCACCGAAATTAGCCCGCTGTCGGGCCTGGTCGCCGGCATCGCGATTCTCTTCATCGTGGTGATTGCTCTGGCCGGACTCGGCCTGGTGGTGGTGAACGCGCTGGCTGAATCGCCGTGGGGGACATTCACGGTCGGTTTTACTATTCCGCTGGCTCTTTTCATGGGCCTCTACATGTATGTTTTTCGCAAGGGAAAGATCGTCGAAGCCAGCGTGATTGGCGTGATTGGAATGCTGGGCGCGGTTTATCTCGGCGGCAAGGTCGCTGATTCATCATGGGCGGCTGCCTTCACATTGTCTCCGCATAAAGTACTGCTGCTGATGGCCGGATACGGTTTCGTTGCCTCGGTTTTGCCGGTGTGGCTGCTGCTGTGCCCGCGCGATTACCTTTCGTCCTATCTCAAGATCGGAACGGTTGCTGTCCTGATCATCGGAGTAATTCTGGTCCACCCAAACCTGCAAATGCCCGCGCTAACGCCATTCGTTTCGGGCGGCGGCCCGGTAATACCCGGCAAGGTTTATCCCTTCGTCTTCATCACGATTGCCTGTGGGGCCATTAGTGGATTCCATTCGTTGATTTCGTCAGGCACCACGCCCAAGATGATCGCGAAGGAATCCGATGCCCGCATGATCGGCTATGGCAGCATGTTGATGGAAGGGGTCGTCGGCGTGGTCGCCTTGATTGCCGCGACGTCTCTGTTTCCCGGTGACTACTTCGCAATTAATACTCAGCAGAAGACCGACGCGCAGAAGGCCAGTTACGTTCGGATGGTCGATCAGGAAACGCAGCAGGGATTTAATTTGAAGACCCAGGAGCTTGATCGTTTGGAAGCAGACTCAGGAGAGAAAGTGCGCGGCCGCACTGGCGGCGCGGTCACGCTGGCGCTGGGCATCGCCAAGATATTCGACGGCATTCCCGGTCTGCGCGGGCTGATGAAATACTGGTATCACTTCGCGATCATGTTCGAGGCGCTATTCATTCTGACGACCATCGATACCGGCACTCGTGTCGCTCGCTTTCTGTTAGGCGAATTCGGGGGACGTGTGTACAGAAGACTGGAAGAGCCCAACTGGTTGCCCGGATCTATTCTGACCAGCGCGCTGGTGGTGGCGGCATGGGCGGCGTTCATTTGGAATGGATCTGTGTCTACGATCTGGCCGATGTTTGGCATCGCTAATCAGTTGCTGGCAGCGGTCGCTTTGTGCGTAGCGACAACCGTCATCATCAACATGGGTAAGGCGAGATACTGCTGGGTAACAATCGCTCCCCTCTCATTCGTGGCCACGACGACGCTCGTCGCAGGATGGGAATCGATTCGCGACATCTTCTGGCCGCAGGCCCAGACTGCTGCGACGGCGACGCAGGGTTACATCAACACGTCGCTGACTGTTCTGATCATGACTGCCGCCGTGATTGTTTTGATTGATTCTGTGCGGAGGTGGATTCGTGGCCACAGGCCGACGGAGTTAACGCCGGAATCGGCGTTGGCTGAAGCTTAGTTTAGCGGCGCTCTTCAAAGCGGCTAATACGTTGACGAATCTCGCCCAGGATTTGCTTCACCTGTCCAGCATCGCTCTCACTCAAGTACAAAGACAGTTCGTCAAGCAACGGGTCGACTGGCGGATTATAGGCATGCAGCAAAGTAGCCACATCGTTTTCGTAAAGACCGACACGTGTAAAGTTTCCTTGCCGATATAGTGACGGCAGCGCGTAGAGCTTCAGCAGGATCAAGCCTTTGACGGTAGCGCAGGGAATATCCTGCTCGACAAAACGCTGCGTCGTTGCATAGCGCTTCCGGACTTGATCGAACAGCGCGTTGCTGGTCAGAAGCACATCAACCTTCAGGTCGCTGAACTTGCCGCGAGCGAAATCCTCGTCACGACTCTCCACGAGTAGTTCAGGCATTTGCTCGAGCGAAGACACTGCCATAATCAGATCGATGTCTTCCGTATTCCGTCCTTCAATGTATTGAAGTAACGCAATGCCCCCGACAAGAACATATTCGATTTGACGCTCGCGAAGCAGAGAGAAGAAACGGGCGACTGTCTCGATAAGGCGGTCTGAGTTCGCTGAAGGTTCCTGAAGATTGCCGGGCTTGAATACAATCGCATTGCGAACGACTTCGCCAATGTGGACCCTGGTTAAAGTGTCTGCTGAACTCATGCGATAATTTCGTGTCCAAGTTTAACTTAGAAGCGACTCAATGACTATG
>Ga0137404_10001990_pt1 | contig 13426 bp, 11 predicted proteins | sample CZOMad2_1_16fung_FD_108285 | JGI IMG/M metagenome (GOLD analysis project Ga0137404, IMG submission 108285) | Vadose zone soil fungal communities from Angelo Coast Range Reserve, California, USA - CZOMad2_1_16fungal (Illumina Assembly) | ecosystem: Environmental > Terrestrial > Soil > Vadose...
GGCCTCGGCGGTCAGGATCTCGGTGTCGGAGGTGATGAACGTCTCCTGCACCCAGCTGGCGCGCTGGGTGTCAGTCGCCAGGGCGCGCAGGCGGGCCTCGGCCGCGTCGACGAACTTCTGGGCTTCCGCAGCGGTGGGGGCGGCGGGAGCGGCGTCCGCCTGGGCTCGAATCGGAGTCAGGAGGCCGAGGCCGGCAAGGGCCAAGCCGGAGGCGATACCCAGGGCCAGGCGGGAGATGCCGAGGAGCCCGCGGCGGGAAGCTCGGATGGCGTGATGCATGGAGGAGTCCTCTCTGGTTTTACCGTCTGCAGGCCTGGAGCACCGAGGCCATCCGCTCCAGCCCCTCGGCGAGGGTGGCCTTGGAGCAGGCGAAGGAGATGCGGATGTGCTCGTCCGAACCGAAGGCCTCGCCGGGCACGACCGCCACCGCCGCCTCGGTGAGCAGCAGCTCGGTCAGCTCGATCGAGCCCTGCCGGCCCGGGCCGAAGCAGCCGGCGACCCGGGGGAAGGCATAGAAGGCGCCGGCGGGCGGCTCGCACTCGAAGCCCGGGATCTCGTTCAGGCGGGGGATGAGGAAGTCGCGCCGCTCCTGGTAGGCGGCGATCATGACCTCGACCTCCGGCTCGGCGGCTTCGAGCGCCGCCAGAGCGCCCACCATGGCGAACGAGGTGGGGTTCGAGGTGGCGTGGCTCTGGATCTGCTCGACGGCGCGGATGACCGGAGCGGGTCCCAGGGTGTAGCCGATCCGCCAGCCGGTCATGGCGTAGGTCTTCGAGAACGAGCCGACGAGCACCACCGTCTCCGGGAACTCGGCGGCGAGCCGGGCGGCGCTCGCGTGGGGCACGCCATCGTAGAGGAAGCGCTCGTAGGTCTCGTCCGAGATGACGAGGATGCCCCGCGCCGCGGCGGCCTCGACGACCTGCCGCAGGTCCTCCTCCCCGATGATCCCGCCGGTGGGGTTCGAGGGGGAGTTCAAGAGGATGGCGCGGGTGCGGTCGGTGATGGCGTCGACGAGCGGGCCGGCGTGGATGCGGAAGCCGTCCCGGCCGGTGGTCGGCACGAAGACCGGCCGCGCCCCGGCGAAGCGGATCTGCTCGGGGAAGCTGACCCAGCAGGGCTCGGGGAGCACCACCTCCTGGCCGTCCTCGAAGAGGGCCATGGCGAGCTCGAAGAGGGCGGCCTTGCCGCCCACGGTGATGACCGACTGGGCGGCGGTCCAGGGCGCGCCATAGCGGCGGCGGCAGGATTCGGCGAGGGCCTGGCGCAGCTCGGGGGTGCCCGATCCCGGGGTGTAGCGGGTGAAGCCCTTGGCGAGCGCCTCCCGGGCGGCCTCGACGGCGACCCCCGGGGAGTCGAAATCGGGCTCGCCGGCCCCGAAGTCGACCACCGAGACCCCGCGCGCGCGGAGCTCCGCCGCCTTCCGTGTGACTCGGAGGGTCGCGGACTCGCCGATCCGCGACATTCGTGAGGAGAGATGCACGGCGGGGAATAGTATCAGAGGACGGGCCGGACCCATAGGCGCTGACTTTGGCCGTAGGGAGGGGTCGGGTGGGGCCGCCAGGGCGTCTACCCACCCCATCGGAGATCCGGGCCGTCATCGGACGCCTGCAATCGCACCTCCCGCCCCGCCACCGCGGCTTCCGGATCGTCCCGGAAACGCTGCAGCGCCGCTTCCGGCTCTTCACCGTCGCCGATCTCAATGCCCACCCAGCGATTCCGGCCGCTCCTCTTGGCAGCGTAAAGCCCGAGGTCTGCGACGTCGACGATCTTCTCCCAGCCGACCACCCGCGGCCAGGCCGGCGCGAAGGGGTAGGCGGCGAAGCCGATCGAGCCGGTGCGCGGCAGCGCGGTGCCGTCGGCGAGCCGGAAGTCGTGGCCGGCGATCGCCGCGCGGAGCTTCTCGGCCAGCCGGGGACCGTCCCGGCGGTCGCAGAAACGGACCACGACGAGGAACTCCTCGCCGCCCCAGCGCACCAGGTGGTCCGAGGCCCGGAAGGTGGCGCGGAGAAGGGCCGCGGTCTGGGTGAGGACGGCGTCGCCCGCGGCGTGGCCGTGGACGTCGTTGACGCTCTTGAAGTGGTCGAGGTCGAGGAGCAGGAAGACCAGGTCGGCCTCGCCAACGGCGCCCTGTCCGTCCGCGTGCCGGCGCAGGACGATCTCGACGTCGCTCTCGATCGCCTGCTCCAGGAAACGCCGGTTGGAGAGGCCGGTCAAGGCATCGGTCAGGCTGGCCTCTTCGATCCGTGCGTAGGCGCGGGTCAGCTCCGCGTTCTTTTCGGCGAGAGAGAGCGTCCGCTCGTGGACCTGCCGTTCGAGCTCGCGGCCGCGGGCCTCCAGGCGGCGGACCCGCAGCCGGACCCCTCCGTAGACCAGCGCCAGGCCGAAGAGCGCCATCCCGGCACGGAACCCGACGGTCTGGTAGAAGGCGGGGAGGACGGTGACCGGGAGCCGGATCTCGTGCGGGCTCCACAACCCTGCCCGGTTCGTCCCCTGCACCCGCAGGGTATAGCGCCCCGGCCGGAGGCTCGTGTAGGCGAGGGAACGCTGCGCCGCATCGGTTTTCTGCCAGCCGTCGTCGAAGCCGTCGAGCCGGTAGCGATAGGCGTTCCTCGCCGGTGCCGTGAAGTCGAGCGCCGCGAAATCGAGCCGGAAGCCGCGTTCGGCCGGGGCCAGCTCCAGCCGGTCGAGCCGGGTGGCCCCCGGTCGTTCCCGGCCGTCGACGCGCAGGGCGGTGGCGACCACCGGCGGGGCGTAGGTCCAGGCGGCGAGCCGCTCCGGCTGGACCACCAGGAGCCCCTCGGGGGAGCCGAAGAGGAGCGCTCCCTGGGCGGTCCGCGAACGGCTGGCGATGAAGAAGTTGCGGAACTCGCAGCCGTCCGCCGCCCCGAATTTCTCGGCGCGGAAGGTCCGCGGGTCCACCCGCAACCGCGGCCCCAGCCACACCCCGCCCCGGGCGTCCTCGATCAGCGCCTCGACCGGCGCGGGAGGCCGGCCCAGCCGTCGGGCGACCGCCGCAAAGCGGGCGGTCCGGCCATCCCACGAGGTGAGAATGCAGGCACCGCCCTGGGTGGCGACCCAGAGCCGGCCGTCCTGCGCAACCATCAGGTCGGGGACCCAGTTGGCCGGCAGGCCATCGCGGCGTCCCGCTTGGGCGAGGATGCGGACCGCCGTTCCGCGCCGAGAATCGAAGGCATTGAGACCGCCGTCGGTGCCCACCCACAGCGTGCCGTCGGCGCCCCAGGCGAGCGCCTCGACGGCGATCCCCGAGAGCGTGGTCGGGTCTCCGGCGCGATGCCGGTAGGTCACCATCCTGGCCGAACGGGGATCGACGCGCGCCAACCCCTCCGCGGCGCCGACCCAGAGCGCGCCGGCCGGCCCGAACGTCATGGCGCGGATCGGGCCGCCCGGCAGACCGTCGGCCACCGAGTACCGCTCGAAGCGCCGCGCCCCGGGCCGCAACCGGTGCAGCATGCCGTTCAGGGTGGCGACCCAGACCGTGCCGTCGGCGGCCTGGGCGAGGCAGGTCACCGAGCCGTCCGCCAGGGCGCCCGGGTCGCGGGGATCGGGCCGGTGGCCGCCGATCCGGTGCCACTCCGGGTCGAAGAGATCGATGCCGTTGCCGTTGGTCCCCACCCAGATCGTGCCATCCCGCATCGGGAGCGCCCGCACGGCCTCCGGGTGGGAGAGCCCGTCGGGGCGATTGGGGCTGTAGCGGATCGCCTGGAAGGCCCGGGCCGCCGGATCGTAGCGGGCGAGACCCTGGCCCCAGGTGCCCACCCAGACGACCCCCGAACGGTCGCGGAGAACCGCCCCGATGCGGTCGCCGCCCACGGTATTTTCGAGCGCCGAGTCATGCCGCAGCCGCTCGCCGACGGCCAGGGAGACCGGATCGACGACGTCGATCCCGCCGCCGAAGGTGGCGATCCAGACCTCGCCCGGCGCGATCTGCTCGATGCCGTAGACCCAGAAATGGCTCAACCCCGAAGCGGTGGCGTTGGCGGCATTGGCGGCGGTAGGCCGCGGCAGGAGCCGCCGGAGGCGATCGGTCCGGGGGTCCAGGACCGCGGCGCCGTGCTCGGTGGTGCCGATCCAGATCTGCCCCGCGCGGTCTTCATAGAGCTTGCCGATGAACTGTCCGGCGAGCGATCCCGGAACGCCGGAGTCCGAGGCCCGGCGTTCGAACCCGTGCCCCTCGCCGCGCCAGACCTGGAGGCCGTCCCGGCTGCCGACCCACAACTGGCCAGCGCGGTCCACCAGGAGCCCGCGGACCTGGTCGTCGGCGAGGCTCCGCGGATCGCGGGCATCGTGACGGAAGTGGTCGATCCGTCCGTGCCGGGGGTCGAGCCGATCGAGCCCACCGTAGGTGGCGATCCAAAGATACCCGGAGCGGTCCTCGGCGATGGCCTCCACTCGGTCGTGCGCCAGGCTCCCGGGGAGGCGTGGATCGTGCTGGTAGCGGGTGAAGGTCTCGGTGGCCGGGTCGTAGACGGAGAGCCCGCTGCTGAAGGTGCCGATCCACAGCCGCCCGTCCCCAGCGGCGTAGAGGGTCCGCACGTAGCTCCCCCCCAGGCTCCGCGGGTTGCCGGGATCGTTCTTGTAGACCCGGAACTGGTAGCCGTCGTAGCGCACCAGGCCACCCTGGGTGCCGATCCAGAGGAAGCCGTCGCTGTCCTGGGCCAGGGCCGTGCACAGGTTGGCGGGCACCTCGTCGGGGACCGGGACGCGCTGGAACGACACCAGCGCCCTGGCGGGAACCGCCGCGAGGAGCGCGGCGGCCAGTGCGAGGACGAGAACCCGACCGGCGCTCAGAGCCGAGCGCATGGCACCGGGGGGCACGCCTCGGATCGCGGCAGAGACAGCGGCATGAGCGGGGATGGTAGCGCACCGGCGAATCCGGCACGCCGACCGCCATCCCCGTTCCGGATGCTCCGGAAACCGTTCCGGCGCTCCAAAAGTCGTTCCGGACGCTCCGGAAACCGTTCCGGCGTTTCCAAAGTCGTTCCGGATGCTCCGAAAACGGTTCCGGATGCTCCGGAAGTCGTTCCAGATGCTCCGAAAACCGTTTCGGACGCTCCGGAAGTCGTTCCGGATGCTCCGAAAACCGTTCCGGACGCTCCAAAAGTCGTTCCGGATGCTCCGGAAACAGTTCCGGACGCTCCCGAAGTCGTTCCGGAGGGTCCGGAAGCAGTTCCGGCGCTTCCGAAGACGTTCCGGAGGCTCCGGAAACTGTTTTGGCGCGCCGGAAGTCTTTCCGGAGCTCCTGAAGTCCTCCTCGGCCGGTTCTGCCGTGCTCGTGCACAGGTCGGCTGGCACCGGCATGAGCGGGGATGATAGCGCACCGGCCGCCCGGCACGCCGACCTCCATCCCCGCGCCGTCCAACGGTCAGGAGGTCAGCTCATAGAGAGGCATACGCACTGATAGCCGCCGCCGCAGATCAGCGGATGGCCGCCCACGGCGAGGCCAAAGCAGGTCCCAGGACCATCGGGAGAGTCGCAGGGCGTCATGCCAGGAGTGCCGCCGGGATAGCAGCCAGGGTCGCTACAGGGACCACAGCCGAGCGTCGTCGCGAGAAACGGCGGCGGCTGGAGCGCAGGCAGGCTGGCGGCCAGAGTCGGGCACGTCTCCCCCGAGCTGGGGGGAGTGGAGGGAACCTCTCCCCAGACCGGCAGGGCGAGGCAAAGCAGGCTCAAGAGGACGGGGACGAGACGCAGCGTTGTACGCATCACACCTCTCCTTTCTTATAACTTCAAACAACAAGGTGCTCGCCGCAGGCCAGAGTGGGCTGGAGCTAGCGAGGTCTCCGACCTCAAACCGACGAGTATGTCTCCCTGGGAGCGCTGGCGTCCTCGCCGGCTTCTTCTTCCCCCACCCGGCCGGCGGGACGCCAGCGCTCCCAGGGAAAAATCTGTCTCACTTGTACAGATCTGCCCCAGGTCAGACGTCTAGACGGAGGAGGGCCTGAACTCGGTCACTGCGTGCAGTGCGGCGGTCACCATGTACGAGCGCGCGGTCATCGCGTGCAGCGTGGCAGTCACTGTGTGCAGGCACGCGATCATCGCGTACAGTGCGGCGGTCACCGTGTACAGGCACACGGTCGTCGCGTGCAGTGCGGCGGTCACCGTGTACAGGCACACGGTCATCGCGTGCAGTGCGGCGGTCACCGTGTGCAGGCACGCGGTCGTCGCGTACGGTGCGGCGGTCACCGTGCGCAGGCGCGCGGTCGTCGCGTACAGTGCGGCGGTCACCGTGCGCAGGCCGTGGAACGGCGACCGGAGCCCTCTGCGTCCCGGGCGGGGGTTCCCTCCCCTGGGAGACCGTGGCGGCCGGGGAGTCCAGGAATCGCGATTTCACTAAGCGTGTAGCTTCTGTGTCAGGTAAGCGTCTGCCCCCACTTTCCCACGACCGTTCCACTTATACTCCACTCCTTCCAAAGTTGACGCTGATCCTGAACTAGGGTAGAGTGCCGGCAAGTCAAACGTGCAGAGGGAGATAGCTCGATGCAAGCCGAAGTGTGCAGCCGTTTCTGGCCACCCATCGCTGACGCTTAAGGTAGACAGCCGAGCAGTGGGTGGTTTCGGTGACACCTACGGTTATGCGTGAGTGTAAGATATGGCTGAATGGATAGTTAAACTGGCTGGTGATCCAAGCGACCTCCGTGTTCTGGCGGGCATCCTTTCCGCTCCAGAGCTACGACTTGAACAGGAAGGAGAGGAGTTTGCGCTGAGGTCTACTGCATTCGCACCCGAAATGACCAACGAAGAGGTAGTGCGCGTCGCTGACGAAATGCTCGCCTTAATCAGTGGCGCTTGCTGTTTGGCTCTAGATGCGCGACGGCCAATTACCATCCATTATGTAATCTTTATACCGGACCAGGGTCCTGGCGAAGCATATCTGGAGTTTATGGAAGAGGTGCATGCCCGGGACAGTATTTCTATCACTATCTTTGACGAACAGGGTTCAGTTCAGGTAGTCAAGCCTTCGGATAGCATAAGTGAATGGCTCACACTAGCATCTCACAATCAGTCGGTAGCCATGGCTCTCCGATTGCTGCGCAACTCTGACCTATCTTGGGTTAACCTCTATCGTATACTTGATGCAATCGTGTCTGACGTTGGGGGAACTGAGGCTATCGCACAGCAAGGCTGGGCATCGAATGCATTAGTCAGGCTCTTCAAACACACGGCTAACAGCGTTGCAGCTCTTGGCGAGGAGGCTCGACACGGTGCTGAACAGACTCAGCCGCCTAAAAAGCCAATGCTCCTCTCTGAGGCAAGGACATTTATTCTAGGTCTGGCGCATAGCTGGTTGAGGTCGAAAACAAGTCCAAGTCAAAGTATCCAAAGCGTCCCTAGCTCCGGAGGCAGCGGTGCAAACATATAACCCGCCGACCGAGCGGGCGGAAACCGAGGGTGGACTCTTCCTAGGCTCCCAGACGTGAACATTCCGACCGAAGCAGATCTTGATGTTCAAGGGTGGGAGCTGGCTCGACGAAGCTTGAACCGAAGAAGCAAGAGGTGGCCAACGTGGCAGAGCGAAAAATAGAAGAAGTCAGTGTATATCGCACTGAAGCGGGTAAGATCGCCATAGCGCAAAACGTGGATACTGAGGATCCGCATGGACCAGATGTAGTGTTGCTTGCGCCGGAGCAAATAGATATACTAATCCAATGGCTCGAAGAGGCTAAGAAGGAAATTGGGGCATGACCAACGTGAACCGGAGGCTTCGAGGAGAGCCGCAGAACCCGGGGCTTGCAGCGGATGGCTGGCGCCACCCGCTGAAGCCCATCGCCGTTGGGTGACAGCAACGACAATGAGAGAGCTATGCTAAGAATAAGGGCTTGCGAATATTGAAGCCATGGGACCCTCTGGGTGGCCATCTTAGCGCTGTTTTCGCGTTGGTTTTGGTGAAACCTACGGTTGGGCCCCACGGATATCGCAGGACATATGAAAATGAAATACGATCACATCGGCATCCCAACCACCGAACGCTTCGCGGGGGAGATTGATCTGCCTCATCTCAAGGTGACGGTGAGCGACCATGCCAATAATCCCTTCGGCATTCAGTGGCAACGGTACTGGGCGGACGCGCCCTACCCCGAGCTGGTCAAAACGGTCCCGCACGTGGCGTTCGAAGTGGACGAGTTGGAGGCGGCCCTGGAAGGTTACAAGATCCTTATTCCGCCCAATAGTCCAAGCCCGGGCGTGCTCGTTGCCATGATTGAGGTCAAGGGAGCCCCCGTGGAGCTGATGCAGATTGATCGATCCATCCGCAAAGACCTCTAAGGGCAGGCCGGTGAGGCAACACCCGTGGAGTGAGCATCGTAACGAGGAGGACTTCAGCATCGAGCCGCCCGGTTGCTCAACAGGGGGGCTGCTCGAGAACGAGCTTCCCGCCGCCAGCCGGCACGTCGTGTCGCCCGGCGATCCGGTCGTGTTAGTCTAGGGCCAGGAGGCCGCCATGCAACACCGCTTGACCATCGATTACGGCGACGACGTCCTCTTCAGTAGCGGCCTGACGCGCGGAGCCTTCGACGAAGAGGCCCGCTTCCTCCTTGCCGCGAAGCTCTACGAAGTGGGCCGTCTGAGCTCGGGCCTTGCCGCAAAGCTCTGCGGGAAGGGTAGGGTGGACTTTCTCCTCACCCTTCCGCGGATCGGCGTTGCCATGAGCAACCTCCAGCCTGAGGATCTCGACTCCGAGGTGGAGTTCATGCGGCGTGGCTGAACCGATCGTCGTGAACACCGGGCCGCTGGTCTCCTTCGCCAGAATCGGCTGCCTGGATGTGATCGGCCGCTTGCCCTACGAGTTTCTTTGCCCAGCGGAAGTCTGGCAGGAGTTCGACGAAGGGCGCGCCTCGGGCCATCCTTGGGCCGCGCCAGCCTGGCTCAAGAAGAAGCCTCTGGTCAAACCGCCCTCACCCGCCTTGCTGGCCGGCCTCGACTTGGGAGAAGCCGCGGTCATCCAACTCGCCCTTGACCTCGGCGTCCGCACCGTAGCGATCGACGAATGGAAGGGACGCCGCGGCGCCCTCGCTGCGGGCCTCAGAGTCACCGGGTCGCTGGGCCTCCTGGGCCGCGCGAAGGCCGAGGGCCTGATCTCGGAGTTGAAGCCTCTCATCGCGAAGGCGATAGACGCCGGGATCTGGTACAACCGCGAGCTTGTCAGGGGCTTCCTGGAGGCCGCTGGCGAGTGAACAGGAAGGGCTCATCCCCTCGCTGCGGATGGTAAATGTACGCGAGGCGCCTGGCCAAGAAGTTGGGTACGATCGAAGAGGAGATCGACCGAGAGCTGAAGGCGGGGCGAAATGCCAAGCTATGACGTCATCGTCGTCGGTGTCGGCGGGATGGGGAGCGCCACCGTCCATCACCTGGCGCGCCGCGGCGCCCGGGTCTTGGGCCTGGAGCAGTTCGACATTCCCCACGAGCTGGGGTCCTCGCACGGGGTGAGCCGGATCATCCGGCTCGCCTATGCGGAGCACCCCAACTACGTCCCCCTCCTGAGGCGGGCCTACGAGCTGTGGTGGGAGCTCGAAAATCTCAGCAGCGAACGGCTCCTCGTCCTGACCGGCGGGGTCGATGCGGGCACCGAGGGCAGCTCGATCATCCAGGGAGCGCTGGAATCCTGCGCCATCCACAACCTGCCGCATGAAGTCCTGGACGCCGCCGCGCTGCGGCGCAGGTTCCCCGGCTACCAGCTGCCGCCCGACATGGTGGCGGTGTATCAGGCGATCTCCGGGTTTCTCCTGCCCGAGCGCTGCATCGTCCGCTCCGTCGAGGCGGCCCAGGAGCTGGGAGCGGAAGTGCACGCGAGGGAGCGGGTCCTCGACTGGACGGCCGAGGAGAACGGGGTCACCGTCACCACGGAGCGCGGCCGCTATGCGGCGAACAAGCTGGTGGTGACCGCGGGGCCGTGGGCGGCCACGGTGGTGCCGGCGTTGCAGGCCGTCGCCCGGCCCGAGCGGCAGGTGCTGATCTGGACCCAGCCGCTCCGCCCGGAGTCTTTCCGCCCGGGGACCTTTCCCGTCTTCAACCTGGAAGCTCCGGAGGGGCGATTCTATGGCTTCCCCGTCTACCAGGTGCCGGGCTTCAAGATCGGGAAATACCACCACCGCGGAGAGCAGGTCGATCCCGACTCCATGAATCGGGGGTGCGACCAGGACGACGAGGCCGTTCTGCGGGCGGGAATCCGCCGCTATTTTCCCGAGGCCGACGGGCCGACCATGGCGATGAAGACCTGCCTCTTCACCAACACCCCGGACGAGCACTTCATCCTCGATCGCCACCCGGACTTTCCCCAGGTCACGCTGGCGGCCGGATTTTCGGGGCATGGCTTCAAGTTCTGCAGCGTGATCGGAGAAATCATGGCGGAGCTCGCCCTCGAAGGGGGCACTCGGCTTGACATCGAGATGTTCGGGCTCAGCCGGTTTCTCGACGGGCGATGAGGTGGCAGTCGATTCCCGACCTTCTTACGCCCATCTTGTGCTACCCTCAGCCAAGAGCGAGGCCGAGGGGAGCTTGCCAGGGGGTCGGATACGTCGTAGGATTTGGGTACAGCTCCCTACCGCGAAGTGGCGGAGGGCGTCTTGGGAGACCGGTGGACCCTATGAAGACAGTGGAGCAGCAACGCGGCAGAGCGGTTCATCTCGAAGGCGGATCGTGGGTCGATCCCTAGGCAGCAGTGTTTTTGCTTTTCCTCCATACCACCTCGAAGCCTTGACCAGGCAGAAACGCACGCTCTAAGCGGTAGCGGTCAGGCTCGCGTATCATTTCGCTAGCACCCGGGTGTTTCATGGACACGGCCGAGGAGGCGATGGCCTCGGGGTACTCGTTCTTGATCTCCACCTGGATACCCACGACCGGACTGCCCTGCGTCCAGTAGGTCCGGTCTTCGAGCCGGCAAGGCTCTTCGCCGCGCAAGAAAACCTTCTTCGACTCTCCGGGCGCCAGCGGAATGTCCTCCTCCAGGACGATCTGCCCGTTTCGTTCAAACAGGTTTCTCCCCTCCTCAATGGGGATCGCCTGCTCGCCGACCGCGAACTCGCGGTGGAAGTGCCAGTCCTGCCAGGGGGCGGAAGAGAGGTCCTCGTCGCCGGAGTAGGTGGAATGGACCGGAAACACGGTCGCCTCACTCGAAAGATTGGTCACCATGAACGTGAGATCCCGGCGCAGGACGAAGTACCCGGCTGGCATGTCCTCGTACGGCTTCTTGAAAGTGAAGACGTACTCGCAGTCGGTCCGGATTACTTTGATCGTGAGCAGGTCCCTGATCTCGGCGAACACAGGGGCCGGCACTTGCCGTTCCACGACCGTCAGGAGCAGCTCTTTCGTCATCGTATCGACCCCCAGCAGGGCCATGGAGCCGATGCCTTGCGCTCCTCCCAAACTATCCACGAACTGCGGCGGGCTGCCCTGGTCGTCCAGCAGCTTACAGCTCTCGAAATCGGGATTGAAATCCCAGCCGTCCAAACGTCGGCTGGCGCGCCGCGGCCAAAAGCGGATCATGGGATTGGCGCCAAACTCGATGCGGCCCGCGCTGTAGCCGTGCCGGCGTGTGCGTAGAGAGTCGGCAAATCGGTCCAGGCCGAACAGCGACGTGGTTTGCCAGTGGCGCAACGCTTTCCCTCCTCCGGAGGAGGTGGTCTGGAATGCCGTTTCGTGCATATGTCCGAAGAGGTGAGCGGCAAAGCGCCCCGCCGGGTTGATCTCGATGTATTCAGAGCTGGAATCGAGCCAGTCCGGCCCCTGATGGGTAAGAAGCAGGCAGACGTCGTGGCTCGTGATCCAATCGACCACGTCCATCTTGCAGACTGCCTCCAGTTGCCGGGTCGAGGCCGCCAGACGACCGCGATAGTCGCCTTCGGCAATTTGCAGAAACGTAGTGTTCAGGCCGACGATGCCGATGCGGCGAGATCCAGCATGGAGAGTCGTGGCGAAATCGCCAGGCAGTAGGCCGTCCTGGATGGACGCACCCTTCCGGAAACTCGTCTTTCGCCACCAGGCGTCGTAGTTGGACAAAACGGACGTACAGACCTGGCGGTACTGTCCTTCCGGCAAGGACCACCATTCCTCTTCGATCTCACGAAATCCGCCCGGACGCTTGAGCTGCAGGACGACGGCGGGTGGCCACTCGCGGGGAGGCCGCACCAGATCGTGGTTGCCCGGCACCGCCAGCAAAACGGCATCTCCGGAGCCAAGCTTGTCGAGCTCTTTCCACAAGCGGGCCAGAACCTCGTTCTCGAACTTTTCGAAGTCTTCCTCACGACCCGAAAAGACCAGATCGCCCGTGAAGAAAACGGCCTGCCAGGGACCGCAGCGTTTGTGAAGTGATTTGAGATCGGCAAAGAGGGCCTGCCGGACGTTCGGCCAGAGCGGGCCCTGGCCGGCCTGGCCATAGTGTAAATCCGTCAGGTGAAGCCAGCTGAAGGACTGGACGAGAGACATCGCGGGAGTATAGCTTGTTCATAACCTGGACCGGCGACCATCCTGCGGGAAGGGGGAACCTTCCCTGCCTCCGCCCCGTAAGAACAGCTGGACCGTCCACGAAAGGACCACCCCATGCCGCGACGCCTCGTTCTCTCCGTCCTGCTTCTGCTCTATGCCCTCCTCCCCGCCCCTCCCGCCCGGGCGGCCACCGCCGGCGCCGACCTCGTAGCGCGGATCGACCAGCTGCTCCAGAAGACCTATCCGGCCGGCGAGCCGGGGGCGGCGGTGCTGGTCGAGAGGGACGGCCAGGTGCTCCTGCGCCAGGGGTATGGGATGGCGAACCTGGAGATCTCGGTGCCGATCCGGCCGGAGATGGTCTTCCGCATCGGCTCGATCACCAAGCAGTTCACCGCCGTGGCCGTCCTGAAGCTCGCCGAGCAGGGGAAGCTCGGCCTGGACGACGAGATCACCAAATACCTCCCCGACTATCCCACCCACGGCCAGAGGATCACGATCGAGAACCTCCTCACCCATACCTCGGGGATCAAGAGCTACACCAGCCTCGCCGAGTGGCGCAAGAGGATCCGCGAGGACCTCTCCGTCGCCCAGATCGTCGACCTGTTCAAGGACCAGCCGGCGGACTTCGCGCCGGGGGAGAAGTGGCTCTACGACAACTCGGGCTACTTCCTCCTCGGGGCGATCGTCGAGAAGGTGACCGGCAAGCCCTACGCCGACTGGATGGCCGAGACTCTCTTCACCCCCCTGGGGCTCACCCATACCACCTACGGCGCCGACGCCCCGATCGTCCCCGGCCGGGTCGCCGGCTACGAGGGAGAACCGGGCTACTACCAGAACGCCAGCTATATCAGCATGACCCACCCCTATGCCGCCGGAGCCCTGGTCTCGACGGTGGACGACCTCGACCGCTGGGCCCGGGCGCTCGCCGCCGGCACCCTGGTGAGGAAGGACCTCCTCGACCGGATGACCACCTCCTACCACCTGAAGA
>Ga0137404_10001994_pt1 | contig 13417 bp, 7 predicted proteins | sample CZOMad2_1_16fung_FD_108285 | JGI IMG/M metagenome (GOLD analysis project Ga0137404, IMG submission 108285) | Vadose zone soil fungal communities from Angelo Coast Range Reserve, California, USA - CZOMad2_1_16fungal (Illumina Assembly) | ecosystem: Environmental > Terrestrial > Soil > Vadose zone...
GAGAATATCGGCGCGCGTTGAGTCGGACTGAGTCTCGATGCGCTTGAAATCAAGACCATTGTAATGCCTCACAACTTTTCCGACAGGCACGCCTTCACGGATCAACTGATTGCGCACGGCGTCGGAATTAGCAACGACTCGATGCGCCAGCCGAAACGCTCCGCGCTCCAGACGCTTTTGCATGGACGTGCGAAACCCATCCGTCTCACCCTTGTATGCAACGCGTGCGCGCACGCGGGCCATGGACGCCGCCGTCATTCCGAAAATATTTGTGTAAAAGTCGTGCGTATGAATGACGTCAATCTCGTTCTCTTTCAAAAAGCGAGCGAGCCGGCGAAGCTGCGTGACGAAATTCCCATCATAGAAGCTGGTGAGCGGATATTCTGGAATCTCTCCGAGGCCGAGTCGATCTGCTTCGTCGCGCAGAGATCCTTTGTTCTGCAAACACGCGAGCCGCACACGGCAACGCCCGTTCTGGTGCAGTTGTCGCACCAGCTGGAGCGCCACGCGCTCGCTGCCACCCTGCTCGAAGCTGTCGATCATGTGCAGAACGTTTGGTTTCAAGTTAAGCCACCAACGGAGCCAGACTTTGATTCAAGTGATCGCTGACGGGGATGCCGCCCGGCGCGTCAACAAACTTACGTTGCCACAACTCCAGCATAAAGAGGGTCCACAACTCAGTTGCGTGATCGCGGCGTCCCCGCTCGTGTTCGTCAAGCAGAAGGTTTAAGTAGCGCGGCTCGATAAACCCACGCTGCATCGTGCGGGCTTCGGTCAACGTACCGCGCACGCGTTCGCGCAGTTGCTGGTTGATCCACTGCTCGATGGGAATGCCAAAGCCCTGCTTCGGACGATCGAGAATTTCAGTGGGCACCAGATCGCTCACCGCACGCTTGAGGATGTGCTTGGTTCTGACGCCTTTCATCTTCATGCTCGCGGGAATCCGCATGCAGACGAACTCGATCAGTTTGTGATCGAGCAGCGGCACGCGCGCTTCCAGGGAAACGGCCATGCTCATGCGATCGACTTTCGTCAGGATGTCGCCGGGCAAGTAGGTTTTGCTATCGAGATACAGCAGCGGATCGAGCGGATCGTCGGCGCGCGAGTGCGCCGCATAATCACGAAAGCGCTTCGCTGCTTCGCACTTACCCAACTGGAACCGGAAGTCGTCGGTGTAAAGCGATGGCTTATTTAATCGGGTAAAGACAGAAACGTCTTCAATGTAACGATCGAGCGGATCGAGTGCTACGTTGTGCAGATAATTTCGCCCCCACGCGCCGTGCGGGAGATTGCGACCGAGCGGTTGCATTAGGCCCCGGCGGACTACGCGCGGCAGATTAGCAAAACCGCTGCGCTGACGGTCGAGCGCGTAACGAGTGTATCCGGCAAAGAGTTCGTCACCGCCATCGCCGGAGAGCGCGACCGTAACATGCTCTCGCGCGAGTTTCGAAACCAGATAAGTCGGAATCGCGGACGAATCCGCAAAGGGCTCGTCAAAATGCCAGACCAGCTCGTCAACGATCTCGCAGATGTCCGGGGTCACGATGAACTCGTGATGATCGGTGCCGAAACTTTGCGCGGCGATCCGGGCATACTTCAATTCGTTGTAGCTGTCTTCATGAAAACCGATCGAGAAAGTCTTGACCGGCTGAGTCGCGTGTCGGGCCATCAGGCCAACGACCGTGCTCGAATCAATTCCACCCGAGAGAAACGCGCCCAGCGGAACGTCCGCTTCCATACGCAAACGGACCGCTTCGTCAAGTAGTTCGCGCAATTCCTCGAGGCATTCGTCTTCGCTTCGCGCCGGATTTTCTTGTGCGTGCTCGTAAGGAAAATCCCAGTACTGCTCAACGCGCGCGCGATCATCTTTGAATGTCAGGTGATGTCCGGGCGGCAGCTTGTGCACGTCGCGGAAAATCGTGAGCGGATCGGGAACATAGCCGAATGTTAGATAAGCGTCGAGCGCTTCGATGCAGATGTCGGAGCGGAACTCAGGATGTTCTCGCAGGGATTTCAACTCGGAGCCGAAGATCAGCGTGCCGTCCTGTGTGATTGTGTAATAGAGCGGCTTCTTGCCCACGCGATCGCGCGCAATGAATAGCTCGCGTGCGCGGGCATCCCAGATGGCGAAGGCAAACATCCCGCGCAGATGGTCGACACAACCCGCGCCGTACTCTTCGTAAGCATGCACAATCGTTTCGGTGTCCGCATGAGTTTTGAATTGATGGCCGCGCGACTCCAGCTCGTGCTGCAATTCGCGATAGTTGTAAATCTCGCCGTTAAAGACAATTGTGACCGCGCCGTCGCAGCCGGACATCGGCTGATGTCCGCCGGCCAGATCGATGATCGACAGTCGCCGCATGCCGAGCGCGACTTGATTCTTGACCAACGTGCCTTGATCATCCGGGCCGCGATGGGCAATCACACGACACATCCGATCAAGCACGTCGTTGGCCGCGCGCGTGTCGCGATGCTCATCTCTGCTCACAAATCCGGCGATACCACACATTTGATCTCTTCCTCAGGCGAACTTTCGGCTAACGAACTTCATGCGGTGCGATTGTTGGCGCTACGCAGCGCGTTGACTCGCTTTCGCGATTTGTCTCCCAATGCGCGTACCGCTCGCCGCGCAGAAACTGGTAGGAAGCAATCACTGCCGCGATGTTGGACAGAACGAAGTACTGCGGCAGCGCCAGCGCCCGACTGTGCACACCCGCGCGCTCAAGCATCCACGCGCCCAATGCACCCAGATAACAAGCGATTTGCAAACAAAACAGGATTAAGTAAGCCACGGAATACCGGACAAGGATCCCGGACGTTGCCAAGATCGCAATCAGAAAGAATGGCACGGCGTATCGCAAGACTTTGTGCGATAGAAGTTGCACCGCGTAAAAACCGCTACGAAACGGATTCATCATCGAGCGATGACGCCAGAGGTCGGTAAAGGTTTGCGTAATCACCCGCACACGCATCTTCAGTTCTTTGTCGGTTTGCCGATTGGTCTCTTCCGTGCAAACCGCGGCAGGCTCGTATACGGCACGCAGGTTTTGCTCAACCATCTTGGTGGCGATAATAAAGTCACTGCATGCTTCGTGGTACAGCGGCACATAAGCCGATCGGCGCAGGGCATAGAGACATCCGGACGCGCCTATCAAAGAGCAGACACGGCTTTCATGACGCTTAAGAAAAGTTTCATAACTCCAATATGAGCAAGCACCACGCCCGACTCTCGATTCCGCGGGATCCACATAAATCAGCCGGCCGGCAACGCAGCCGACCGTCGAATCCGCGAAGCTTGGCATCATCACGCGCAGGACATCTCGTTTGTAAAGACTGGTCGCGTCGGAAAAGAGAATGATCTCGCCGCGTGCTTCCGCAACGGCCATATTCTGCGCCGCAGTCTTGCCCAGTCGCTGCTGCTGGCGCGCGAGGCGCACGCCGCGATCGGCGAATCCCTGCGCGACTTCGTCCGTGCGATCGGTCGAACAATCCGACGCAACGATTATTTCCAAAAGCTCGCGCGGATAATCCAGCCCCAAGGTGTTTTCAAGCTTGGCAGCCAGGTCGCGCTCTTCGTTGTAAGCCGTAACGATCACACTTACGGAGGGCTCGAACGCGCCGCGCCTGACTTCGCGTGGACGCAGCCGGCCTATGATCAGAAGTAGGAGCGGGTAACCGGCGTACGTATAAATCAACGCCGCCGCGCTTAACCAGAAAGTTATTTCTGCTGCTAACTTCATACTCATATCGCGGCGACTCCGCCTTTGCGATCAAGCACAGAAGCAACGTTCACCTGGCTCTGCTTCAGCAGCTTCTCAAGCACAACTGGCTTTGCAGTTTCTGACTCATACAGCCGACGCAAACAAACCGCGTAGGCGACCAGGTAATAGACGTACCAGAGGTACGCTACCGAAGCGAAGAAGCTGCAAACCATGTAGCCGACCAGCGATGCCTGCAGTCCCACCACCAAATAAAAGAAATGCGAATTAGCTCTCTCGCCGAAGGTTTCGCGCGCAATCTGTCCGAGTTTCTTGAGCGGCGTGACGATAAACATTGTGTAGCAAACCAGCGCCGCCATTCCCATCTCAGCCGCGACTTGCGTGTAAGAGTTGTGGGTGACCAGGCCCCGGTAGGACATTTCGGGCGCGTAGTTACCCATTCCAATACCGAGCAAGGGATGGCGAATAGCTACGTACAATGACCTGAAAAGTTCTCCGCTTCGCGCTTCAGACGAGCCCACCGGGTCCCAACTCGGGACGAGAATTGAGGCGAGCCGCAGAGCGTAGCCGGGCACCAACGCTAGAAACGCCGCGACGATTAGGAAACCAACGACAACGATCTCAAGCCGGTGACGCTGACCGGCTTTCCACGCAAAGAAAGTCAGCGCCACGAGTAGCCCAATGAAGCCTCCGCGCGAGTACGTGAGCACTATGCCGGAAATCATCAGCACGGCACAGCCCCCAAACAGAAACTTGCGCGCGAGACTGCGCGTGCCGAGCGATAGGGCGATCGCGATCGGAACAATAGTTACCAAAAACAGCGCCATATCGTTCGAGTTACCGAATATGCCGCCGCCTCGGCCGCCGGCGCGATAGCCTTCCACAGTCATCAATCCCAGGCGATAGTCGTTGATTGCTCCCACGCTCAGCCAGATGCCAGTTACCAGTGTGAGCAGCAACAACCCTTTCAGTCGCTTCTCAGTGCTGACCACGTTGACCGCAACGATGAAAATGACGACGCAGCGAATGAACGTGTCGCTGAACTCGTGCCAGGCTTGCGCTGGATCGATCGCCAGCGGAATCGAAAACAAGCCGGTCAGGCAGAAGAGTAGAACGAGATTTACTTCGGGTGGACGCGCCGTAAGATTGCCTTCCAATGAAAGTTGAGTGGGGAGGAAAACACCAACGGTGGCGAGTGCGACAATGAGAGCGATCGACGCTGTCAACCGCGAGGGATAAAACTCGGCCGGACGCGCATAAAGCACCATCGTGAAAAGAACAAGTCCGGCGTAAGAGAGCGCATGGCCGCGCTTCAACGTCCAATCGCCTTTGGTGGGGCGCTGCGGCGCTGATAATTCCGGCGGCTTTGTTGGCGCACCTGAAACTCTTCCTTCCAAGGTGCTTGAAGCGGACGACGTTCGTGACGTTACTGTGAGCCCAGGTGCTGACATGTCAGCGACCATTGCTCGCGCTTGCTGCAAAGGTCGTACGGCTTCGTAGTCAGATTGGATCGGCCGACGCCTCGGAAATTCTCGAGGCCACGCCGAATCAAGCTCTGGTTGTTCTATCTTCCCTCTCACGTTATTCTCTGCGATTTGAATCGTTGCTGGTTGAGCCTAGGCTGCATACACGCCTGCCGTGACAGGATCGCGGTCTATCTCATTCGTGCCTGGCGTCGCTGGGCGTTTGGTTATTCCTTTTCTTTGTTGGCATCAAAAATCAAAAGAAGCTGCTACGCTGAAAGCGCCGCAGCCTCGAATGCACTTACGTAAACGGATCAAGCAGGACGTATCTAAACTGCGACCTCGTTTTCTTCGCCGACCAGTACAAGCTCTCTCACGCGCTGGCGCAGCGCTCCTTCAAATCTCCTGGCTTCTTCAACCTCAGAAAATGAAAGCGCACGCAGCTCGGTTTCGATCCGGCGGCGATAATCCGAAACCAGCGAATCTGAAACTCCCAACACAGCCGCAACTTCCAACTGCGTCGAGTGTGTCTGGCTCAAGTAGCAATGCCACAACACGCCGAGAATGCGGTTGTATTGCTTGACCTTTCCGCGGACTGTGTCGTTTAGGTTGTCGAGAAAATGATCGACAAATCCTGCCGCTTCGTTTTCTGATTCACGTCTCAACAACCCCTGCTCGGGATCTTCACGCTTGTCGACCGGCTCGAAATGATTGCCTTCGCCCTCATTGTCGTCGCTATCCAACGGCACCAGATAAATGTCCATGACTGGCAGCCGTGACATCACCAAGCTTCTGAGTGTTCGCACATCAACCGGCGAATCAACCGCGTCCAGGACGGAAACAATCAGATCCTCGAGATCTGAATTACTTATGACAACTTGTGAGTCACCTGTGCAGCCCACCATGCGCGTGTTGCGCGCACGCACCGGAACGATATGAACTCGTTGCTCGACGTCGTGCGAGTCACGGCGGCGTTTGCCGTCTGCCCATTCACTGAGACCATAAACTCGATCCGCGAGACGGCGATGCGGTTCATCGCCACTGCCGCTGGAATCAAAGCGCCGGAAATTTGAGCTTGACTGTATGAGTGTAGAAATGCGTCGGGCCAGACGATAGCTTTCCGGATGACGTTTTCGCAGTTCGGCGGTTAGCAGGTTGGTGAGTTCTATTTGTCCGATTTCGCACTCGATCTCGTAATCAGTCATCTCGGTGTCGAGATAATGCTCAAAACGATTCTTACTAAGGAGTTGAACGAATAGCTCCTGAGTGAGATCGGTGTAGGCGCTGCTGGCGCCTTCTTCGACGAGCAGGCCGGCACTTCGCGAGGCCCTCACCAAAGGGTGGTGAGAAACGATGCGGTGCAGTTCTGACCACAGCCGGCTAACATCAGAGCCCCGAAGACTCTCGACCCATTTACCACTCTTGGCCATTCGCTCGGCAGTGCGTCTTGCACGGAGCGAGTTCGGCGCCGGACTGGTCTGAGTCAACTCAATTTCTTTTGCTACTTCGCGACTTAGAGATTTCACGACAATTATTTTGACTGGGGATGGGACTTTGAATTTCGGAGGGAGCGTTTACGAGTTAAGCGGAGAATTCACTATGTGCAACGAGAGGTCGCGTGTCCGTGAACGTGTGGCGACCTCCGACTGAGATAAGAGTGGTAGGGCAGCGGAAAGTTCTTTTACAAGTAGAGAATGTTCGCTAGCGAATCGGCGTCATTGAATTTTGCCCGGGTATTCCTGCAGAAACAGGTGGGCTGGCCCTGGAACGAGGGTCAAAGAGCAGGCGCTCTCTGACTTACGACGAGCATCTTAGCAACAATCCAATGTTTGAGCAACAAGTTTTTACATTTCCGGCAAGTTATTGATTCCAGACCACAAAAACGTCCTCAGAAACAATAAAGTTATGGAATGCAACCGCGATTAGGTTTATAAAGCTACTGAACAAGCGGATGACTTTGCGGGTTTACGGTCGGGGCTTGGCAAGCTATTTGCCCGCTTGCTTTTCCTCGGTCAGATCGTCAATTTTGTGTTTGCCAATTTTGTGTTTGCAAAAACTGCACTCGGTGAAAATGTACCCGTGGATCGAGGGGCAAGAGATGAAGTCCTCAACCGTAAAGCCTTTTCGCAAAAAGCTGACTTGTCCTTCGTCAAACCTTCTTCTTTCATTCAGCTCGCAAACGCTCGCTCCGGAAATCAACTTTCTGGTGAAGCATCATTTGCTCACCTGCGATTTTTGCTATTGCGAGATACCGCTGCTGTCGTTTTACACCGCCCCGCTCAAAGGCGAAACGCGAGTCCCCGAATTGCCAATCAACCTCAGGATATTGGCGGAATCAATTTTGCTCCGAAGAGATCGGGGAAGGTGAAGATCGCGAGCGTCCTGGGGGAAAAGGGCTTAACGATCATAGATGCTGAAGTCGCACGGGACTGTAACTGACAAAGAATCTTCCACCAGATTTGGCTTCCCACTTTCAGGAATAGAGTTCTTCAATCAGATCGTGGAACTTTTCATCGACCACTCGTCGCTTAACTTTCAGCGTCGGCGTTAATTCGCCTTTGTCGATACTAAATTCGTCCGGCAACAAAGCGATCTTTCGGATACGCTCATAATCTGCCAGCTCGCGCGTGAGTTGCGAGATGTCGCTCTGCACTAGTTTCACCGCCGCCGGAAATGCGGCGAGTTTGGAACGATTACCAGGAAACTCTTCACCCTTTTCAGTAAGAGCCTGCTTCAAGGCTTCCCATTCCGGAACAATTAGGGCCACGGGTTGCTTGCGACCGGCGCCGACGACCACTACCTGACTGACAAACTCACTCTGTTTCAAGAGGCTTTCAATCTGTTGCGGGGCCACATACTTTCCGTTTGAAAGTTTGAAGAGGTCCTTCTTGCGATCGGTTATATAAAGGTGCCCTTGTTTGTCGACATGGCCGACATCACCGGTCGCAAACCATCCGTCGTCCAAAACAGAAGCAGATTCCTCAGGATGACCGTAATAGCCACGCATGACGTTCGGTCCGCGCAAAAGAATTTCGCCGTCTTCGGCAATCGAAATCTCGATTCCTTCAAAAGGCAAACCAACCGAACCTACCTGATTATTTTCCGGCCGATTGGCCGAAACTATGCACGTCTCGGTGGCTCCATAGCCCTGCAGGATAGGAATTCCAGCAGCAAGAAATGCATACGAGAGCGCCGGCGAAAGCGGCGCCCCGCCGGAAACAAAATACCGCAAACGGCCACCTACTCCTTCGCGCCATTTCGAAAACACCACTCGGCTGGCCATTCGCTGTTGCAAGGACAATAGCGGCCACACACGGCTGCCTTCGTCTTTCTGTGCCGCATACCGCTGGCCGATCTCAAGTGAGCGCATAAAAATCTTCCGCTTGATTCCCTTTTGCGAAAGCCCCTTCTTCACAATGCGGTGATAAACCTTTTCGAAGAGACGCGGCACCGCGGTCATGATTGTCGGTTTCACTTCGCGCAGGTTTTCGCCCACTTGATCGAAGGAAGCGGTGTAGTAAACGGAAACGCCGTTGTAACAGAAGATATAAAAGCCGGTTCGTTCGAAAATGTGCGAAAGAGGCAGCACTGACAGCGCTACATCGGTTGAGGCAATCGGCAGCCCTGCGGTGATAGCTAGGACGTTTGACAGAAAGTTAGCGTGTGTCAGCATCACGCCCTTTGGTTCGCCAGTAGTTCCGGAAGTGTAGATGATGGTCGCAAGGTCTTGCGGCCGGATTGCTTTGAGATAAGCGTCAAACGCAGCCGGCTTATTTTGGGCACGCTGTCGTCCCGCTTGCTCAAGCGATTCGAGGTTGGTTGACCCTTCAACGTCTTCATCAGCGCCGGCATCAAAGAAAATTATTCTTTCTAAAAAGTCGAGACCCTCTAGGGCCGGCGCCGCATGTTTGAATAACTTCCTATTTGAAACGAAGATGGCGCGAACGCCGGCGTCAGTCAGGATGTAACGAATTTGATCGACTGCTTGCGTCGTGTAAATCGGCACGTTAATCGCACCCAGACTGAGAATGGCGAGGTCGGCAATGGACCACTCCGGCCGGTTTTCTGAAAGCAACGCAACGCGGTCACCAGGCTTGACGCCGAGCTCGGCCAGACCGAGCGCTACATGGTGCACGCGATCGACAAACTCAGCCGCCGAAATGTTGATCCACTCGTCCCCGCTTTTGTGGTTAAGCGCGTCATCCTTTGCATGCCTTAATGCGGCAGCAAGGCAAAGCTCTGGCACGGACGAGGCTTTTGGCGATTCGTCACGGTCGAAGTTTTGTTTTTGGAGAAAAGTGGACGCCAAGTTACACCTATTTGCGGACTCTTAGGGGCCGAATTTGTCCTGGACAAACATCATAATACGCAGCCGCTCCATGACCTTATCGAACCTCAGGTCGCCGCCGCCGATTCAGTTGTTTCCAGAGTCTCGGTCGCGCTCCGCAATCCGTCTCGCCGTTTCTTCTTTCGCCTGGAAGACACTTCCTCTACCCGGCCGTTCATTGTTGCCAGCGCAGCCAACACCAGAAATAAAAGCGTATTGGAAGTTGTATGTAACGTGAAATCGAAAAAGCTATGCACCAGCACACCAAAACATCCGGCGAGCGCGCCACTCGCCACACCCCGCCGGAAGACGTCGCGTGACTCGCGTCGAGCAAATCCCATGCGAAACAATGCCAACAAAAACCCAAGTCCCAGAACAGCGCCGACAATACCGGCGTCAGACAACACCTGCAAATAGTCGTTGTGGGCCTGCTCTAAACGGTAGAGGCCGTTGCGAGTATCGTACCCGGTGTAGACAACGCCAAAAGCTCCGAGACCGGTACCTATGACCGGATGGTTTTTTATGATGTCAACAGTCACACTCCAGAAATGCGCGCGTCCCGTTGTCGGGTCGTCCGTGTTGACCGAACCAACCAGACGGCTCAGTGCTTCTTCTCCTCCCAGCAAAACGACGCCGCCGAACAGAGCAATCACCAGGGCCAGTGCAAGTCCTGCCTTCATGGCGGCGCTCTTGATGCGCGGTTTTTTTTCGCCTCGTTTCTTCCGGCGACTTCGTCCAATTCCCATCAGTGCAATAAGGAAGAGCAATTCTGCCACCAGGCTGACAATACCACCGCGCGAGTTTGTCATTACCAGGGCAACCGCCATCAAGCCGGCGGCGAATATGTAGATAAATTTCTTTTCGCGTTCCACTGAGCCCGAGAAAATCAAGCCTAGCGGCAACGCAATCGTTAATTCCATGTAACCCGCAAAGTGATGACGATTGATGAAGGGACCAAAGGCCTGGCTTTGCGGCAGTTCGCGAATCCAGTAAACACGCGTTGGGCTGGTAAAGGATTGGGTCAAGCCGAAGATTGCCAGAAAGAATCCGAATATGGTGATGGTTCTCACGAGCAAGCGAAGCCGTTTCGGCGTATCGACAAAAACCAGTGTTGCCCCGAAGTAAATCAGCAACGCTATTAACTCGATAACGATAAACCGCGTCGCGTAAGGATTTAAAGACAAGCTGCGAACCATGGTAAGCGACATGCCGGCAGTGTCTGGATTTCGCAACGGCAAAAGTTGAAATAGGCCCAAGGCCAACAGACCTAAGAGCGGAAGCTGCAAAACGTTTCGGCTAATTCGCACCACGCCCAGACTCCAGTTGTCAGCCACCCAAAGGACCAGCAGTCCTACGCCACCAATGAAAAACACTGCGAGTGACCAGGCGTGCACAGTGCCGTAGGCAAGCGCTGAGAGGATGATCGCCAAACAAATAATTAAAAATGAAAAGCGGCTCGCCAACGTGTGGCGGATGCGATATGTGGTATAGCCTCTCGCCTCGGCAAGACGCACTTCAGTTTCCGGTGAAACAAGTGCGTTATTTTCTGGACTTGAGATCAAAGTCGTCATACCAGACAGTACCAAAAATCGGACAGACCGGCTGGTCAGGACAGCCCGGCCGATAGACTTTTAATTTGACCGCTTCAGCATTTGCTCCGGTCTTGAACGACAGCGCGATCCGTTGCCAATTGTTATTTTCGCTGGGCGCTGCTGAGGAAGTTGCGAGCACCTTGCTTTCGTCCGCGGCATCTATCACCGCAACTATCGGTGTAGATGCGCTCTCCAACTTTTCTGTTTGTACATAACATTCGAAATCATATTGCATATTGGGCGCTACCGGCACTAACTGCGACACGTCGATGCTTTCGATATGTGAACTCACCCGGAAAAAGAGTCTGAGGCTGTGACTTCCCGTATGACCGACACGCGCATCGATTCCTATCTGCAATTGCGGTGCAGACTGAACCTGCCAACCAAATACTGCGCCTGGGCCGTGGGCCAGATTATCTTCCAAGCCACCATCAACAATTTTTCCAAGCTCTGCACGATAGGAAGGTCCGGGTGCCACGTCGTTCCAGACATCCATTGCCTGATGAAAGTGATTTGCTTTGATCAGGCCGGCGATAATTAACTCGGCGGCAGAGCGGTTGTCTCTCTTCTCCGTTTCGGTCAATGAATCCCAAAGTCGCAGCCCCTGGTCAAACCTGGCGCGCTCAATCAAGTAACGAGAGAACTGTGCGCGCATTCGCGGCGTGTTTCCGATTGACGATTTCAACGCTTCGAAGTCGTCCTTGTTTATCTGCCAGGCAAAGTTGAAAAGTTGGGATTGCAGTTCGGGGTTTGCCTCGCTGGCCTTTCGCAATTCCTCGAATGCTTCAGGATAACGGTCCGTGCGCAGCAGTAAATTTCCCAAGTACCAGCTGGGGAAGGCATAAGCAGGCGCCAACTTCACAGCTTGCCGCAATGATTTCTCCGCACTGTCAAAATCGCCAGCCTGCTCCTCTGCCTCACCCAAGGACATCCAGAATCTGTAGTCGTTTGGCGATAGGCTAACTGCCTTCTCATATTCAGCCACGCTAAGCGAAATCTGATCCGGAGGTAGTTCGGTTTGAATGAAATTGCCCAGACGCCAGTGTGGCAGAGGGTCTCTTGGCGCCCAGGCCACAGCCATTTGCGCAATTTCCAGCCGACGCGTTTCGGGACTGAAATATTCCGCAATGGTGTTACCGGCGTACCAGCGCATCACGAACCAGGAGGCAACCATGGCCAGCAGCACCGTAAGCAGCATGATGACTTTTACAGGCGAGCTTGCCTTCAGTTGCATTAGCTGATCAGGCATAAGGCGATTAACTTTTTCTGGAAGCTGGACGTGGCTCTGGTCCCGACAAGCTAGAATTGGGTCAAGTCCTCGATGGTTATACGCATGCGTTTCACGTCGATTTCCTGAGAGCGACAAAAATCGAGGATCTCCTGAAGCCTTTTTTCCGTCATACGTGAGCTCGAAATTAATACCTCATCAACGTCGTGCCGGCGGCAAATCGCGCTCAGGTCGCCATTGCCGCCGTAGACTTTAAGACCATGTAAAACTTTTCCATACTTCGCCGGGTCGTCGTCCACAAAGCCAACTGGCGCATACTTTAGTGCGCGATTATTCTGCAACTCCCTCAGCAACAGTTCCCCACCGTCGCCGGCGCCATAAATCAGCACGCGCCTTGCTTCGCTTGCTCCCGGCGTCGGCATTACTTGCCGAAACAGACGAAAGGCCATGCGGCTGCCGGCCAGAAACATGAACATCAATACACCGTCGATAACAAAGATCGTCCGCGAGAAGCCTTCGAAGCGAAACGCAAAAAGTACTGCCAGAACACTCAGCACTGAACTAAGCACCACCGCCTTGGCAAAGACGATCAGGTCATCAAGACTCGTATACCGCCAGATGCCGCGGTATACGCCCATCACTAAAAACGCCGCCATCTTGACGAACACCAAGACGGGTAACGTTCGCAGGAATAACTTCCACGCGGTGCTGCCCGAGAGCGCGCCAAACTTTACGGCGTAAGCGCACCAGTAAGACAACAGGATAAGAATTACATCCAGCAGCACTTCAAAAATGCGCCGCTTGTACGACAGATCGATCAGAAACGCGTAAGGCGAATTGTCGCGCAACGCCAGCACTTCTTCTGTTTCGTCGTAGACCTTAACGCCCGCAAGATAAACGCCGATCAGCGTTAACAGCACAGTAAATCCGGCAATAGCGGCCAGGCTTACATCAAGCTTGACCTGCTGGACCAGCAGCGCCAGGAGACCGGAAAGCGCGGCAAATCCGTAAAGCATCCAGACCGCGTGGCGTTCCGACATGCCGAGGGCAACCAGGCGATGCGAGGTATGGTCACGCCCACCGCGCGA
>Ga0137404_10001997_pt1 | contig 13404 bp, 10 predicted proteins | sample CZOMad2_1_16fung_FD_108285 | JGI IMG/M metagenome (GOLD analysis project Ga0137404, IMG submission 108285) | Vadose zone soil fungal communities from Angelo Coast Range Reserve, California, USA - CZOMad2_1_16fungal (Illumina Assembly) | ecosystem: Environmental > Terrestrial > Soil > Vadose...
GCGATGATCGGGTCAACGATGCGCGCCGCGCCGTCCACGATGTCCAGCGGCGGATGGAAGCGATGCTCCGCCACCTTGCGCGCGGCGATCTGCGCCGGGTCTTCGTCCGTCACCCAGCCGGTGTCCACGGCGTTCATATGGATGCCGTCCGCGTGATAATCGGCCGCCGCCGTGCGCGTCATCATGTTGAGCGCGGCCTTGGCCATGTTCGTGTGCGGATGCCGCGTGGTCTTGAACTTGCGATAAAATTGTCCTTCGACGGCGGAAACATTGACGATGTGCTTGTCTCGTTCGGACGAGCGAATCATCAACGGCTTCAATCGCGCATTCAAAATAAATGGCGCAATGGTGTTGACGAGTTGAACTTCCAATAATTCAACCGTCGGAACTTCCGCCATGAGCAGACGCCAGGAATTTTTTTCGCGCAGATCAATTTGCTGCAAATCCTGATCCAGTTTGCCTTCGGGAAATAAACTGCGTTGCGCTTCGAGTTCCTCCGGTAACAATGGCACTTGCGACAGCGCCGCCGCGTGCGTGAGTCCGACAAGTGATGCTGCAATTGAATTGGTAGGGCCGCGCTGCTGCGCGGCTTGGCTGACCGGCAGGTCAGCCCTACCAGCTTCCGGCAAAATGTGGTAGCCGCGCAAGCCTTCGTAAGCGCCAAGCAGCTTCGCAGTTTCTGGTGGCAGGTCATGCAATGACCCGGTTTCCGATTCCATCATGTGCTGATAAAAATCCGGCGGACGGCGAACCGTTTGACACGCGTTGTTCACAATGAAATCAAGGCGATTGTGCGTCGTCAGGAGATGTTTGCAAAACGCCTCCACGCTCGGCGTGTGGCGCAGGTCGAGTCCGAAAATCTCCAGACGACCTTTCCAATTTTCAAAATCCGGCTCTTGCGAATAACGTATCGCCGAGTCGCGCGGAAATCTTGTGCTGACAATCAAATGCGCTCCGGCGCGCAAAAGTTTTATTCCAGCCTGATAACCGATCTTCACGCGACCACCGGTGAGCAGCGCGACGCGCCCGCGCAAATCCGCCGTCTCGGTGCGTTTGACAAAATTTAATTCCGCGCACGCCGGGCAAAGCTGGTCATAGAAATGGTGGATGGTTGAGTAATCCTGTTTGCAAACGTAGCAATTCTGCGGCTCGACGACTTCGCGGAAATCAGGATCGTCTTCAATCTCCTTCTGTTCGAAACTGATTGGCAGGTTCACGTTCGGCGTCGTGAAAACTTTTTCGCGGCGCAATTTGCGGATGCCCGTCTCGTTCAGTTTGGATTCGTCGCGCTGAATTTTTTCCGCCTTGCGACGACGCACTTTCGCTTTCACGAGACGGCGACGCTCGTTCACATCGGGACAATAAATCGCACCCGCCGCCGTGAGTAGCCGCGTCCGTTCTTCTTCCGAAAGTTCCGCAAGCAGCGCCCGATTTCCAACCGCTTTTTCCAAAATTTCGGCGGCGGCCTTCAATTGCGCGGTGGCTTTTCCGGCATCGCTGTTATTATTTTTATGAGCGGACATTTCTTTCGGACGTGCAGGTTAGCAGCCTCGCTTCCGGCGGGCGAACGAAAAGCAAACCGCGCATCTTGACGCTGCCGGACAAAAGCGACAGACTTGCAGCGCAATTTCTAAAAAATATGGCAACAAAACAAATCATCAAACCCGCAAAATCACCTGCCGCCGTCGGCCCATATAATCATGCCGTGCGCACTGGCGACCTGCTCTTCTGCGCCGGACAAATCCCGATTGACCCGAAGGACGGCAATTTGATTTCCGGCGACATCAAAGCGCAAACCGACCGCGTGCTGGAAAATGTGAAGGCGATTTTGGACGACCAGAAGCTGACGTTCGCCAACGTCGTGAAATCCACGGTGTTCCTGACGAACCTCGCGGACTTCGCTGGCATGAACGAGATTTACGCGAAGTATTTCACGGAAAATTTCCCGGCGCGTTCGACCATCCAGGTCGCCGCGCTGCCCAAAGGCGCGAACGTGGAGATTGAAGTCGTCGCGCATTTCTGATTTTTTAATCCTCCTCATCCTCATCGTCGTTCTCATTCTCAATTTGAGGATGACGATGAGGATGAGAAAGAGGATGATTCGACTATGCCTCCAGAAATCCAAATGTTAATCGCTGCGCTCATTGGCGTCGGTCTCGGAATTCTTTTCGGCTGGCTGAAATGGGGCGGCAAACGTTCCGATCTGCGGTTGGAAAACGAATTGCGCCAGCAAATCTCGCAGCGCGAATCGGAATTAATACAATTGCGCGGACAAATTTTCGAGGCTGGCAATGCTCGTGCCGCAGCGGAAGCGAAACAAGCTGCCGCAGAAAAATTATTGGCCGAGCAGCGTGAATTGCAAACGAAAGCATTGGCGGATTTGCGCGACACATTCAAAGCATTGAGCGCCGACGCGTTGAAACAATCCGCGCCGGAATTTTTGCGGTTGGCGGAGCAGACGTTCGGCAAATTTCAGGAAACGGCGAAAGGCGATCTGGCGCAGCGGCAGGAAGCGATCAAAGGATTGGTCGAACCGCTCCGGCAAAAACTGGACGATTACCAGAAACGTTTGCAGCAAAGTGAAGCCGCGCAGTCGTCCACGCTCGGCGAGGTGAAGAAGCAATTGGAAATGCTTTCACAATCCAATTTGTCGCTCGCGAATGAAACGCAGCAGTTCCGCATGGTTTTGAAATCGAACCAGGCGCGCGGCAAATGGGGCGAGGAAACTTTGCGGCGCGTCGTCGAGGCGGCGGGCATGAGCGCGCATTGCGATTTCACGGAGCAGACGCAGGCGGGCGAAAATCGTCCCGACTTGATCGTGAAATTGCCCGGCGACCGCGTGATCATCGTGGACGCGAAAGTTCCTGATTTTGATTTTTTTAATGCGCTGGAATCGGCGGAGCCGGTGAAGCGGGCGGAAGCATTGGCGGCGCACGCGACAAAATTGAAAGGCACGATTAAAGCATTGGCCGAACGCGATTATCCGGCGCAATTTCCAAATGCTCTGGATTATGTCGTGCTGTTCGTTCCAGCAGAATCACTGTTCAGCGCGGCGCTGGAAGGCGACCATGACTTGATCATCTGGGCGGCGGAAAAAAGAATTTCGCTTGCGACGCCGGCGACGCTCATCATGCTGCTGCGCTCCGTAAGCGTGAGCTGGCAGCAATATGCGCAGACGGAAAACGCGCAGAAAATCGCCGGAGCGGCGCAGGAATTTTATTCACGCGTCGTAAAATTCACGGAGCATTTTGAAAAAATCCGCAGCGGACTTGAACGCGCGAATTCCGCATTCAATGACGCGGCGTCGAGTTTTCAGACGCGAATCCGTCCGGCGGGCGAACGGCTGGCGGAACTTGGCGGCGCAACTTCCGGGAAAGAACTGGCGGACATCCAGCCGCTGGATTCGACTTTGCGTTTGCCGCCAGCATAGTTCATCGCTCGACACTTCGCCCGCTGATTGTTAGCGTTTCGCCATGAATTTTCTGGTCACCGGCGGCGCGGGCTTCATCGGCTCGCACGTTTGCGAACGGCTCCTGCGCGACGGCCACGGCGTCTGGGCATTCGACGACCTTAACAATTTCTACGACCCGCAATTCAAGCAACGCAACCTCCGCGAAATCCAGTCGCTCGCCAAGCCGTTTGAATTTGTCCACGGCGACATTACGGACCGCGCCGCGCTCGACGAAATTTTTTCTTCAGTCAAATTCGACCAGGTCATCCATCTCGCCGCGCGCGCGGGCGTGCGTCCGAGCCTTGCCGAACCGGCGCTTTACCAGCGCGTCAATGTCGAAGGCACGGTCAATGTGCTCGAAGCCGCGCGAAAATCCGGCATAAAAAAAATCATCATCGCATCATCGTCATCGGTTTACGGAACCAATTCCAAAGTGCCGTTTTCAGAAAGCGACCCGATTGTTTCCGCCATTTCGCCTTATGCCGCGAGCAAACTCGCGTGCGAAGCGTTCGGCCACGTCTGGCATCACATTTACAAAATGGACGTTACAATGCTGCGTTTTTTTACAGTTTATGGCCCGCGCCAGCGACCGGATTTGGCGATTTACAAATTTGCGAAATTGATTTCAGCCGGCAAACCGATTCCTGTTTTCGGCGATGGCAGCGCAGCTCGCGATTACACTTTTGTTTCGGACACGGTTGACGGAATTGTTGCGGCGACAAAAAAAGAATTTGGTTTTGAAATTTTCAATCTCGGCGAATCGCAGACGGTTTCGTTGAGCCGGATGATTGAATTGCTTGAAGCCGCGCTCGGCAAAAAAGCGATCATTGACCGGCAACCGTTGCAGCCCGGCGATGTTCCCATAACTTTTGCTGACATTTCCAAGGCGCGCGAAAAACTCGGCTACAATCCACAGACCAAATTTGAAGTGGGCATAAAATTATTTGCCGATTGGTTCAAGAAAAGTCACAGTGACGCTAAATGAATCCGCCGTTTGAACGTCCCGCGCTGGACGAAGCCCTTGAAACTTGGAAAAAGATTCTTGCCGAACGGAATTTCTCGACAGATTTGGTCTGGCTCTTCGAGGAAAATCTTTGTTTTGAAAAATCAAAATCATCGCAAGGCGGATTGCAAACCAGTTTTCAACTTCAATTCACGCCGCCGCCGGACGACGCGCTGGACATCGCGTTCGACCATTTTTGTGAAAGCGATTCGCGCATCATTTTTTATCGGCTCGGAAATTGTGGCAACAAATCCATCTGCATTTTGCTGTGCGACGCGTGGTTTGAAGCAGAAAGCGAAATGTTTGTGCATCGCAACGAGTGGAAAATTTCATTTCATCCCGGCCTCGATGATGAGATTGAAGAAGTCAAAGATTTGAGCCGCTGGTTGAAACGTCTCAAACACGGGCGCGCGTTTCACGATCTGGACTTTTGTATGTCATTGGCGACGATTGACGAAATCAAAATCTACGGGCGCTCGCTTGAATCTTACGAGCGTTTCGCCGAGACGATGATGAAACGGTTGCGGCGATTTTTAGGAAAAGCTGCTTAAGGTTTCGGTGAAATCGGTTTTGCCGGCGGCGCGTTGGTTTTCTTGTTTTCGTTTTTGAACGCCGAACGCAACAGCCAGTGATGTTTCAAGCCTTGAACGAACGTGTCCGAATCGGTCACCGCCTTGGAAATGCTGCTCAAGACGTTTGAATTTTCCTGAACCTGCGCGTTGAGGTTGCTCGTCATTTCGGAAAGGCTGATGAGAGTCGCGGTAACATTCGTATCGAGATTCACAATCAAAGAATTTGCGTTCGTGACAATCGGCTGCGCACTGACAGCGAGCGAGCTGACGTTGGACGCGGCGTTCGCGCCGTTGTTAAGCAATGCGCTCAATTGATTTGTCAATGCGAGGAAATTCGGCAAAGCAGCTTGCACTTGATCCACGACTTTTTGCAACCGCTCGGTGACGGCGGGCGATTCGAGGGCTGGTAACGCCGCGCTTTCACTTCCCGGCGTGATCATTTCGTAGCGATGTGAATGCCATCGCCAAACCGCGACGACGTGATTTTTCGTCGGATCGGTATTGTTGTAGGCATAAATCGGGTCGTGCGTCAATTCCGCGATGTGTTGGAAATTGGTTTCGTTCAACATTGTGTAAGCGCCGAAAATGATATTTGAATTTTCATCGAGAATGTCCTGCGCCAATTGCCAGTGATTGGTCGTCGCGACAACAAGTTGTTTCAAATCGTCGAGGTTTGTGAAGACAGTAATCGGTTGAGTGACGGAAATCGCCGGGCCATTTGTCCCGACGGTGATTTCGATTTGCCGTTTGCCGAGAAAATCCGCCGCATTCACTTTCACGACCGAGCCGTCCCGCCAAATGTAACGGAAATAACGGTCGCGAACTTCAAATTCGACTTTGACATTGAGCGGATTGCGCGGTTCCAGCGGATCAATGAGCGTGATGCGGCCAACTTCGGTTCCTTTCATGACGACGGCGTCGCCAACTTTTAATCCGGCGGCACTGCTGATGTAAGTCACAAACTTCGCCTTGATGGTGAACCAGCCTTTGCGTTCCGCCGTGTGATAAAGGTAATAGCCGAAGCCGAACAGCAGCAGTGCCGTCGCCAAAAAAACAAACCAGCCCACGGCGCGTTCCATCCGGCTCAAGCGCGTGCGCAATTGCGGTGTCAAATCTTGCAGTGCCATAATTTTTATTTTTCAACCACCAAGGCACCAAGGCACAAAGAAACATGGAATTGAAATTTCCTTCGTGTCTTGGTGTCTTTGTGGTTCATAAAATATTTTCTTCAACAGGTTGCGCCAGTAATTCTTTCACAATGGGTTCATTTGAGGAAAGAATTTTGTTCCATGCCCCGAGCGAAACAAATTCTCCGTCTTTCAAAAGCGCAAATCGTCGCGCGTCATTTCGCCACGGGCGCAAATCGTCCGTCGTCGCGATGATAGTCATCGGTTTTTCGCCGAGCAATTTGTGGCCGCGCCACAATCCGTCGAGAAACCGCAGCCACCATTGTGAATGACGCGCGTTAAGGCCGCCCAGCGGATTGTCGAGCAGCAAAATTTCCGGCTGCAGCGTCAGCGCGCGCGCAAGCCCGGCGCGGCGATGCCAGCTTCGCGGCAGATTCGCGGGCGTAACGTCGGCGATGGGTTTTAATTCCGTCAATTCGAGCAATTCATCCACCGCTTTCACCGCGTCGGATGGGGATAAATTTTTGTGATAGCGCAACGGCAGCGCGATATTTTCCGCAATCGTCAAATCGTGAAACAATTGCGCGCTTTCAAAAATGAATCCCATCCGCAACCGGTCGGCGAGCCGTGATTCGTCAAAAATCCCGGTTTCATTTCCAAAAAATTTGTAACAACCGTTTGCCGGAGGCATCAACCCGGCGGTCATCATCAGAAAATCGCTCTTGCCGGAATGTTGCGGGCCGGCGACGACCCAAAATTCGCCGCGCGCGGCCGACAAGTTCACATTTTCGAGCACGACCTCGCTCAAATCGCGCATCGTGCCGACTTGCACGTCGCGCATTTCGATGACGGTTTCGTTTTGGTTTTCGTTTTCGTTCATGTGACGAGATAAAGCAGGATGAACAACGCGTCAATCAGCACGCACACGACGATGCCTTGCGACACCGCGCGCACGGCGACGCGCGAAACTTCTTCGAGCCGCAACGGTTGCGCCAGCCCGTGATAACACGTCACGATGGCGATGAAAAATCCGAACAGAAGCGACTTTGCCGCGACCAGCGCAAAATCCAGCGACGTCAGCGAATCCGCGAGTTGCAAATAATATTGGCTTGGCGTCAGCGGCACGTCCTGCAAAAATGCGAATAAATATCCGCTGACCAGCGTTCCGAGAATCAGATAAACCGTCAGCGCAAAAACGCCAACGGTCATGCCGATGACGCGCGGCACCACCAGATAATGCACAGGGTCAACGCCCATTGTTTCGAGCGCTTCCACGTCGCCGAGAGCGCGGGCGTTGCCGAGTTCGATCACGTTCGCCGTGCCGACGCGCGCCAGCACCAGCACCGCCGCCAGCAACGGCCCGAGTTCGCGCACGATCACGATGACCATGATGGTTCCAAGATACTGGATCGCGCCCGACGCACCGAGATGCGTCAATCCCGCCATCGCCTGCCCGATCGTCAAAAAACCCAATGCCAGCGCGACGAAAATGAACATCGGCAGCAATTTGATTCCGGCGCGCGCCGTTTCTTTGAAGATCAGAGGACGAATGATGTTTGGCGCGACAGTCCATTTTTTCAAAAGCACGCCCAGCGAAATCAGCGCAAACGCGCCCAGTCCGTGAACCGTGAGAAAAAGCAAAAATAATTTTCGACCGAAGTAATTGGAAAAAGATTTTGGCAGCGGCGCGTGCCGCAGCCACTGCTTTTCAATGTGAAACATCCTCGTCAATTTCCCTTGCACAACGCCAATTTAAAACCGCTTGGCGCGCAGGTCAAAATAGTTTTTGGTGGGGCGAGAGTCCGCGTGAGCCGAATTTTCGCGTCTTTGCTTCTTTGCGCCTTTGCGTTAAATGTTTTCCCGTGACGCAAGCCAAAGCCAAAAAACGCCACGCGCAACTCGCCGAGGAAATCCGCGAGCACGACCGCGCGTATTACGTCGAGGCGCAGCCAAAAATTTCCGACCGCGATTACGACCGGCTTTATCACGAGCTGCTCGACCTCGAAAAGAATTTTCCCGAACTCGCCACGCCCGATTCGCCGGGCTATCGCGTCGGTGGCGAACCGCTGAAAGCATTCAAACCCGTCCGGCATCTGCTGCCGATGTTGAGTTTGGACAACACCTATTCGCAGGATGAAGTCCGCGATTTCGTCAAGCGCCTTGAAAAACTTTTGCCCGGCGAAAAATTAGATTGGGCAGTTGAACCCAAAGTGGACGGTGTGGCCGTGAGCCTGCGCTATGAAAACGGCAAATTGACCATCGGCGCGACGCGTGGCGATGGAACGACCGGCGACGACATCACGACAAATCTCAAAACCATCCGCTCTGTGCCGCTTCATTTATCTAACGTAGCGGCGTTCGGCAGAGCGCCGCAAATATCCCGACAAAAAGATGGCGGCGTTCTGCCGAACGCCACTACGCCAAGTATTTTGGAAGTTCGCGGCGAAGTTTTTATGCCGGTTGCCGGATTTGAAAAACTAAACGCCGAACGCAAGGCGGCGGGCGAGGAACTTTACATTAATCCGCGCAACACCGCCGCCGGTTCGCTCAAGCAACTCGACCCAAAACTTGTCGCGCAACGTCCGCTGGATATTGTCGTCTATAATCTCGGCAAAATCGAAGGCGCGAGCGCGCATCCCAAAACGCATACGGAAGTTCTCGAATGGCTCAAGTCGCTCGGTTTCAAAACGCCCGAAAAGATTTGGCACTGCCATTCTGCCGACGAATTGATTTCTGCAATCAACGAGTTGGACAAAATCCGCAAAAATTTTCCTTACGAAACTGATGGCGCGGTCATCAAGCTGAATTCCTTCGCGCAACGCGAACGCGCGGGTTTCACCGCCAAAGCGCCGCGCTGGGCAATCGCCTACAAATACGCCGCCGAACAAGCCGAGACGAAATTAAATGGAATCACGATTCAAGTCGGGCGCACCGGCGCTCTCACGCCCGTAGCCGAACTCGAACCGGTTTTTCTCGCGGGCAGCACCATCAGCCGCGCAACGTTGCACAACGAGGACGAAATTAAACGCAAAGACATCCGCATCGGCGACACCGTGACAATTGAAAAAGCCGGTGAAGTCATTCCGGCGGTCATCAGCGTCGTGGAATCGAAACGTCCACGCGATGCGAAGCCGTTTGATTTTGAAAAGTATTTGAACGGCAAATGTCCCGTTTGCGGCGGACGCATTGCGCGCGACCCGAAATACGTCGTCTGGCGTTGCGAAAATCTTCAATGCCCGGCGCAGGCAACGCGGCGATTGGAATTTTTCACCGCTCGCGGCGCGCTCGACATCGAAAGCGTTGGCGGAATTGTCGCCGACAAATTGGTTGAAAGAAATTTGGTTCGCGAGCCGCTGGATTTATTTGAATTGAAATTGGAGCCACTCGCCACGCTCAATCTCGGCACCGAAGAATCGCCGCGAACGTATGGCGAAAAAAATGCAACGAAAGCGATTGCCACAATTGAACGCGCCAAAACTTTTCCGCTGTCGCGCTGGATTTTTGCTCTGGCGATTCCTGATGTCGGCAAAACGACGGCGCAGGATTTGGCGAAATTTCACGAGACGATTGAAAACGTCGCAAAATCCTCATTGCTTGCAGACATTCTGGAATATCACGAAAAGATTTCAGAATTGCCCGGATTGCGCCGCGAAAATCCTGAACGGCGCGAAAAACTGAAAAAGGAAATCGCCGAAATTGCCGAGCGATTGATTGCTTCCCATTTCGCCGCGCCGTCCAAGAGCAAAGCGGAGAAGGAATTGGGCATCGTCACCAAAGTTGGGCCGGTCGTCGCCAAAAGTATTCTCGATTTCTTTGCGGCGCAAAACGGAAAACAGATTTTGCGGCGGATGAAGGAACTGGGGATTAAACCGGAAAATGAGAAAATGAATAGTGCCCGACCGGAAGGTCCGTTCGCCGGAAAAACATTTGTGCTGACCGGCACATTGCCGACGCTGACGCGCGAGGAAGCGGCGGCGAAGATCGAATCACTCGGCGGCAAAGTCAGCAGCAGTGTGAGCGGCAACACGGATTTTGTTCTGGCCGGCGAAGACGCCGGTTCAAAATTGGACAAGGCGCAAAAACTCGGCGTGAAGATTATTGATGAAAAGGAATTCCTCCAGATGCTCTAAACAAAGTCAAAGCAACGCTTGACACCAAAAACGCTATGACCAAGCTTTTGCTTATTACGACTATCAGGAAAAGTTGATGAAAATTCTTTCAATCATATTTCCGGTGAACCGTAACGGCTTTAATTTAGTCTTTTAAATTTCGCGCACGCCTCCGTCACGTCCGGCGCGTTAAAAATTGTCCAGCGCCGTAGGCGCGACATCTTTGTAGAACCCAATTCAAAACCAAATCAAGCTCCGTCAGGAGCGACATATTCGGCAATGATCCGGCTCGCGAGGACGCTCGCCCCACCAAAAAATGATTTTGCTCCTACGGAGCTTGATTTCATTTGTGCCGCCATTTCTACAAAGATGCCAGTCCTGCGGACTTGAAAAATCCGTGTTTATCGGTGTCCATCCGTGGTCAAATTCAATGTTTTGTGGTTTTATTGGGATTTTGAAAGGTTTCCGGCTCATTTTACGCGTTCGCATCGCGGCTGGACACGTTCGCATGGCATTTTGACGGCTTCGCATGACGTCTGGACGCGTTCGCAACGGGATTTTACACGTCCGCATCGTCGCCGGACGCCTCCGCATCGGCATTTTCACCGTCCGCATCGCGGTTTGACGGCTTCGCAACGGAGTTTTCACGTTCCGCATCGGGACTTTGGGGCTTCGCATTGGGATTTGTCGTCTGTTCAAGTCGCATCGTCAAAAAATCTTAACGGGTGGAATGGTGCGCGGTGCAGGGTTTGAACCTGCGACCCCTTGCGTGTGAAGCAAATGCTCTACCACTGAGCTAACCGCGCAACGTTTACAGGATATTCGGCGCGCACGGCTTTTCAAGATTTTCTTAAGATGGAATCGCGTTGCGCCCAGTCGGGATTGGGATTTGGAAAATCCAGATTGTAATTCAGTCCGCGGCTTTCGGGCCGCATCAATGCGCAGCGCACGATCAATTCCGCCACGGTCGCGATGTTGCGCAATTCCAGCAAATCGCTCGTGACGATGAAATTCCAATAATAGTCGTGAATCTCTTCCTGCAGATTCGCGATGCGCTTCTGTGCGCGTTCCAAGCGCTTGTTCGTGCGCACGATGCCAACGTAATCCCACATCAAGCGGCGAATCTCGTCCCAATTGTGCGAGACGACGACGAGTTCGTCCGCGTTCGTCGCGTTTCCCGATTGCCACGCGGGAATTTGCGCGTCTATTTTTAAAACTGGATTCGCCAAAATTTTTTCTGCCGCGCGATGCGCGCACACGAGCGCTTCCAAAAGCGAATTGCTCGCCAGCCGGTTCGCGCCGTGCAATCCCGTGCACGCGACTTCACCGACGGCAAAAAGTCCTGCGATGTCCGTCCCGCCATCAATGTTCGTCACCACGCCGCCGCATTGATAATGCGCCGCCGGCACGACGGGAATCGGCTCGCGCGTGATGTCAATGCCGTGGCGCAGACACGTCTGATAAATATTTGGAAAACGTTCGACGATGAATTTCGCGGGCTTGTGCGTGATGTCGAGCAGCACATGGTCCGCGCCGGATTTTTTCATCTCGCTGTCAATCGCGCGGGCAACGATGTCGCGCGGTGCGAGCGATTTCATTGGATGCGCGCCGTCCATGAATTCGTCACCGGCGAGATTTTTCAAGATACCGCCTTCGCCGCGAACAGCTTCTGAAATCAAAAATGATTTCGCTTTCGGATGATACAAACATGTCGGATGAAACTGGACGAACTCCATATTCGCGATGCTCGCGCCCGCGCGAAATGCCATCGCCACGCCGTCACCCGTCGCGATGTCGGGATTCGTCGTATAAAGATAAACTTTGCCGCAGCCGCCCGTCGCCAGCAATGTCACCGGCGCGGAAAATGTTTCGACGCGATTGGATTTTTTGTCGAAAACATAAGCACCGAGGCAGCGATTGCCGTCTTGCAGACCAAATTTCCGGCTCGTGATCAAGTCAATCGCCAGATGATTTTCAAAAGTGGAAATGTTCGGCTGTTTTGAAATCGCGTCGAGCAATGCGCTTTCGATTTCGTGACCGGTCATGTCCTTCGCGTGCAAAATGCGGCGGCGCGAATGGCCGCCTTCGCGTCCCAAATCCAATTCGCGCGAGCCGTCTTCGGCGCGATTTTCGGATTCGGAAAATTTCATTCCGAGTTCGATCAATTCCAGAATCCGCGCCGGGCCTTCTTCGACAATTGTGCGGACGACTTTTTCTTTGCACAAACCCGCGCCCGCCGCGAGCGTGTCGCGCACGTGCAATTCAAACGAATCGTCCTTGCCCGTGACCGCCGCGATGCCGCCTTGCGCGTAATTCGTGTTCGACTCCGCGCGATTTTTTTTTGTGACGATGGCCACGCGCCCGCGCGGCGCGACTTTCAGCGCGAACGTCAGCCCCGCGATGCCGCTGCCTAAAATTAAAAAATCAAATTGCTTCATGCGGACGAAAAAACTTTAACGCAAAGCCGCAAAGGCGCGAAGGAAAATGACGCCTTTGCATTTGTCTTGATAAAGCATTGAAGCCAGAGCAAAGTCAAACTTATGAAATGGCTTCAATGCCTTTTTGTCGGTTTTTCAATTTCATTTGTATTTAACGTTTTTGGGGCAGAACGATTGTTTATTCCATTTCTAGATCCGGCGAGCCAAAGTAACGTGACTGTTACTGTCTCCGACTTTGGAAAGGGACAGCCTTGTCCGCCAGAATTTGCAAATTCAGTTTCAAATACGAATCTTTTCACACACGAAGAACAACAAATGATTCGGGACATTTTTGTTAAATACAAAAATGTAACAACGAATTCAGGTCCACCCGGAACAATTCTGATTAATTTTTATAAAACCAATTTTGTTATTCAGCCTATTTATTGGGTGAAAACAAATGATTGGAACAGGCGTAGAACAAATGAATTGTGGGTGTCAGATTTTCAATACACGAATTCAGAAAGCAGAGAGGAAATACGATTTGGCGGCGGAATGTCGGCAACATTCACAGATAAACTAAAAAATGGATATAACGCATCTTTTGCTAGAGCGTATCTCATAAATGTCTCAAGAGGATGATTACCGCCGCCAAATGAACAAACCCTTGAAAATTCTCCGCGTGGTATTCATAACGGACCACCAGCCGTCGGAAGCTGAAGAGC
>Ga0137404_10001999_pt1 | contig 13401 bp, 10 predicted proteins | sample CZOMad2_1_16fung_FD_108285 | JGI IMG/M metagenome (GOLD analysis project Ga0137404, IMG submission 108285) | Vadose zone soil fungal communities from Angelo Coast Range Reserve, California, USA - CZOMad2_1_16fungal (Illumina Assembly) | ecosystem: Environmental > Terrestrial > Soil > Vadose...
GATTGCGATGCACCCGGATCTCAACAAAATGATTACCCGAGCTGACCCGATACCCGTCGACAGAAATCGTCAACGGAGCTTGCTGCACTGGCGGGTTGCGTTGAGTCATGCCGTCCATGACATCCTTTGCGATCGCAGGGGGCGGCGCGTCCATGACGGGAGCTTCAGCCTGCTCCCTCGCCTCGGGGGGCAGCGTAGCTTCGGGAGCCTGTGCATCTAGGGAGTTCGGCGCCGCCTGAATGGCCATGCTATCAGTGGTTTTCCTCGTAGAAATCGCTCGAAGCTGCGTGATGCCCATCCCGGTAATCAACAGCAACGCGATAAGAACCGCGGCGGTACGTGAATGCAGCGGAGGCTTCGCGGGGTAGGCGGCTTTGAGCTCCAGCAGAGGCGTTTTCGAAGGCTGCTCGGCGATGCCGTTCGTCAGCTTTTGAATCCAGGCATGAACACTCATTGACCTGCCTGAGCGATGCCACGATAGGCCTGTCTGCAGCGTCCTCCATTGTCGGCCGGTGAGCCCCGCTGGCCGGGTGGCCTTAACCCCAAAATCGCGGGCCAGGGTTGCGGGCCTACACGCGAACGGGTGCGCGCCGCTGAGCAACTCGTAACAAATGCAGGCCAGCGCATACAAATCGTTGCGGGGATCGGCGGCGCGGCCTTCCAGCAGCTCGCAACTTGCATAGGCTGGAGTTGTTTGCGCAGCGCCGAAACCAAGAATGCGAAGCTCGCCATCCCGTGTTACCAAGATGTTCCGTGGATTTAGGTCGCCGTGGACGATACCGCGCTCGTGTGCGTGCTCCAATCCTGCGCCCAGCTGCCTAATGATCTGCCATGCCTGCAATCGCTGCATCGTTGCGGGGCGCAGGCGTTCTATCAGGTCAATCAGCAACTCCCCATCGAGGAACTCCATCGTAAAAAATACGACATCTGCGTCTCGGTCGAGCTCGAATACGTTGACGATGTTCCGATGTGACAGCATTTACCCACAATGCAGTTCGCGACGAAGTGCCTGGATAGTCTGTTCAGACCAATCGCGACCGGAGTGCACTGCCTTCAGGGCGACATGCTGTTGAGCGCCTGGAAGCGAAGAGCGATAGCGGTCAAGCGCTTTGAACACGGTCGCCCTGCCGCCGGATCCAAGTCTTTCCTGGATGACATACCGATCCCTCAAAATGCGACCGACCGGAATGGAGACCGCGGTATCGGGATCCGGGGAATGGTCTGTTGGGCGCTGCATCATTCAGGCTGTCTTTCTCTCGCTGCGGTTCAGAGATGCAGCCCCGACACTGCCTTGGTTTCGGCCGAATGTATGTAAGATAAAGTCGCGAAGAGTGACGCGAAATAACGACAATTCCCTTTGAACCAACGAACCGCTTGGAGCCTAGGAAGCCGGGTTGCCCTGCACCTCGGATTCGGAGGGGGCGTAGTGCGATAGGTCAGTATAGGTGGGCCTGCCATTGACATATAGTTGAGCGGGTTCTAAAGCATAAGGGGAGAGGCGATGCCGCGAAACATTACCATGGCCGTCGATCTTCCGGCTTCGCCGGCGCGCTTGTACCGCATGTACCTCGACCCGAAGCAGCACGCGGCGTTTACCGGAGCGCCTGTGAAGATCGCGGCTAAGGCCGGCGCAAAGTTCGAAGCATTCGGCGGCGCGTTGACCGGAACGGTATTGCAGGTCGTCCCCAATCGATTGATCGTGCAGTCATGGCGATCGACTCATTTCGGTCGTCGCGATCTGGATTCCACCTTGGTGTTAGCGTTCTCGCCGGTCAAGGGCAGTGCCCGCATCGAGATAACCCATGTCAACGTGGCGGAAATCGATTTCGGCGGCGTTTCCGAGGGTTGGTCCAAGTATTACTGGGTGCCCTGGAGGGAGTATTTGACGCGATCGAAAAGGGCACCCACATCGATCGCGTGAGAAGGAGCCATCGGGCGGGACATTTGAGCGTCGCATTGGTGGACGCACCTTCGCTGGTTTTGTTGTCGTCTGCTCGGCGCTGTTTCCGCCGCTGGCGTCGATGGTTGCGCCGACAGTCGTCAACGACATCACGCAACTAAATCCAATCACCGTTAAAAGCGTCATTGGGACCATGACGGGGACCATCGAGGGGACCATCGAGGGGACCATCGAGGGGACCATCGAGGGGATCGTCGATAACGGATTGCAGGTAGTGTGAAACGCGGAAGATCGGGCGCCTCGGTGGCGAGGCGCCCGAAGGCCCGTCAGGTGACGATACGTCCGTGCGTGCGCGCCTCTGTGGCGTAGGAAGAGATGGACCGGCGCGGATTCTAGCGCGTCATCTTATTTACGAGGATTACTTGACGTATTGGCGGGCACGAGTCGATTTACGGACATAAGACACTCCGCTTCCGGCCCCCAGAGAGAACGAGCTGGATGCACGCCATCTCGACAGTGTAGGGATGCTAATGCCTAGTCTTAGCGAGGCGATCGTTAAGCTGCCGCTACAGTCTGCAATCACCCTCAATGCTCGATCCCGCATTCTCTCATCGACGCTGCGTCTACTCGGTCCTCGATCACGTTTTGTCATGTTTCCAGTTGCCCTAGTTATCGATTCCAGTAGCCTCTGTCAATCCTTCAGCATCTATGGCCATCTGAGAAGCGATCTAGCAGGATTGCTCGGTTCGTCGCCACCCATGATTCAGACTGGCTCGCCGATCTTGTGGCCTAGTCAACTTTGGAGAGGCGACGCGACCCTCTACGTAGAAAATTGAATCTTGGGCTACCCCAGATCGCGGTTTAAACAGCGACCCAACCGCCATCGGTCACCAATTCATGCCCGAAGACATAGGAACTGTCGCTGGAGGCGAGGAACAAAGCGACCTTGGCAATTTCCTCGGGCTGGGCGAAACGCGCCGCCGGCACTTGCGCCACCAGCGTGTTCATCATGGTCTGCGCGACTTCCGGCGGAATGCCCATTTTGCTATGGATCGGCGTTTCGGTCGGTCCCGGCGCGATCGAGTTGACGCGAATGCGCCGGCTGGCCAATTCGGCGGTCAGCGAGCGCACCAGCGAGCGCAGCGCCGCCTTGCTGGCGCCATAGACGCTCAGGCCCGGCAGGCCCATTTCATCGGCGGTCGACGAGGTGAAGATCACGCTGGCCCCGTCCTTCAAAAGCGGTAGCAGCTTCTGCACGGTGAAGAAAGCGCCTTTGATATTGACGTTGAACTGCTCGTCGTATTGAGTCTCGGACACCGCCTCAAAAGGCGTCGGCAAAGCGATGCCGGCGTTGACGAACAAGACGTCGATCCAGCCGAGTTTGGTTTTGGCCTCGGCCGCCATCGCCTCAATTTCACCGACGCGCGCAACATTCGAGGCCAAAGTCTCGACCTTGCCGCCGAGCGCGGTTTTGGCCTCGGCCAAGCGGCCGGAATCCTTGCCGGTGATCGCCACGCGTGCGCCCTCGGCCAAAAACAATTGCGCGGTCGCAAACCCGATTCCCGAATTGCCGCCGGTAATCAGCGCGGTCTTGCCGGCGAGCTTCGCCATCACCATCGGAGGAATGCCCTCAAGCGCCTTGGTCATTGATTGGTCCATTGCAATTAGTAGAAACCTCTGTATTCATGAGTGGGCACCCCATCTGACGATTGGATATCTCATCAGATGAGTATAGTTGAAACGAAGGCGTTTATGAAATCTATTTTGGCCAGCGTAATCCACCGGTGTCATTCGCCGATAGCGGCCGAGGAGCTTGAGGCCTTCCGCGATCGCGCAGCTGCGCGATAAGGGGAAAGACGTCCACCCAGTAGCGCGGAAGGGATCTCACAACCGGTGTGGGTGTTTTAGTCCGGCCTCCAAAATGTAACTATAGCTCCCCCCGCTATGATCATGGCCCCGCCCGCTACCATCGGTAGCGCGGGAGGGGTTCTGAAGACCGCGAAATTAATTAACTGCCAAACCACAAACAGAGTCGAAATGTAGAGACCGACCACGCGGCCAAATTCCACGGGCGCGAGATTCAGGAAAGTTCCGTACCCCAATAGAAACGCGGCACCGACCATGAACAGTCCGACCCGCGTTGGAGCGGCGTGATCATAGAGCGCCAAGCGGACGACGGTATCGCCGATGACCTCCAGCGTTGTCGCGATTACTAACAACACCATGGGAGGAATGCCCTGAAGCCCCTTGATCATTTACTGGTCCATTGCAGTCGGATCGACTATCGGGACTGTGGTGCAACAAGCGATAACCCCTTGTTTATACATCCGAAAACCTTTAGGGTCATGGCCCCGTCTGACGATTTGATGTATCATCGGATGAGTAATAGTGAAGCGAAGGCGCTTACGGAGTCTATTTTGGTACGGAAACATCAGCTCGCCGACCAAGTCATGCGCCACTTGAGGGCGCAGATTGCCTCGGGAAAATTCGCAGTGGGTGATCGGCTGCCTTCGGAGCCACAGCTGATGAAACAGCTTGGCGTTGGCCGTACGAGCATTCGGGAGGCGGTACGTGTCCTCGCGCACTTGGGTCTCTTGGAAGTGCGACAAGGCTTGGGCACTTTCGTGCGCGCGGCTTCCTCTAGTGGCAACTTGGTCGAGCGCCTGCAGAGCGCTCGGGTTCGCGAGGTTTATCAGGTGCGTCGCGCTCTTGAGGTCGAGGCGGCGCGCGCGGCGGCGTTGGCACGTGATCCTCACGATTTGGCGACGATCAGGGAAATCATAGATCGATTGCAGGAGCATCTTCGTAACGGCGCTCGTCAGGCGTTTCTCGAGACCGATATCGAACTCTACGCGGCGCTTGCAGCGAGCACCAAGAACCGCGTGTTGATCGATCTTTACCGCTCATTCGCTCAGGCACTCAAAGAAGCGCTTACGCAGGTTATGGTATTTCCGGGTGTGATGAAATCTTGCGTCGCGCGCCATGAGCGCGTGTACCAGGCGCTCGTAGACGGGGACGCCGAGACTGCACAGATGGTTACTGCGGAGTTTCTGGAGCGCGTCAGCAATCTCATTGAAAACCTCCTCGATGGCGACACCCGCATCAGTGATTCACCCAACAAGCCGATCCAGACTCCGGTCCGGGGACCTTCAGACAGCGCTCACTTGTTCTAACGATTCGAGGTCCCTCTTCAGGGGCGAGCGGCGCCCAGAAACTGCAGAATTCTCGAATTGACCTCGACGGGCTTTTGAACCAGAAGGAAGTGACCTGCGCCCTGGATACGAATGCTCTCAGAGCGCGCTCCAAGATGTGCCAATACGCCGCGCTGCGTTTGTTCGTCGAGCAAAAGGCACCCATCAGTTGCGCCGTGTATGTAGAGCGTGGGTTGCGGTAAGCGGCTCCCCCAAACGGAAGTCTGTTCTTCCAGAAACTCGGGGGTCCCGTACCGCGATGGATGGAAGAGGGTATGGTAATACCCGAGTGCTGCTCGTAGGTTCTTTGGTTGACGAAGACAGTCTTTCACCCACTTGAGATCCTCCTGCGCGTCATATCCCGGGGACCAATCTGCCCACAGTCCATCAATGAACGCGAAGTCTTCGGCCGACACGATGGTTTCTGCCAATCCCATCTGGAAGAACCAGAAATAGAACGAGCTCTTGATCTGCGCGTATCGGAAACCGATCTGCCCGAAGACGGCAAATGGCGGCACGTTCATGATGACGCATCGACGCCAGCGTGCGGGCTCGAGTGTCGCTGCGCCGTACGCGGCGATAGAACCCCAATCGTGCGCGATGAGAACTGCATCGCCGTCGCCGCCTAAAGCCGCGTGTAGCGCGACCACGTCGCGCCGCAGTACGTCAGTGGAGTACAGGCCATCCTCTGGAACTTCCGTGGGAGCGAATCCGCGCATGAATACCGCAATCGCCCGGTAGCCGGCTTTTGCCAATTCCGGTAAGAGGTAGCGGTAAGTCCAGGCCGAGTCTGGAAAGCCGTGGAGGCACAAGGCCAAAGGTCCTGCGCCCATTTCCAGGTAATGAAAGCGCAGTCCGTTGGCGTCGACGGATCCACGTCTGAAGTTATATTCCGGCATCCGCGCTGCTCCCCATTTGGTCTGTGGTGACGTTAGACATTTAAAATTGATATCCCACCCGCAGGGTGCCTTCCTTGGCCCAGGCAATGGTGGAGACGATGTTGTTGTTGGGCTTGCCGATGGTACCGTTGAGGTAGTTGTAGAAGGCCTCGACGATGAGCTTGCCATTGGGCTTCCAGCGCACCGCGGGCTGCACCAGTAGACCCCCGTGCGTGTCGTAGAGGGCCGAGAGATCAAAGCGCCAGATCAGGTTGGGGAACGGCTGTTGTAGTCCGAATGCCAGGCCGTCCCAGCCATTCTTGTACCCTGGAGCCACCTCGGTAGTGCTGCCGCCCATACCTCCCAGATAGCGTCCGAACAGATCGCTCTGCGTCTTGTGCATCCATTGAAACACCATATAGGTGGCCGGAAAGGAGGCGGAGAAGCGTTGATATTTCTCCATCACCAGGGCGGTCGTCCATTCGTTCTTCTGAATGTAGTCACCGGCCAAAGAGGGGTTCGTGAAAGACCTGTTCGGCACATAGGTTGCTTCGACGTTGATGATCAGCTGATCGAGCGGCGAGCCCGGGGTGGAAGTCACGACGTAACTCGCACCGCCTCCGAGGTCGGTCTCCTCAGCGTAGTCGCGCCGTAGCCACCCGCGTAGGCCGCCGGAGGCCTGAAAGAACGAGTTCAATTCCTTCATGGCGCAGTTGTAGGCATCAGCGCTGTGAGAGTTGTTCGCATTGTTCGCCGCGCCAGCGGGCAGGAAGGCGGCGCAGTTCGCCTGGTTGATCGGGAAGGCGCCGATCAGCGCGGCGGCGGGAGAGTAATTGACCGAGGCGCTCAAGGCGTCCACGCCGTTCAATCGCGTTTCGCCGGCGTAGTAGAACCACTCCTTCGCCGATTGCACGCCGGTGGGGTCCACTTCGAAGGGTGTGCTTTGCAGAATCTTCCCGGACCCAGGCGCACCCGGCAGATCGCGGTTAACGCCCGAGGCGGTCCAATGATACAACCCGTCCGGGTTGTAGCGGCGAACGGCGATCCCCTGCAGACCTAGATCCCCGACGTTGCCCTTGATGCGAAGTCCGTAATCCAGGCGCGACTTGTAGTCATTGTAGCCATCGACAATGGTGAACTGGGAGGGGATGACGTTGTAGGGGGTGTTCGGGTTGGGCACCACGGAGGGTTGGAATTTCTGCACGAAGGCATCCGCGAGCCACCCGTCGCTGATCTGATAAGTGGAGCGAATCCCCAGTGCCGGTACACGTTTGTCCGAGAACTCCTCCGAGGCGAAATCCAGAGCGGAATGGCGACGCAGATCCAGTCCATCGACGACATCCAGAACACGGAAAAAAATCGCCTGGCCCCAGGCGATCTGCTGATTCCCGAGCCGCACATCCAGCGGCCCCTTGTTGTACTCGAGGAACAACGCCGGGAAGTCTATCTGGTAGTTCTGACCGGTCCACTCCAGCGGTTGCGGATGGGAGTTGCCTTGCACGTCGTACACGAAATAGTTGGGTTTGCCATACAGGTAGCCCACGGCCTGGCTGTTGACCGCGCCGGGACTGAACTGATCGTACCAACCCGGATCGGCTACGGCTCGCAGCTTCGCCTGCAAGGTCAGATTCGAGTTGAACTTCATGGCCGTGTCGAGCTCCAGACGGATCAACTGCATGTTGATGTCATTCGAGGCCGACCCGCCGTTGCGAATGACCGTGTCCGTTGCGCCGAGACCCTGGCGGGCCACTGGCACCCCGTTGAACGGGTTGGTGACCTGGTTATTGGGGTTCCCCTCCCCAGAGTCCCGGAAGGCCGTTTCCGAACGCACATAACCGTTCCAGGTAAAGTTGAATCCGCCGCCGCCCGTGGAGTCATCGGCCGCCACAGCGAGGGAGGCGGTTAGAGCCAGACTCAAGGTGATTCCGGCGATTCGAAGTATTTTCATTGTCTTTCCCCCTAATCTAAAGAACCAATTAACTAGTCGCCGTGATGCGCAACCTCGACGCCTGCTGTCCGTGAAGCACAGGGCAATTCGCTTGTCACAATTGCTCCGATCCCATCTGTAGGATTTGTCCGGAGTGGCCGACGATCAGAATGAATTTTCCGTGCGGCGCGAACTCCAATCCCTGATACCAAGCCGATACGAAGTCGTGATCCCGCAAGTGCCGCCAGGTCTTGCCATCGTCGTCGCTTGCCAGCATGTCGCGCATGCCGGTCACAAGGACGCGTCCGTCGGGCGAGCTGCGCACGCCAAGCAGAATCGAGGTCCCACGCGAGCCGGTGTCTGACCAGGAAGCGCCGTGATCGGTGGTGCGAAGGATGGTCGCGCTCTGCCCGACCGCATAGCCGACTCCGTCTGCTCGCTTGAGATCCAGCGCGAGCAGCGAGGCATCGCCTTTGTGCGCCAAAATCCAACTGGCGCCACCGTTCGATGAGCGCAGAATCAGTCCAAATTCTCCGACGATCGTGATCACGTCCGATGCACCGATATCCACGTCGTAGATGTGCGGCTCAATGCCATCCTGAGCGAAGTCGCTCCACTTCGGCGCTATGGATCTCCAGTTCAGGCCTGCATCGTCGGAGCGGAGCACGGTCCCGAACGCGCCGACCGCCAGCGCCATTGCGCTCCCGGACACGCCGACCGAGAACAGCCTGTTATCCGTGCCGCTCGTGACTTTTCGCCAAAGACCATCCTTCTTGACCAGAATGGTTCCCAGTTGGCCGACGGCAATTTGACGCTGTTCTGTAACCGCTACGCCAAACAGACCGGAGTCCGTCGGGCGTGGCACGATCGCCCGCCACGCCTTCCCGCCATCGGCGCTCTCCAGAATTTGGCCGTCGGCGCCGACGGCCACTGCGGCGGCTCCCGATAGAGCAATCGAATAAAGAGCCTGATGCGCCGTCCCCGAAACGACCGTTCTGGTCTCCAGCCAATGCGTCGGCCCGGCCGCGTTTGACATGCTCGTAGCCGCGAGCCCCACAACGCTTGCGATTCTTCCCAACGGTCTCATCTTTGCCAACCTCCCCCTGATGTGCCCTTACAGCGCAACGCCTGCCATGAAGGGCCGATCGCGACAAGGCGCGACGGGCCACGCCGACCTTAGGCAGAGCCGAGACGAGTCATGGCCTGAGCGGTGAGCCACTGTTGGTAATACTGTGACTCGGTGTCGGGGGTACCCCAGATACTCTTCGGGCCGGCGGGTAGCTCCTTCGCATGATAGAAACGGCTCATCCGATTGGCCTGAACGTCATGGCTCTGCGCGCTGCACCAGGACCACTCGGGGTGTCCTTTCGAGTCCTTGAATGTGACGTCTCCGTCCACATACTGCGAAAACGCCGGTTCGTGGGACTTCCAAACCTGTCCTCGTCGATCATAGGTGTTGTACCCGACGAAATTGCCGTTGCGCGCGTCGATGTACGCCAAGGCCTTACCGTATGGACTGCGCGGGTAGCCAATGGGCTCTTTCTGTAAGACGATGACTTCTGGAACCAACTCCTTCCAGGTATCAAAGAACGTGTGCCCCTTCGGGCCCCCGTTGGTCGGAGTGTCCCAATTAGGATTCTTGCCATGCCAATTCTTCGAGACGCTGGCCAGAAACGGCTTGCGCTCGACGATTTTGTAGTTGCCCCACGTCAGCATGGGATCGCCCGACGCCCATCCGTCCGAGAGGAAGAGCGTGATGCCCGGCACCAGGGGCTCGAATCGCTGGTTGGTGGGAAACTGGCGCAAGCGCCTGAAGGCGGGCAGGTAGCCCACCAATTCCGGAAACTGGCGCTGGTCGTAGGGCCAGGTGCTGAGAAACGACGTTCCGGCCGTATCCTGGGGCGCAGTGAAAACGACCGACTGGAAGCGGAGGATATCCTTATGGTTCTGGAATACCGTATCGTCCACTCGAGCGGTGGCATTCATCTCCGACCACACGAAATCATACTGATACGCCACGTTGCCGTCCGGTCCGATGTCCCAGTCCCGAATCGCATAGGAGGAGAAGTTGTGACGGCCCCAGCTCAAGGTGATGTCCGCGATCGCCTCCAATCCGTTCTGCGGATCCGAAAAAGGCAGTCCGCCGATCCATGGGCCACCGTCGGACTTTCGCACTACGTTGTTGTTGGCATCGAAGGCGGCCTGCCCCTTGTTGCGCAGCGTCGCCTCGAGATAATCATGCGGATTGAGCTTGGCCGCCTCGGTTGTTGGAGCAACCAGATGGAACGTACGCCCCATATTCTTCACTTCATGGTAGCCGATCGGGTCCAGCAGATCCTTCACATAGTCAACATTGTTCGCATCCACCACATCGCCGGGCTTTAATTTTCCCTTGGTGTAGAGCTCGATGGACAAGAGCTCATCCGGATAGGCCTTCGACATGTCGGCGCCGTTGGCGATTAGCGGCCATAGCGGCATGAGTACGCCCGCGGTACCGATGCCTTGGACTACTTTCTCCAGCAGCGCGCGCCTGCCGTAGTTAACGTCGTACTTCTTGATGTGCATATGTCAACTCCTGCTATGAACCGTAGGTGTACAGATGTTGGGGTGGATGGCGCCACTGCCGTGGACGGCCGCTGATCGATTCATCTGACTTTGAATTTCGGGGGCCGAGGCCGGCCGCATAGACGCGGACTGTGCGTGCCGGGAAACGGTGTTGGGCCCTGCACCGAGCGGCCCCGAAAAATCGCCGCCTTCGCTGACCAAGACGTCGTTTCCAAGGAAGCGCGGCTTGATCAGCCACACCAACAACGGGAGCACGACGAGGGCAAGAACCATGTTGATCAGCATGGTCAGCGCCAGGAGCAAGCCCATATCCGCCATGAACTTGAGGCCAGACAGGAAGTACCACGGCACTATGCCGACCAACATGATCGAGGCGGTGAACATGATCGCCTTGCCGGTGGTGGTCAGGGCAGCCCTGATCGTGAGACCGATATCAGCCTTGTTCGGCCGGTACTCCTGGCAAATCCGGCTCAACAGGTAAATGCCGTAGTCGATGCCGACCCCGACTCCAATGCAGGAAACCATGAGGGAGTTGATGTCCAGCCCGATTCCGATGAGGTGCATCGAGGCTGCCAGGATGACGTTCGCCATGTTGACCGGAATGAGCAAAATAAAGCCGGCGACGAATGAGCGGTAGGCGTAACTGCATCCCAACAGGATGACGAGATTGAGCAGCCCGAGGATGGTCCAGTGAAAGCGCTTGACCACGTTGTTCATGGCCTGCTGCAGAGCGATGGTCCCGGTTCCCAGTCGGACGCGGAACGCAGGATGGTCTGACCCAACTACTGCGATTGCCGCGCGTGCTTGAGCGAGCGCGGAGTCGACGGTTCCTTGCTTGTTGTCGGCATACCAGAACGAGACGGTCCCGTTCTGCTGGTTGAAGTCGATGACATTGGAGAAGGCCTTGGGGCTGCTTCCCATCAGCACCGCGTTGGACGCGGCGTTGACCGCCCGATCGTTCGGATCGAGCGGCCTCCAACGAGGATCTCCTCCGGAGAAGAGTCGGTTACCTTCCATGAGATAGTCGCCGACTGAAAGGGAAGCGCGCGGTGGATTGGGCCCGCGCTCGACCAGGTCCTGGAGCCGCAGCATAGTGCCGATCGTGTCCGCGCGGTGCGTTGCGCGGTCTGCACTTTGATCATCCTTCGCCTCAAAAACGACTTCGAGGGTGTTGACGCCGGGAAAGTGCCGGTTGATCTGACGCACAGCCGTGTTGAATTCAGACTTGTCCCACAGAAGGCTGCTGCCCTCTGTCGGGTTGCCTATCTTGATCTGCAGCGCCACGACCACTGCGGCGACCGCGATCGTGAGCACCACCGCGGATGTCACCAGCGACAGCCTGCCATGCGTCAATCCGGCGACCCCCTCCAGCAGCGAACGGATGCGGCCGTGCACTCCGCCATGTGTCCCGTGGCCGGCGAGGTGTTGCACGTTTCTAGGTGCAGGAAGCATCGAAAGCAGCAGCGAGATCAGGACTACACCCGTAGGAATGAGCCAGATTGCCCAAAATCCACAGAACACGGCGAATCGCTGCATTGCCGGGATGGGTGCCAGAGCAATGAGGAAGATTCCGACGATGTCGGTGAAAATGCCGAGCACGCTCGGCGCCATCATCACCCTCATCGTGATCTCAGCGGCTTTGGTGCGATCGTGCACCTGCGCGTACACCTCGTAGAAGCGCTCGGTGAACTGCACACAATGCGAAAACGATCGCGCGATGAGCAGCAGCGGCACGACCATGAGTAGCGGTTCGATCGGAGATTTAAGCCATCCGACGAACCCAAATCCCCAGACGGCGGCGACCGCGCTGGTAATGATCGGCGTGACGACTCCCACGATGTTGCGCATGTAGACGGCAAGAGCCAACACCAGCGCAAACAGGGTCACCCCGAAGATCCACAAAGTCTGGGACTCGTAGCGATACACCCATCCCGTCAATGCAGGCTGGCCTGCCAAATAGATGTCGTGCTGCGCGTCTCGCGCGTTTGCGACCAGATCCTGGACGTGACGAAACGCGACACCGTAGTCCAGCTGATTTTCGATGAACGTCGCGTTGATCAGGGTGGCAGTACCGTCGGTGGACACGAGAAAGGTGCGCGCATTCGGTGACTTCTCAACTCGACTTTTGAAGTCGGCCACCTCTTCCGCTGTTTTCGGTACGTGGTCTTCCATGAGCGGACGCATATCGATGCCGTAGGGCGTCGCTTCGGCGTAGCGCGCTTTTTCGGTTGCAATCGAAAGAATCTGATCGTGGTCGACACCGGGCGTGAGATCGATATCGCGGGTCAACTTCCAGATCTTGGCGAGTGTTTCGGGGTTATAGATATCGCCGTTCTTGCACTTGACCATGAGCGTCATGGTCAGAGGATTGCCGAAGTTGGGGTGATCCTTGAAAACCTGGACGAACGGATCGTCTCGCGGCAACAGATCGGAGAATATGGTCTTGAGTTCAACGTGACGCAGACCGAGCGCGAAGAAGATTGTAACGCCGACAAAGAAAGTCATCGTCACGCGCCGGTTACGCATGACCCAATTCGCGATTCGGTGCCGCACTAAGCCCATTGCGCCCCCCTCAGGCATCTTTTGAAGATTTGTTCTGCCCGACTACCTGCGGCGATCCAGCACGTGATGACGCCCCGAATCTCCGCGTGCTGTGGCGGATTTGCGCCCGAAACAGCAGTCGTCTGATGACTAAGTACCGCTTCTCGAACGGCATGTCAAGGCCCCCAAGCGTGGTCTTGGAGCAGCTCTAATTTGGCCATATTCATGTAATTGCATGAAAATACAAGTAAATATCAAGGCGAACATCGGAGGCGTGTAAATCGTAACTACTGCAAGGGTCCGCTCACCAAGGGCATTGCACGGGAGATCATCAGATGAGACACTGCCCTGAGGGCGGCTTGTCAGGTTTGACGTGGGTTATGGGTAGTTGGCCTAGTA
>Ga0137404_10002003_pt1 | contig 13387 bp, 10 predicted proteins | sample CZOMad2_1_16fung_FD_108285 | JGI IMG/M metagenome (GOLD analysis project Ga0137404, IMG submission 108285) | Vadose zone soil fungal communities from Angelo Coast Range Reserve, California, USA - CZOMad2_1_16fungal (Illumina Assembly) | ecosystem: Environmental > Terrestrial > Soil > Vadose...
CACCGAGCTGATCGAGATCTCCGATAACGTGTTCAGCGGCACCTCGGGGGCGATCCTCGTCGACACCGCGCCGCAGAATGGCGTCACCGATGAGCGGCTGCGCAACATCGTCGTCGAACGGAACATCTTTGCGGGCCAGAGCACCGGCGGGGGGCGGCAGATATTGGTCTCCGCCGTGAATGAGACCCTGCGCGATAACGTGTTCAATCAGAGCGTGGCCGGCGGCGGTCAGGGCGTCCAGGTGGCCGAGCGCGGCATCGAGCCGGTGCCTCAGTTCGTCGAGATCTACAACAACACGTGCTATGAGGGGACCTGCGCCGCGTTCTCCGGAACCAACTTCGCCGCCCCCGGCATCAACTCCTGGGCGGAGAACAATCTTTGTTACCTCGGCAGCTGCATCTCCAACAGCGGCGCCGGCAACACCGTGGGCAACAACAGCGCATCGACCTCCAGCAACCCTGGGTTCACCAACGCCAGCGGCGGCTTGAAGATCATCTCCGACTTCAAGCCCACCGCGAACTTCACGGGCGCCACCAGCGTGCCCGTGTGGCTCGACGCCTTGAGGACCCCATGGTCGCCGACCTGGAATCTGGGAGCAGTGCACGACTGATCGAAGAATAATCAACCTCACCGATGGCACTGAAGGCGGAAATCCGCTTTTCCGCACAGCGTCGGCCATAAGGCGCGGGTTGACAGTAGAATTGTGCCATGGACGGCCTGATTGGCTATACTTGCCGTAGCGCACCCCTGGGTGCTAATAATTTGAACAGCGGACACCTATAACCGCAGGCTGCAGGGATTTCTCCCGAGTTATCTCACATGAAACAGAACTTGCTCGGCAACCCTCTCGGCAGAACCGCCTTGTTTCTTCGGGATAAATTCAATCTTATAAAGAGCTCGCAATTCTCCGTGGAATCGATCGGCACGATTGCCAACGATCAATTGGCGACCACCTTGATCACCAATATTTGCGACCCCGGCAAAACATTCGTCGACGTTGGCGCGCACATCGGCTCGATAATCGCGCAGGTCAGGCACAAGGATTCATCAATAAAGATCGTTGCGATTGAAGCGATCCCGGAAAAGGCGCGCGCTTTACGGAGGCGATTTTCCTTCGTCGATCTGCATGGGTGCGCGGCCGGAGAAATAAGCGGTGAGATTTCCTTCTTCATCGACACCAGGCGTTCTGGATACAGTTCGTTGGCGAGACCGACGGGAACGGCTGACGCGTCGAAAATCGAAATCAAGGTTCCAATCGAAAGGCTGGACAACCTGGTGAAAGCCATCGACGTGGACGCCGTCAAAATCGACGTCGAAGGCGCGGAACTCGGCGTCATCCGCGGAGCCACCCGCATACTGAAAGAGTGCCGTCCGATTATCATGTTCGAAAGCGGTCCGAGTGGAGATGATGGGCTCGGATACACCAAGGAAGCGATGATTCATTTCTTGAACTCGCTGGACTATTCCGTGATTGTGCCGAATCGTCTTGCCCACGATGATGACGGATTGACCACCGCCGGCTTTGTCGAGAGCCATCTGTATCCACGTCGAACCACCAACTATTTCGCCGTCCCGTCGGAGCGGCGCACGGAATTCAGAGACAAGGCCCGCGGTATATTGAGACTTTGACTCCGTCCCGCTAAAGCCCGAATAGTTGACTCAGGCGTAGCAGCGAATAGCCGATGATGAATCCGGCAATGGCAAATGCCAGCGATCGCATTTCATGCGGCAAGGATAGTATCTTGTACTTCGCCATGCCCGACCAAATCACGACAAAGACAGGCAATTCGGTGAGCGCAACCGCACACACGATGCCCTTCATTCCAAAGAAGTGCCATCCGAGCGGAATCATCGTGAATATCCAGATGGCGCGGCAAACGTTTTGCCCGACCGAATATCGCGAATGCCCCAAGGCGAACAAACACGAAGCACCACCCACGAGCATCGAAACCATGATCAACCTTATGGACAGAATCTGCAGCATCCACCCGGCTTCTTGATATCGGGTGTCGTACAGAAGCCTCACGACCACGCCGCCGATCATCGTGAGTATTCCGATGGGCATTATCATCAGAACGTCGGTACCTATCCGCATTCGATACAGCACACCGCGCAGGCGATTTCTGTCCGCGATTGCGGTCTGGCTCAAGGCGGGAAACAGGACCGTATCGGTCAATTTGTTTATTACGCTCGATATGGCTTCGCTGAGCATGATTGCAATGCTGTAGACGCCCAACAGCTTGGAATCGAGGAATCTTCCCAGCAGCAAGCGATCGCCTTGAGCGTAGAGCAGGTATATCGCGCTGCTGAGGAACACCCACTTGCCGAAATTGGCCAACTCACTCAAAGCGCTCGGGTCCCAGCGAAACCGGTTGCGAATGCCGGGCAGCAGTATATGGCTGCCCAGCACCTGGGAAGTTCTCCCCGCTACCGCTCCTCCCAGCAATGCCCATACGCTTGGGTGTATGAGCGCCCAACCTATGGTCACCACCATGCCGACGACCTCGTTGAGAAGCTCCAACATGGTGATTCGGCTGTAGGCCATGTTGCGCTGGCAGCTGTAGGTATTCGTCGATCCCAGTCCTTCGATCAATACCGTGACGCCCGCGACCGGCATCAGGAGCGCGAGTTGCGGTTTGTGATAGAACAGAGACACCGGATAGGCTATCGCGCACACAATGCCGCAAAGTACCGTTCCGCGTATCGACTTCATGGTCCACGCGGTATTCAGGAAGGACGGATCGTCGCCGCGCGGACTGCGAACGATTCCGGGCGATAGACCCACGTCGGACAGCAGGTCGAGGCAAACCAGCACCGCCCACACGATCGCCATCACTCCATAGGCCTCAGGAAAAAGCAGCCTGGACAAAATCAAACTTTTGCCGAGACGAATGATCTGCCCGGCCGCAACGCCGCCGAGCGTCCATGCCGACCCTTTTAATACAGCCCTCTTCAGCGATTGCATGACGTTGCTTTACTTTTCAGCAGAACGGCGGGACGCATTACGCATTGCTGCGCGCACCACCATCTTCCAAGCGCTCATCGACGCCGGTGACCTCGCAACCGCGGAGCACGCATATCGCCATGCCAGGGGAACATTGTCATTGTGCAAGGCGTAGCGCGCCCAACTAACATAAACTTGCGACTCAACCAGCCTTTTGTCCGTCGTGATCTGTGTCGCGATCGGCAGCGTCCCACCATTCTGGAGCCGATCCCTTCCATTGGCGCGGCGCTCGCGCGCCAGGTCCAAGATGTGATCGCGATATATGGGCCAGCTCGGCCCAAGGCCCACACACACGCTCGAGAGGTGCTGGCGGTAGTAGTAGAGAATCTCCGGTAGATTCGCCATCCTTCCCACTTCGCTCAATCTCAGCAAAAGATCGAAGTCTTCGCCAATCTTGAACGGCTCCCTAAAGCCGCCGACTCGCAATGCCGCATCTCGCCGCATCATCGTCGTTGGGAATCGCATGGCGCCTCCCTTTTGCTGATCGACCAATATGTCCGCATGCGCGGGCGGATAATGTTCGATATTCAGGAAATTACCCTCCGGATCGATGCATTGAGCCGCACTCCCCACACACACCAGCGTCGGATCATTGGCGAAGCAATGGAGCTCGGAGGCCAACCGGTCTGGCAAGGAAATGTCGTCCGAATCCATCCATGCGATGAATTCACCTCGAGCCGCCCCGAGCAGTTCGTTCCTCGTGGCAATCAGCCCAAAATTCTCCCTTGTCACCAGCCTCACTCGCCGGTCTCGTGCCGCAAACGACTCGAGTATCTTCGTTGACCCGTCGATCGAGCCATCGTCCACCACAAGGAGCTCAAAGTCCGCGAAGGTCTGGTTGCCAATGCTTTCCAATGCGTCTTGGAGATAACGGACAGTATTGAACACCGGCATCAAAACACTGACACGCGGCTGTGAATCGATGTTGCTGTCGTCGCGACGCAAGATGTTGTTCACTGACTGTGGTTCCGTTTGCCGACTGCGCTCAAAGCGCCATTCATCCAACGCCACGTTGAACGTGTACGAGATGGTGCTGTTGCTGAGATCGCCACAGATACGAATAAGCCGCCGCAATTGCGGCCAGCATATAGAACACTCGCTCCGCGCCGCCGTTAAAGCTGCCGTTCTCGATGAAAACCAGGGTCCCAAGCATGCATGACACAAGGCTCGTGCCCAATAAGCTGAAATCCCGGTCGGCGCGCCTCGTCGCTCTCGCAGCCTTCCATGCGCCAAAAAGAGGGATGAGAAATACGGAGAGAAACAGCGTGAGACCGATGAATCCGGTACCCAACAGAACCTCGATGTACGAATTCACCAAGTCGATGATGCCCTGGCCCTGGCGCAGATCCTGCATTTTCAGGAGTGCCTCTTGATCGCCGAGCCATGGGTGCTCTTGAATGATTTGCCAGGCGCGGTCCAGCAATCGCTCGCGGTATACGATGTTGACATGGTCGACGCTGCCGCCCAAAAAAGGCAGCACTCGCGCGACTCTTGCACCCAGCGGAGTAAGACTCACTATGAACGCGGCGAGCAGGCCTACAAACGCGGACTTGAGGACTCGGGAATAGGCCCGTGGGCCGAGGGCCGCCCCGACAAAGTAGATCAAGGCTGCCACGATCCACGCACCGCGCGCGTACGCCGCAAATAGCCCCGACCACAGCAAAAGGGTGACGGCGACTCGCTGTCCTTTGGATTTTACGTGAGTCTGGAGGCATAACCAGACGCCGAACGCGACAGCCAACAAATCTCCGAGACCCAAGGAGTGCCCCGCAGACGCGATCGAACGGAGACTCTCGCCACGCATTAGATAGAACGAAATGCTGACTGGGATGCCCCACCGATCGGCCAAGTTGGCGTAAAGCAGCCAGTGCCGCGCGCTTTCGAAAATCGCCACGGCGGCCATCAGCGCGCAAGAGAGACAGAAACTCGCCAAACTGTCCAGGATCTTCCGACGATCGTCGCTCGCGCGGCTGATGGAGAAATTGGGAACGAATACAGCGAAGAAAAACACGAACGCGCGCCGCAAGCAGTCGGTGAATGTTGCCGGGTAGAGCCCGCCGTCCGGTCTTTCATACTGAACGTACAAGACCGCTGTAAGAGCGCCGTACGCGAGAAGGGCGTAGTCCATGGCTTGCAGCGCACGAATTTTCTTCTCCTCCTTCGACCGGATGAGGCGCAGCGCCACGGGTGTCAGTACGCAAAATGACAATAGCAAGTAGTTGTTGATGATGAAAAGATAAGGCATTCCCACCATCGGAACGGGGACGTCCATTGGCGGAATGACGTGCAGCAGAAGCAGATAGAGCCCGATCGGATTCGAATCCTTTTTCCCCGCCATTGCGAGCACGGGAACCGCTATCGCAACGTACAGCCAGAAACTTGGACTAAGGAAGGCGGTGACAGTCAGTACGAACCATACATTTCTACGGCGCGAAAAATCCTCTCCTGTCATGAACAGCAAAGCGATGGGTTTCGATACTCGGAATATCCCCGTAGCGATTACCAGAATGCAAAAAAGTTCTTTAAGGCTGAGGATCATGTCGGTCTGTCGTGATCGCCGTTCCTTCTTGCGCACGCCCTAAACTGCTGCATGCCGCTCGTACTCGGATGGATGGGTATCGGTCCGGCCCGCGCTCCGTAGATGACACTCCACGGTGCACCACTGGGCGCTTCTTGCGCCATTTCCCGGTGCTTGACCAGAATTCGGCGTCTAGCGCAGCTTTCCGATATTGCGGGAGATGATCGGCGGCAGTATATCCCGCGCGAAACGCCGCATCCGCTGCCTTACACTGAGCTGGAAGTCGTCCTCTTTTCGGGCCTTGAACAGCGTGGAGTGTTCCCCGGTCACCTCTTCGGCAGGCCGCCCATTGGTGAAATAGTACAGAGCGAGCGATTTGCGCGTCATGCCTTCGGGACACTGCAACGGATCGGGATGACCATGGAATGTAAAGTCCGTCGTCCCGAAAACAGCCAATCGATTGTATAGAGGCAGTATTTTTGCCTCACATCGGGTCACGTCGCGATTCCAGAGCTCGAGATGACCGCCGTATTCGTCGCGCCAGTCCTTGTTCAAATACAATATGGCGTTCAAGCGCCTGTCCAGGCCAAAACGGCGGTGCTTGTTGAAGTCGGCGTGTATCCCCAGCTTTCCACCACGAGGTATCTGATGCAGCCCGCCGCCTTCAAAACAGGGATCCGGAATCAAATTTTCGATGCCCGTGACCTTACTGAGGAATTCCAGGAACGTGATTGAATTCAGGTGATACAGCAGCAGGCGGGTAACGGACCCAAACGATGATTCCGAAGCCGAGGCCAGCTTGATTTCCTGTTCGTTATCAAATGTTTGCCATTTGATTTGGCCCGGTTTTGGAAATTCCGTCAGCACTTGATCGACCAGGGCCGGATCGAAGAAATTATCGACCACAAAATGCGGAAATGGCTTCGCCGAAGCATAGGCGAGCCTCGTGGATTCCGCGATTTCGCTCATCCGAGAGAGCGGGAGAAACGACCGTATCGATAGCGGCAAGTCGGTGGCGGCATTCATCTGCAAGGTCTATCCGTTATCACCAGAAGCAGGGAAAAATACCATAGTGTCCGCGCGGGCCGCTGCGAACCACCTCGCCCATTCAGGATAACATAATGCCCCGAAATACCCGCCCCGCTTCGCAGCATTGGTTGGCTTCCGGCGTTGTACCCGGCAAATGAACTCCGGATCGGCCCCACGCCGCACCCCGCCCCGGATCAGAGGTATACCTGATGCCGATGACACCAGCGAATGAACACGTAGATCGCCCAAATACGCGACCAATACAATCCGGGCGCGCCATCGAGGAAGGCCTGCCACAATCGGCGCACGGATTCCGGGTCGAGGCCGGTAGGCTCGATGGCTTTCGGGTCTCGCATGGTTCCGTCAATTATCTTGCCGAGACCGCTTCTCAGCCAACGATCGTAGGGCAGCACGAATCCCGCCTTGGGCCGCTCAAACAACTGCGGATTCAAGCCGTTCAATCCAATCCGGCGCAGCGCCGCCTTTTTACCGATGGGATCGAATCGAATGCCGCTGGGCAGCCGCTCGACGTTTTCGACCAGCACTTGATCGACCAGCGGCAAGCGAATTTCGATCGATGCCGACATGCTGGCCGCATCGGTATCGCGCAGCAAGCGTTCGCCGAGAAACAGAGCGCGCTCCAAGAGGCCGATCACGGGGAGGATTTCTCCCGAATTCATCTCCGAACGGAGCCGTGCGCGCATCGCCTCGGGCAACCCGTCCGTCAGGGAAGGATCGACGCGGCCGCCGAGCAGCTTGCGCTGCGAGGCCGGAACGAACAGCGCATAGGCGAGCTGATAGAGCGCCAAGGGATCATCGCCATTTGCCAGCATATCCGGCAATTTCGCCCAGCGGGTTTGCGGCGGAAAGGACCCTTTGGACGGCTGGATCCACGAGGCAACCGCCCGCCCCATCGCGATTCTCAGGCTTGCGGGAATCCAACGGGCGGATCTGGACCAGCGCATGAGCTTGGGCAGGTCCCTGAACGTCGTATATCCGCCGAATAGCTCGTCCCCGCCGCTGCCGACCAAGGCCACCTTGAACCCCGCTTCGCTTACCGCATGCGACATGTAGTAGGAATTGAGGCCATCGAAGGTGGGTTGATCCAAGCTGTCCAGCGCCGCATCGAGCCTTGCGACAAAGTGCGCTTCCGTAAGCACCAGTTCCTGGTGCCGCGTGCCGATGGCTTCGGCGACTTCTCGAGCTATCCGCCCCTCACCGAACTCCGCTTCGTCAAAATTCAAAGTAAAGGTATTGACGCGGTCACCTGCCGCCCTTTGTGCGAGATTCGCGACCGCAGAGGAGTCAACCCCGCCCGACAGAAACACTCCCAGAGGTACGTCGCTCGCCAAATGGACGCGCACGGAGTCCTGCAATACCCGCGCCAATTCGTCCTCGTGAATCGGCGCCGTGTCGCCGGCGTGAGGCGCAACCCAATAGTTCTCGCGCTTTGTTTCCGCTCCGCGGCCGCCATATACACGCAGTTCGCCCGGCATGACCGACTCGATCTGCTGGACCGCCGTCTGCGGCGCCACCATGAAGCCGTTCCAGACCACAGATCCCGCCGCCGCGGGGTTCAATTTCGGTCTCCCGAGAAGTCCGCTGGCCAGGATGGCGCGCACCTCGGAAGCGAAGACAACAGACCACGCGCCGTACGAATCGGTGTTGTGGGCGACATAGAACGGCTTGATGCCCAGCGGGTCCCGGGCAAGGATCAGCGAACGATCATGGACGTTCCAGAAGGCGAATGCGAACATGCCCCGCAAGGTCTTGACCGCGTGGCGCCCGTCCATGCTCAGAGTCCGCAGCATGACCGCCGTGTCGCCCGTGGATTGAAAGTTGTGTCCCGCGGATATCAGCCGATTCCGCAGATCCACGTAGTTGTAAATCTCGCCGTTCAGGATGACCACGTTCCCAGTGGTCGGGTCGACCATCGGCTGGGCCGCCGCATTTGTAAGATCCAGGATGGACAAGCGGCGGTGCGCGAGCATCACGCCCCAACCATCGTCGTCCGGGATGGCCTCCCAAAACCCTTCACCGTCGGGCCCGCGATGGGACATCGCGTCGTTCATGCGCTTGAGAGCGGCCCGATTGGTCCCGTCCATGCGCCCGATGAGACCGGCTATTCCACACATACACGTCTAACCTCGTGATCGATCACGGATGGGCGCGGAAGCGGCAACCATCGGTCCGGGAACCGCTCATCGTCCCTGGCTCGCCGCCGGCTGGGACGGGGGTTCCTGTGTAAGCTCCGCGATCGCGCGGCGCTTACCTACGAGCAAAGAGCGCATTTGGTAGCGGCGCAGAAACTTGCGGAGATTCATGTTCTCATATCTTGGCTTTCGCAGCGCGGCGCTCTTGATCCATCCCCACATCATCGCCAGGCTGCCCAGCAAGTAGGGCTTCTGATTGACCCGCGATAATGCGCTCGCCGCCAAAAACAAGAATCCGGTGCCCATGAAGTATTGGCCATAGCCATGACGCATCCTGCCCGTGTAGATGCTTTGCTGGCAGGAACCCATCGGCCGCAGATGAACGAAGCGCAGTTCGGGCTCGTCCCAACTGCATGCGATCCAGCCATGCATGCGGCACAGATGGCAGTCGATGCCGTCCCACATGACTTCCCTTACGAATCCGCCGATCTCCTCGAAGCAATCGATGCGGTAGAATTTGGTCATGCCGAGCGATGTATCGTCGCCATGGCGCTCAAACACCAAGCCGCCGTTCTGGCTGATATAAGATTTTCCGCTGCACGTGGCGATCCGGGGGTCCGCGTTCATCCGCTGAATCAAGATCTCGAAATAGCGCGGCGGGAGAAGCAGATCCAAATCGAGCTTGCAGACGAAATCGTACTGATTGCGGTCGATGGTGTGATAACCGGAATAGAAGGCGTCCACGACTCCCGGCCCAACCGCCCGGTGACCTCGATCGGTACGAGTGACGATGGTTATCCACTCGAATCGCGAGGCGTAGTCGGCCAAAATTCCGGGAGTCTCGTCCGTGGAGCCATCGTCTACGATGACCCATTTGATCGGCCTCACGGACTGCCCAATGACGCTTTCGAGAGTCTGCCGCATGAATTCCGCTTCGTTGCGGCAAGGAGAGATCAGGACATAGCGGTTCTTGGGCGGCATGTTCAGATCAGAAATCCAGTGAGTGGACGTTGAAATATGCCATTTCTCCGCACCCCACGTCCGTGACCCCCGTATCGGCAGCGCGGTTGCCGTCCCACCGCATTCGCGTCCCTGCCGGAACATCGTCCAGGACGACCGCGTTAGCACCGATCTTGGCGGCTCTGCGACTGTCCACTGATCGATGATTTTATCGCCTGCGCCGCGTCTACATGGCCTTCGATCGGTACGCCACCGGCCGCATCTCCAATCGTAACATATTGAAAAATCATATAATTCTGTATCTCGGTGAATCACTGCGCCACCCGGAGAGCACGCTTTTGCTCTGCCCCGAACTGTGTGCCGGAACGCAATGTCGCTGATTGGCGACGTACGAGGTCTGCGACATTTGGCGAACCTGCGTGATGCGGTCAATCATCCTTCCATAATATATTGGCCGTAGCCGCAGCCGACGCCTGATTTCATGGAACATATAGATACACCAATTATTGAGCCGCGGTTGAGTTCGCCGCGAAAAGGCCTGATGCGCAACGGGTACTTACTGCCGATTTTCATCTTGGCGGCGGGTTTGTCGGCATGTGGCTCCGGCGTAGGTACGACAGCTGCGAGTACGTCGATGAGTACCGGGTCGACTACGGGAGCGACCAGCCCTACGGTCTCCTTGTCGCCCAGTCCAGCAACCGTCGCCCAGGGGCAATCCGCCATGCTGGCGTGGCGCTCGACGAATGCGACTTCGTGCACCGCCTCCGGAGCTTGGAGCGGATCGGTGACAAGCAGCGGCTCGCAATCGACCGGGCCGCTGAACGCAACGTCCAAATATGTGTTGACCTGCACCGGAGCCGGAGGCAGCGCCGCTCAAACGGCTACGGTTTCCGTCGGCAACAGCACGGGCGCGGCGCCCACGGTCACTATCAGCTCCAGCCCAAGCATCATCGCAAGCGGAGGCAGCACGACGATCACTTGGTCGTCTACCAATGCAACCTCATGCACGGCCTCCGGTGCGTGGTCCGGGACGGAGCCGGTCAGCGGCGCGCATGACACGGGCGCGCTCACGGCAGACACCACCTATACTCTGAGCTGCACGGGACCCGGGGGAAGCACCGAGCAATCGACCACCGTGACGATGAGCGTGCCGGCCGTACTGGCATGCACCGGCACGAGCGGCCCGCTCACCCTGAATGTAAGCGCCATTCGTACCGCCGGCGTTTCGCCATTCTTGATGTTCTTCGACGCCACGGGCACGACCGATACTTCGATCGCCGCCAACACCACGGCGTTCCAGGATGTCACTTACACCTGGAATTTCGGAGATACCGGCGCCTCCGGGACCGGCACCTGGGCGTACGGCTCAAACCCGGGGAAGAACAGCAAGAACACCGCCACCGGCGGCATCGCGGCCCATATGTACGTCACGCCGGGCGTAGACACAGCGTACACAGCAACCGTAACCGCCACGGACGGGACGAATACGGCTAGCTGCCAGATCGGGGTGACCGCATACGATCCGGCGGGGACGAATGGCTTCGCGGGCGCCAAGACCACGTGCGTGGCGGCTGCCAGTACCCCCGTCGCGGGCAGCGGTGATTGTCCGGCGGGCGCGGCGGTCTTGCAGACCTCGAGCTTTTCGACCGCCACGGGGTCTTCCCATCTCGGAGCGGGCAAGCGGGTGCTGTTCCGCTGCGGCGATACCTTCAGCGGCGGCGGCTCGATGGTGTCCGGAGCCAAGTGGAGCATCGGGGCTTATGGAGGCTGCGAAGGCACCCAGACCAACCGCCCCATCGTCGTCGGCGGCGGCGTCAACATCAGCATGCAGGCGACGGGCGACGGGCGCGTCGCAGACCTGGATTTCGAGGGCACAGGGGCAGGTGGTCCGGCTGTGCTTTCCGACAATAACTACGACTACGTGACCTATCAGATCACGATGTACAACCTGCTCTCGAACGGCAACAACAAGAGTTTCTACATCGCGCAATGCGCGCAGTGCGGCTACATCCAGCTCGTTCAGACCGGGATGGGGGTCAATCAAGGCACTTTCATCAACTACGCCGAGAACAACCAGGCCCAGTGGGGCACCAACAGCCTGTACAACAACATCGACTACCAGGCGGTACTCGGCGGCAGCTTCAACGGCACGGGCGCACCGAATAACGGCGCCGGCATCGAGCCCGTTCGCGTCTCCGCCTGCCGCATGTGCGTGTTTGCCGACAACACCATATCGAACGCCAATAACGTCGGCTCGGCGTTCAAACTGCACAACGGCAACACCAAGATCACCTCTCCGACCTGGACCGGCGTGTACACCGAGCTGATCGAGATCTCCGATAACCTGTTCAGCGGCACCTCGGGGGCGATCCTCGTCGACACCGCGCCGCAGAATAGCGTCACCGATGAGCGGCTGCGCAACATCGTCGTCGAGCGCAACATCTTCCAGGGCAGCAGCACCAACGGCGGGCGCCAGCTGCTAGTCTCCGCGGTGAATGAGACCGTGCGCGACAATGTGTTCAATCAGAGCGTGGCCGGTGGTGGTCAAGGCATACAGATCGCCAGGCGCGGCATCGAGCCCGTTCCTCAGTTCGTAGAGGTGTACAACAACACCTGCTACGGAGGGACGTGTGCCGCGTTCTCCGGAAGCAGCTTCGCCGCTGCCGGTATCAATTCTTGGGCGAAGAACAATTTGTGTTACCTCGGCAGCTGCATCTCCAACGGCGGCACCGGCAACACGGTGAGCAACAACACGGTGTCGACCATCATTGACCCCGGGTTCATGGATGCCAGCGGTAGCGTCATCTCCGACTTCAAGCCCACCGCGAGCTATACGGGCGCCGCCAGTGTGCCCGTATGGTACGACGCTGTGGGGACCGCATGGGCGCCGACGTGGAATCTTGGAGCGTTGCACCACTAGTAGAGACCGCCGCAACGCCCGCATTGGTATTTCTCAATGCCGGGTGGCATTCTCCTTAGGATGGGCGGTCGATTACTGTGTCATTTGCTCTTGTGCGCACTGGCTACCGTTTTGTTCGCCTGTGAGCAGGCTGCTGGAGTCACTAGCTCAAGCGCTCCCCCAAAGGTGAACCCCACCCTCACGACCAGCGAGCCGCACGCTCCCACCTGTCTGGCGACCAGCGGTCCCCTCACGCTGAAGGTGAGCACCGTCCGCACTGCCGGCATATCACCGTTCTTGGTGTTCTTCGACGCCACCGGCACCACCGATACATCGCTCACCGGCAACACCACGGCGTTCCAGGATGTCACTTACATCTGGAATTTCGGAGATACCGGCGCCTCCGGGACCGGCACCTGGGCGTACGGCTCGAATCCGGGTCATAACAGCAGGAACACCGCCACCGGCGGGATAGCGGCGCATCTGTACGTGACCTCGGGTACGGACACCGCTTATGCGGCCACCGTCACCGCCACGGACGGTACCCACGTGGCAAGCTGCCAAGTTCCGGTGACGGCCTATGATCCGGCGGGGGTGAAGGGCTTTGCGGGCACCAAGACCACCTGCGTAGCGGCCTCCGGCACTCCCGTTGCGGGCCGCGGCGGTTGTCCAGCGGGGGCGGCGGTCCTAAGGACCCCGAGCTTTACTATCGCCACGGGATCTTCCCCTATTGGATCCGGAAAGCGGGTGCTGTTCCGCTGCGGCGATACCTTCAGCGGCGGCGGCTCATTGGTGTCCGGAGCCAAATGGAGCATCGGAGCCTA
>Ga0137404_10002005_pt1 | contig 13380 bp, 24 predicted proteins | sample CZOMad2_1_16fung_FD_108285 | JGI IMG/M metagenome (GOLD analysis project Ga0137404, IMG submission 108285) | Vadose zone soil fungal communities from Angelo Coast Range Reserve, California, USA - CZOMad2_1_16fungal (Illumina Assembly) | ecosystem: Environmental > Terrestrial > Soil > Vadose...
CGCGACCGCGCCGGCATCCATGCGATTGGCAAGATGGTAGACGGTGCCGCCGGCGATCGGATCTTTCTCCCGGATCGTCCATTCGACCGCGGCGAGCCCGCGATGGCGTGGCAGCAGCGATGGATGATAGCCGATACCGCCGAGCCTCGTTGCGGCCAGCGCTTCCTTGCTGATGCGGGCGTGGCTGTGAGCGGTGACGATAAGGTCGGTATCCCCACCGATCTCCGCGGCAACGACAATCTTCGGATTGGCCTGCACGGCAACCGGGATACCGGCCGCGCGGGCAGCGGTCGCCAGTCGATCGTCGGCATCGGCAACGACAACCCTGACGATGTCGACACCGTGTTGGCGCAACATTTCCAGGATCGTCACGCCGAAATGGCGGGAACCGACGAGGGTAATCCGCATGGTGTTGTTCCGTCCGGGGTCAGTCCAGGGCTTCCGTCGATAACACGCGGCCGGCTGCTGTCACGCCGCCAGGAAATCGCCGGCAGGGGTTATCAACAGGACCGGCCGAAACGGCAAAGTCCCCAAAACCGAAGAGACCGCCCGCGGGCGGTCTCGAAGTCCTGGGAAATGTGGTGGTGTTCACTCGGGTCGCAAGCAGGTGCTAGCGCGAAGAAAACTTCGGAATCTTTTCCGCAAACCCATTAAAACACTTCAACCGCTCGTCTTCCTCTTTCACGTAGCGGCAGTCGATCACCCCGTTCGCGGGGGCCGACTTGGGCTTGGGCTTCGGCGCAATGATGGCGTCGTAGCAATCCAGCCGATCCTTCGTTTCGTCGTCAATCTCGAGACAGGCCAAGAGCTTTTCGGCCATGGACTTCGGCGGCCCATGCGGCTTGGACTTCGCCTGCGCCGGCGGCTTGGCGCCAGGCGGCGGAGGGGCGCTTTGCGCAAAGGCTCCTGCGGCGTGCAGCAATACGATCAGCGCAAGCATTCTTTTCATGTCATTTCCCCATTGCCGTCGAACCTAGCTCTACAAGGCGATCCCCGGGGATGGCAACACGAAGAAATGAAGACGCGGGAAATCCGGCGCAAAAGGCGGCGATCTCAGGGATTTTCAGCAAGGCCAGCGGTTATCCTCGTCCGCAGTGGCGCGGACGGCAGTGATCGACGTGGGTTTTGGGGTGGCGCGGATCCGATATGCCTTTTAGAATCCTCACCTCGTAGTGGAGGTCTTGTCGAACATGAGCAAATCCAGGCGCTCTCGGATTGTTCTCCCATTGGTGGCAGGCTTGACGGCTTTTGCGCTGTCAGCGCAGGCGGAAGAGTCGAACAAGCCGCCCATGAGGGAAGGGCAGGCCAAGCCGGCGGTCCAGGCGGCCCGCCCGGGTCCTGCACGCGCCGGCCAGGCGCCGAGCCGTGGGCCGCAGGACGGACGCTATGCGCGCGGCGGCCTGCAAGCGCGTAATTTTGGCGGGCATGTCTATCGTGGTCGCCGGTCCTGGGAGGGCGGGCGCTGGCGGTACGAGGCCCACAACGGACGCAATGGTTGGTGGTGGGATGTCGGCGGCGCCTGGTATTTCTACCCGCAGCGGCTCGAGGGACCGCCTGCTTATGTGTCTGACCTCGAGGTCGTGGAGGATTTTGATGGTCCGGATGGACCGCCCATTGTGGCCGGTTATCCGCCGCCGCCCGTTGCTTATGCGCCACCCCCACCGCCGCCGCCGCCACCGGACCCCGCAGCTGGCGCGGTCGGGGGCGCAATTGTCGGTGGACTGCTGGGCGGGTTGCTTACGGGCCGGCCGAGCGGAGCGGCTGTCGGCGCGATTACCGGCGGCACCATAGGCGCCATCTCCGGCGCCGAGGCCGCCCAGCGTCCCGGTTACTATCTGGCGCAAGGCAATTGCTATTACCGATATCCCTCAGGACAGTACGTTCCCGTCGATCCGCGCAGTTGCTATTGAGGGGCGTCGGATCGGCAAGGGCTAAAGTGATCGCGGATCAACGAACATGAGTCAGCCGAACATGCGAAAGTCGTCCGCGGCATCGCTTCCGTCCTTGAGTGTTCGTATCGATCTGGACACCGAAGGCCGCATCGGGCCGGGCAAAATCCAGCTGCTTGAGAATATCCGTACCTGCGGTTCGATCTCGGCCGCTGGCAGGGCTATGGACATGTCCTACAAGCGGGCTTGGGACCTGGTGGACGAGATCAATCGTATCTGCCGCCGCGCTGCCGTCGAGCGGCAGGCGGGCGGCAAGAACGGCGGCGGCGCTGTCCTTACGCCATTTGGCGTATCGCTCGTGGCACGTTACCGGAAAATCGAACGCTCCGCGGAAAGCGCCGCTCGCAAGGAGCTTCATGCATTGCGGGCGGATATGGGCGTTCGAAGAAAAACTTGAACGGCGAGCCGATCACCAATCGGCCAAATCCCGCCTGTTACGGTTCGGCCTTCTCCCGCAGACATAGCCCTCCCTGCCATTGCCGAACGGCATCACGCGCATCCTGCCTTGCGAATTACGGAAGTGCGGGTGCTACCGAAGTGTCAACGGCAACTGTCATGTCCGCGTCGCACCGCCGAGTTCTGTTTGGAATCCCGATGCGACGATAGGGGAAACAAATCGATTTAGTTTCCCAGTGTTGCATAATTACACTTTGTGACCTGTACCGCCCACGCTATGTCCGATGGGATACAGCGAAAATCCGGCAGGATTCAATAGCCTGCCGGTTCAGGGGTCAATCTGGGGGATATGGTGATGAAACGAACGCTCGTATTTGCGCTCGCTATGGTGAGCCTGGTGGCCAACGCGCACGCCGCGGACGCGGACCTGCTTCCGTCGAAGCCTCCGTTCCAGTTCAGTCCGGCCAATTTCAAGGACCCGCTTCCGGATAGTCTGACCTTCTGGGGCGTCACCTTCTACGCCACGCTCGACCTTGGTTATGCCTACCAGACCAACGGTCGCCCGCTCGGAAACGTGGTTTCAGGCCTCGAATTCGTTCCGTTCACGACCACCAGGAACTACACGGGTCAGCACATCTCGACGATCGCCCATAGCGGCCTCGAGCAGTCGAAAATTGGTATGAAGTTCGATATACCGGTCGTGCTTGGCTGGAACGCCGTCGGCCGGGCGGATACAGGTGTCGATCCCCTGACCGGAAAACTCTCCGACGGCTGCAGTTCCTTCATTCAGAACGCCGGCGTCCCCTACAACCAGCAAACCTCGAATGCGGACAGCGGACGCTGCGGCCAGGCGTTCAACGGCCAGATCTATGGCGGTCTCAGCAACAAACAATTCGGCGCGTTGACGGTCGGCCGGCAGAACACGTTCGAGCTCGATGGCATCGGAATCTACGATCCGATGGGCCTGTCCTACGCGTTCTCGCTGCTCGGTTACTCCGGCACCGACGCTGGGATTGGCAGCACACAAGCCGCCCGCTGGGATCGTTCCGCCAAATACGTCTACGAATATGGGCCGATCACCGCTGGCTTGATGTACGGCAACGGCGGCTCGGGCACCGGCATGTTCGGTCAGGGCTACGGCGCCATGATCAGCGGATCTTACGGTGGCTTTTCCGCCGAGGCCCTCTTTGAGAAAGAGCGCGGCGCCGTAAACCTGCAGAGCTCGGTCAACGATGCCTTCGGCAGCCAGACCCTTGCCGCCAACATCGCGGACAACACGGGATGGTCGCTGATGGCCAAGTACACCTTTGAGTTCGGCAAAGTTCCGGTGGCTGGATTGCCCACAAAGGCGCCAAGGGCCGAAGTCCCCGGCGACAAGCTGACGTTCTATGCGGGCTACACCAATCTCACACAGGCAAATCCGAATAGTCCGGTTGTGTTCGGACAGGCGGCCGGCGGATATCCGCTGACAGTCTCAACGACCGCACCGATTGTGCCCGACAACAATGCGTTCACCACCAACAGGGTCCTGCAATTCTTCTGGACGGGCGCAAAATACGAGTTTGCCTGGGGCCTGAATTTGATCGGCGCTTATTATCACGTGAACCAGAATTCGTTCGTCGCCGATAGCGCCGCTTGCGTGGCCGGGGGCGCCAGCAAGTCGAACTGCGCCGGATCGTATGACCAGGTCTCGTTCCTTGCCGACTACTTCCTGACCAAGCACGTCGACCTCTATGCCGGCATCACCTACGCAAAGGTGCAAAACGGCCTTGCGTCCGGATTCCCGGGCACGCCGGGTGCGAAAGCCAGCTTCCCCGGATTCCCGGGATCGGGTCCCTTCGCCGGCACCGGAACGAGCGTCGATACGGTGTCAATGATGACGGGTTTCCGCATCAAGATCTAAAACGAGATGGCCAGGCGTGACCTGGCGCGTTTTCCGAACGAAAGCCTGTCCCGGATGTGCTCCGGGGCAGGCTTTGTTTTTTACCTGGGGAAGGGGGGACTTGTTCGCAATCGTATTCGACCGGTGCGGCGTGTACGGACCGCGTCGCAACAATCAGGCCCAGATACGGTGCTGCCTTCGAATGGCGGACAGCGCGGCCCTGCAGGACTGGCGGTAGAATAGGTTGATGATGATTTCCAACATGATCGCACCCCGTTGTTTGACCGATGCCATTCGAGCAGATCTCGTTTCAGGCCGGTTTCGTCGCGACCGCAAAATGGTTTCGTCCGTTGGCCACACCCCTCTGGGGCGCCGAGGAGGCTGACCGCCCGGCGTAGCGGCGGTGTCATTTTTTTTGGCGGCCGCGGGACTCGCCGTACTTTGGCCAAGTTGCCGGATCGCAATGATCGGGAGGCGTTCACGGGCGCGGGCCGGGTTCTGACCGGTCGACACCGTCGGCAATTCCAAAAGAGTAAGGGTCGCGTGAGATGCGTAACACGGTGATCGAGAAACTAAGAGAGCATCTCGTGTCCCGCTGGCACCCGGCCTCGACCGCCCCCTACAATCAGGATCTTGAACTTCGCGTCGCCGAAGACGGCGCGACAACGATCATGCCGTTTCCCTGCAGGCATACCAACGAGGATGAGTGGATCAACGTTGATTTGGGCGTGCCGATGCAAATCAAGCCGGTTGAATGGCGCGCCTGGCAGCAAAGCAAATCGCCGCACCCTCACCAGTCATCGATTTTTGCACCCGAGACATCGGCCACTCGCCGACTGGCGCAGTGGGGCCGACTGCACGAGCTTCAAAATGGTGTACGGGCTGATTTTCCCGCCAAGCTCAATGTGTGAGCGAGCCGTGGAATCGGTGCCTTCCTGGCGGTGACCCGCGGTCCTTGCCGGGTGGTCCCTGAGGACCGGCCCGTGCTGGCGGGCCCGGCGCTCCGTTCTGGCCCGGATCGCCTTTATCTCCCTTGATCTCCCTTGTCGCCTTTCGGACCGGAGCAGCCAGCCACGGCCAGTGTCAGCATGAGGCCTCATCGCAATGGTGAGGGATCTTTGCATCGGAAGCCCGGGTTCCAGAATCCTCAACACCTGCGCGCGCGGAATTGTTCCTCTACCTCCGGCTTTAGCCCTGGCGGAACTCTAGTGCCGTTGTATCGTCTACTTTTCCACAGGAGAACAGAATGGCCACTTTCATCGTGCTGAAACGACCCGGACCGCCTACACGAGAGGTCCTGGTAAACCTCGACGAGATCCTGATGGTCCAACCCGGGCAGGGTACCGGCTCGGCAATTCTATTCGGCCGCGAGCATCTCGTAAGTTTCGAGGAGGATTTCGCGACCGTCATTCGGCGAATCCAGACCGGGCCTCATATCCAGGCCAATCAAACACCGGCGCCGAAGTAGCGTTGGCACTTCGTCCCCGAATCGCTTTTCCCAAGTCGATACGGCGCGGCGGCGCCAGCCTATGGTGTGTTGCCTTGCTCTGATGGCGCGAAGCAGATGCCGGCCGCCTCTATCGCGCGAGTCGCGGCTCACTTCATACTGGAAAGCAACAAGCGAACCCGCGAAAGCTGGGGGTTTGGCACCTCAGCAATCCCGCGGCTGTCGGCGACGGAGTGATTGGTCTCCGCCTGATCGACGGGGACGAGATATTTGACGGCGCCGAACGAGATCGTGATCCCCAGCGCAATGGCGAACACCGTCGGAACGACGAATTTGGAAGTGACCCCTCTGGTCATCGCGGACCTCGCTTTGACCTACCCCACGCCCAAGATGCCACCTTCTGCTGAGTCGGGAAATTGAAAACTGGGCCTGTCAGCATCAGTGCCGCCTGGGAGCTGTCACCGATTTTCGCCTTTCCTTGAAGACTGATCCGCTGCGGCTTCGGCTTCTTGAACTGCCCTGCGAAGGCGGACGACCTCTTGATACCGGAGCCACAACGGGTCCTCGGCGGATTTCCAAAGAATGTCTCTTGGCTTTGGCGGCGCTGATTTTGTACTGCTTACGCGATTACTTCCTGTTCGATGGACAAAGCCGCCAAGCGGATGATGGTCGCTTGACAGCTTGCCACCGTCGGGCCCGGACTTGGGGAAGTCGTCCCGTGGAGCCACGTTAGCGCGCCTACATGACACCCCAATCAAACCCGCTTGTTTACGCTGGAAAGCTTGGCTGCGCCGCCTGGACGCACCGTGGCGCACGATGCAGGCCGCGCCAGATCTAATGGGCCGTCGCCCGCATCGCCCGATAGTGGCGAGGAGGCGGCGATCTTCCTAGCCATGCAAATGGGGGCCTAGAGCATCCCATTGTTGCGGGTGCCATCGGCCAAAATGCCCCATTTTGGCCGCACGCGGTTTTTTAAAGCCCGTAGTGCGGATTTATCCACTCCGCCAAACCACGTCGCATGGCACTTTTGGTGCCCCTCAGCGGCTTCTTGATCGCCCCGGCGCGATCTCCCACTCAGTAAGGAAATCCAGTATGCGTATTCTCATGGCTGCCACGGCGGTGCTTTGTTTGATTGGATCGAGCGCAGAGGCTCGGTCGCACCATCACCACTATGGTCATCATTATGCGGGTCGGCCCGGCGCATGGTGTGGGTGGTTTATGCGCGGACAGGTTGGTGGCGACCCCGGCCCGTCGTATAACCTCGCCCGGTCCTGGGCTCACTATGGATCGGATGCAGGAGGCCCATCAGTCGGAGCCATCGTGGTCTGGCGTCACCACGTGGGCAAGATCGTCGGCCACGAGAACGGTCAGTGGATCGTGCAGAGCGGCAATGACGGGCATGCCGTTCGGACGCGTCCGAGATCGTTGGCGGGTGCCATTGCGTTTAGGCAGGCCTAAGCCGCATTCCAGGGCACGCCGGCGGACCCCAGATGACACCCAGCCGGAGGATTTCTCGTTCGTCCAAGCTTTTACAATCACCGACGAAAAATCCAAGTAAGGTTTCCTCTTGAACGGAAGATGGAGAATTGTGAAAGCCGCCCTCAGAGTCTGACTCAAAATGCGGCCAATAGAGCTGGGCTCTCCGGCGAACTCGTCATGCCCGGCCTTGTGCCGGGCATCCACGTCTTAGCTGCGCTTAAAGCATAGAAAGACGTGGATGGCCGGGACGAGCCCGGCCATGACGAAAAAGCTTCGAAAAATGGTTGAGAGATTCCGCGGAGGAAAACGTCGCAATCAGCGCTATACCTAAGTGAAGGACGTCGAACATCTGCCCCCTCTGAAGTGTGACGAGGAGAGAATTGATGAGCGATAGCATCATGTACCATGAAGGGAACCGCCGGCTGCAGGATCAGTTCGACAGCCGCCGGATTTCCGACCGCCTGGAAAAATTTACACGCACACGGTTCACCCCCGACGACCGGGCATTTATCGAGAGCGCGCCGTATTTCTTTCTCGCGACAGCAGATGCCGAGGGGCGGCCTGATTGCTCCTTCAAGGGCGGCCTACCTGGGTTCGTGGCGATCACCGGGCCGTCCGAGCTGGCCTTCCCCGACTACGACGGCAACGGCATGTTTAAAAGCTTGGGCAATATTCTGATAAATGCGGAAGTCGGAATGCTGTTCATCGCCATGCACGGAAAACCTCAGCGCCTGCGCGTCAATGGAACGGCAACGGTCAGTCGCGAAGATCCGCTCCTGGCTCAGACCGTCGGCGCGCAGCTTATCGTCCGTGTCGCCGCGCGAGCAATCTTTCCAAATTGTCCGCGTTACATTCCGACGATGCAGTTGATCGACGCTTCGATCTACGCGCCGCGGCCGGGCTGCGACCCACCTGAGCCCGCGTGGAAGGATTTCGATGACTTCAGGGATTGCGTGCACCCGCGCCAGCCGACCTTCAAGGGCTCGGCTTAGCGGCCTCCAAGCGCATTACAAACGATTGCGACTTCCGCTTCTGGCGCGAGCGGGCGCCAAGAAAAAATTAACCACAACCGGGCTAGCTATCAGACCACCCGCGCGGATTCGAGATACGCGAGTCTTGGCCATGAGTAGACGGTTGTTATTTGTGATCGTGGCGGGGTTGGCTCTCAGCGGCTGCGCCGAAAGCGGGCGCTACATCCAACCTCCGACCAATGCGCTGGCAAACTGGGATGGGCTCGGTCCCCTTCCGAAACGTAACCACGTGAAACCGGTAAAAGTTCGAAAGCCAAGTGAGGACGCGTTTTCTAGAGGCAATTCTCCAGGCGAGGATGAGCTTTCCAGGCTAAAACCATACTCGCAGGAATGGACTGCTCTCCTGGATGGTATTAACCGCGCCGCCGACGATAAATTGAGAAGAAAACTGATCATCTGCCGCGGTTGCATGCCGCCGGAGACAGGTGATCGGACGAGCTCAATTGCAGTCGGAGGTTCTCCATCATTCCGGCAATAACATTGCCCGCCGCGCGGCGCTCATGTGGCGGCGGTTGATGTATCATCGCTGGCGCGCGCATGACGAGGGCGCCGTAACAAGCGCGATCAAGCGGCGGCTTTTTCGTAGGGGCCGATGAACTATCAAGCGTTCACGAACGACAGCCTGACCATGATGTACGAGGGTATACGCGGCGCTCTCGCGTCCGACGATGCGCGTGCCGGTCTTGGCGATGAACCAAGGTTTCGCGTCAGGGAAACCCCCGACTGGAAAGAGCACGCCGCTGATCTCGAGGCCGAAATGCTCAGGCGCGGAATGCTTTTTGAGGTTATCGATTGGGACGGGGGCCAGGCCAAGCTGCCCTTTTAGGAATGAATAGGCAGTCTCCAGCCAGTGACAGGGCCTGAACCCGCCCATCCCACGCCCCTATTGGGCGAGGCCGTGCATTTTGTTCAGGCGGGTTTTGTCGACGCGGGAAAACGGTTTCGTCGGTCGCCAGCGGCAACCCGCGTCGTCTTGGGCGGTATGCGGTTGCCCGTGGGCTTGGGGCCGATCCTCTTGGGCGCGGCCGCATCCGCCGGGACAAATCTAGCGGCCCAGCGCTGCTCAAACCTTCTCTGAAGGTGAAGAGGAATGGGGCTCATGGCAAAGCTCCGCGTTCGTGGTCGCCCCGGTCTCAGGGCCTCAACGCGCGCGCTCCAATAAAGGTCCGCCCCGATCGCACCATGGGAACAAATCCTGCTCGCGTGCCATTGGAACAGTCGGGTGCGCTCGGCCGTCCAGAGCGCCACCGAACTAGAGCGGCCTCAGCTTGCCCCCATGCTGGGGCCGTTTCTTTGACATGAGCGGATGCAGGGCCGGCGAGCCGTGCGCTGGCGCTAATGAGGAACCGCATCGGGCCCCGGCTGATGGTCATAATTGGCACGCAATGCTCGTGGAATGACCATCCATGGGTGTTGCGTATGTGTCGAATGAGCGAAAGATAACGGCGCTCGCTGTGGGAGCGATGATGTTGTTGAGCCTCTCGCTCGGCGGCTGTGCCACTTCACTGATGAACGCGCGGGCTGAGGCACCGCCGGTCCCGAAAGCAAGCGTTTATCCCCCGCTAGAAGATCTGGTGCCGAAGCGGGCGGCGCCAGCCATGACGGCCGATGAACGGTTGAAGCTCGCGAAAGAACTGATCGCCGCCCGCGACCGCCAGGCGCCAGGCGGTAAAGCCCGAGGAGGCGCTGCGCAAGCTGAGCCCATGAAGCCCTAGATAAAGCCCCGCCTATTGCCTCTAAGAAGGCCGCAGGTGAGTCGGGGATTCGGCGCTGTTTGGGTAGGGCTGGAATGCAAAGGGGCGCGGGCTCAGGTCCGCGCCCCTTTTGTCGATCCGCCGCTCTAGAAAAAACCCGGGCTCAAATCCAGGCCGTACGATGCCACGATAAAATAGATCGTCAGACTAACTCCGCAAAACATAGCAATCGTCCTGAGGACCTCGACATCAAACCTGGTGTCGGGAAACGTGCGCGATAGAACCTTTGCGATAGCAGCCATTTGCGATCTCCATAATCTCGGCCCCGGTTGAGGCGTTGATAGAGGATCATCATTTCATGCTCGTTTCGTCGGCACTGGAAAATGGTTTCGTTGGGCTTGCTCGGTTCGGAGCGCAGCAAATGAAAGAGGCCGCCAACTGAGGCGGCCTTGCCACGGAAATGCCTTTCATCTGAATATCCTGACGGCAGATTAGCGTTTGATCACCTCATGGGTGTGCCCCAAATAATACTTGGCCCCGCTCATTGAAGCTGCATTCTCCCGGGACATAGCCAGGGTCACGCCAGCAAGCATTGTCGAGCGTGCTGTCCCAACCGCCTCGCTGTCGCCATTTAGACCATTCGATGTAATCGCAATACTTGCTGTGGGGATTTCCCGCTTCCCTGGTCGCACAAAAAAGACTCTGGGCAGGGTGGCCTGGACCGGCGCTTACATGCCGGGCCATTGCGGGTCCCGCCAGCACAGAAAAAACGACTGCGGCAGCGCCAATCAGTCTGAATTTGGTCATGCGTTTCTCCCTTTGGTTCCGGTGACGCGCAATACCAAGTATGGTCGAGAATTCCGCTCTTGGTTCCTAAAAGATAATTGATTCAGCCATGGCCGCTCGCCTGACAAGCGCATTTCTCCGAACGTGATCTTTTGCGGCCGGCGGGTAAGGTCGGGCGTCGCCCATGATTGCCCCGACCGGGCCGAGAGTGAAGCCGCCAAGGCTTGGGCATTCCTCGGAGTGGGTACACAAGTCGCGGGGGGTGCGGGCGCAGCTTTAAACTCTGCTCGGGCATGAAAACCCTTCCGTTTCTGGCGGGGATTAAATCGATCGCTGGGGCGGTCTTCATCGGAGAGCGCTTAACGACCCGCCAAGCATGGTTGAATCCCACTAAGCGGAGAATCTCAAATGCAGCTCGCACTTGAAATCAACCTTGCCCTATGGGGCATGATGCTTTGCGCAGCGTGCAAGCAGTCCAGCGGTTTGGGGTCTACTAGCCCCAAAGCCATACAACGAATTTGACCGCGATCCAGCCTATCGCGAGTAACCAACCAATTGTGGCGACGACTTCCAGAGCCAGCCATGCCCATGGCCAGATGGCCCATCGATGGCGTTGGCTGGTCAACGGATCTTCACCCGATCCTTGGTGAGCGTGCGTTAGATCGAGAGACCCCTTCAATGGAGACGGCAGCATCGATTTCTGCTTGGGTGCGCGCGTGTTGCAATCGGTAGGCTTTCCGTCGCCTTAGAGCGGATATTGCGGAGCGAATGCCATACCCGCAGCCTACGCCAAGACCGAATGCCAGCCCAAACGCGAGTTCGATCTCGTCCATTAAGCCCCTCCCGATCAAGCGCGAGCCTACAGACGGACGCTTACATCAACCTTACATCCATCGTCCGCCGATCGTGCCTATTTTCCCTTCGCCTTCAGCCCGAGCTCGACCGGGCGGCGGATGGCTTCGGGCAGAGCAATCATGAAGCGCCGGCGCCGATCGGTCAGAAAGCGTAACCGGGAATTAATCTGATCAGCTCATAATCCACCGCAGTTTCAGTGAGCAACGCGTAAGGAGCCGTCGCATGGACGATCCAGCGGCGGCTCTTTTTACTCACTCATTTGAGGTCAATGCAGATGACCAAGACATCGGAAACGCAGAGTCAAACCGAACAACTCGAGCCCGCCGCACCGAGCAAGAAATCCAGCCGAAAGTCGATTTTGGCGCTGTCGGTGTTCGCTTTGGGCTTAAATGCGACTGCGGCCGTCTATACAATGTCGCCTTCCGATTTTGCTTTGCCAAATGTCAGCGGTTTGGTGGCCGAACTACTTCCACACGAGAGAGCGTTAGCGCCAATACCCGAGTCAGTTGTCGCGGCTTTGAAGGATATTCAGTCGGCCCAGCAGCAACACGCTGCCGCGCTGCTGGAGAATGGATCCTCATTGCAACAAAACACTGCTCTGCTTCAGCACGATTCAACTACGATTCTTGCCCTGAGACAGAGCATTACGGACGAACAGGTCGACATCAAGAAGATATCTGCTCAGCTTTCGACGCTGATGGTGAAGGTTGACTCGTTGCAAAAAGCAATAACGACGGAGATAACGTCCTCCATTCCAAAAGGGCGGGCTCGCGCCCGGCTATCCAGTGTGGCGCGCAAAAGGATAGCTCGGCCGCTAAAACCAATGGGACCTTTTTCGGTTGGAGGAGCTCCGCTAACTACCGCACCGGCGCAAGGCTGGGGCTCGGTACAAAGCCCAGAAGGTTGAGACGATGAAGACGGGCGCGGGCTCAGATCCCGCGCTCACACCGCCGGTGCAGACCTCAAGCCCGCCGCTTCAGCCCGGCGGGTTTTCTTTTTCTTTTTGTCTTTGCCAGGATCGGCTTGATCCCGCTTTGCATGCCCGCGCTTTTGGGGCGCGGCGGGTCCCAGCGTAAGAATCCGGCCGCCCATTGCCGTTCAAACCTTCTTTGAAGGTCGAGAGGGATATTACGCATTACTCAAAAAGCTCCGGGTTCGCGGTCGCCCCCGGTCTAAGGCCTCAAAACGCGCGGGGCTCTAAAGGTCCCATCCAAAATGGCGCATCGAGGAATCAGCGCTTTTTTCAGCCCAATGTTACCGGCTAGGTGCCAACGGCGGCCGGCGGCGATCCTGATCGGGAATATCATTCGTCAGCGAAAGATCAGGTGAGATGGTTTCGATCATCGAGACCGAGCCCGGTTGCAGTTGCTTTCTTTCTAACCGCGCAAGGAATTCTTCTCGCGCGGTAGCTCGGCGGCGGCGCGATATCCATTCTCGAACTCCATATCCGCACCCAAAACCAAAGAGAACCAAGACCACCTCAAACATGACGCTTACTTCCTCCACGAAACACGTGAGCCGCCCCTACAGCCGTGACGACCCGTGCGCTGGCGCTGATCGGCCGGCAACATGAAGCCGGGAAATTCCGGACTCACCAGCGGCCTTCCTGGAGTCCTGGCAGGGCTATTCGGCTTGTGTCTGCGCATAAAGGCGGCCGGCGAGGGCGGTAATTGGATTGTAGACATAGTGCAGACACAAGGCTTTTCTGGCTAAGGCACAATTTGCACTAAGTGGTTGGTTTGAGCGGCCCGAGACATAGGTGACATTTCGTACCGGACACATGGGTTACACTTTTCGCTTTTTTGCAAGCGGGAGGTATGGATGCCGTGGAAAGCGAGCTCGGTTATGGAAGAACGCCTTC
>Ga0137404_10002007_pt1 | contig 13378 bp, 10 predicted proteins | sample CZOMad2_1_16fung_FD_108285 | JGI IMG/M metagenome (GOLD analysis project Ga0137404, IMG submission 108285) | Vadose zone soil fungal communities from Angelo Coast Range Reserve, California, USA - CZOMad2_1_16fungal (Illumina Assembly) | ecosystem: Environmental > Terrestrial > Soil > Vadose...
CACCTCTGGCGTCCAGCAGGTGAGCGTGCCGGGGAGCCTCACCCCGGAGCAGACGGCCCTCCTCGGCGGCGTCGTCCTCCACTCCCCCATCCCTGCCGCTTTCGAGCCGCTCAACCCGCGGCCGCCGCTCGAGACCTGGACCCTCGACACGGCGCCCGAACGGCTGCTCTCCGGCCTCGCCGGCTTCCTCGCCGAGCGCGACGTCCGGGATCTGGACGACCATCTCTACGCCGCCAGCAGCGCTCCGGGCGCCCCGCGCCAACGCCGCACCGCCGACTGCCGGCTGGCGGCGCGGCGGGCTGGCGGAGAGATCGACCGTCTGAAGCTCGACTGCAAGGGGAGCTTCGCGCTCCAGGGGAGGATCTACCTGGAGGCCGGCCGGGTGACCGGAGGAGAGATCGAGCGGGTCACCGAAGACGGGGTCACGGAGCTCGCCGACCTCGCGATCCAGAGAGGAGAGGTGACAGCGCGGGGTGGCGAACGGACGGCCCGACTGACGCTCGCCCAGAAAGACTCCGGGCTCCACGCCCGGCGTCCGGACGGCAACGCCGTCGAAGCTCTCGCCCTCAGCTGGCAGGATGCTGCTGCCGATACTCTGGAGGGCCACGCCGTGCTGACCACCCTCGCCGATTTCGCGGCGGTCGACCAGGCGCTCGACACCCTGGCGCAGAGCACGACGGCCGGGGAGAGCGACGCTTTCGCCGACCGGCCCTTCCGCCGCGCGGTCCTCATCCCCGCCCTCTTTTCCCGCCTGGGGATGGGGAGCCCGCCGGGCGAGCCCTGCTGCCTGGACACGGCGGGGATGCCCCTGGCGGCGGTGGACGCCGGAGCCGGCGGCGTGGGTCCGGAAGAGGCGGAAGCGGCCCGGCTCGCAGCGCGCTTTTCCGAGCCGGCCCTGCGCACCTTCTTCCACTACTGCGCCACCTGCCACGCGACCGACCAGCCCTCCCCCCCCAACTTCCTGCACGGCGAGCCGGCCGAGGTCCAGGCCCACCTCGCCCAGTGCGCCGAGCGGATCTACTTCCGTCTCGCCATGTGGCAGGTCCCCCACGACGACCGGCCGAAGACCGCGATGCCCCCCGTCCACGCCCTCCGGCGGCTCCACCTGGAACCTGAGGCGTGGCCGGGAAACCCGGATCTCCTGCTCCTGCGCCAGCATGTCGCCGAACTGCTGCGGGCGCAGACCGGCGCGGTGCCGCGGTTGGACGATCTCACGGCGCGGGGATATGAGAACCTGCGGGGGTGCCTGGCGGGGACTGCTGGGCCGACCGGTCGTTGATGGGCGCCAGGTTGAGATCCAAGCGGCAACGACCGCTCCGCCGATGACTGAATGAAGAGGGGCAGCCGCTGCCCCTTGGACCGGAATACCCGGCGGCGGAATGGGTCCAGCGGCGCGCTAACTCCTTGCCACTGGCTCGACGATGAAATCGTCGAACACCTTCCGCACCAGCCGGTCCCCCAGGACCGCGAGGCCGGCGGCGAGCTCGGCCAGATGCCGCGGCAGGAGCTGCAGCTCGTGCTCCTCCGGCTGGTACGTGGTGCCCGAGGGATAGGCAACCCCCGGTGTGCGGGTCATCTCAATATGGCAACCGAGGAGATAGGTGACGGGATGGGTTGCCGCGAAGCGGGCCAGGCGGTCGATGCTGGCGCGGTAGGCCGCCCGGTCGCGGACGTAGAGGAAGCCGGGATAGACAACGTCGCCGGTGATGAGGATTCCCGTCCTCTCATCATAAACGGCGACATGGCTGGGCTCATGGCCCGGCGTCGGGATCAGGGTGAGCGGCCGACCGCCGAGGTCGAAGACCGCGCTCCCCTCCGGCCAGTCGGCGAGTCCGAAGAAGGCACCGACACCGTCAAGGGTCGGAGGCACGATCGTGGTCCGCGGCTGGCCGGCGAACTGGTCATCCCCGAAGACGTGGTCCTCGTGCCCGTGGGTGTGGGCGACCACGAGATCGGCCGGCCGGCGGTTCCCGGCGCTCCATTCCGCGACGAGACCCGAGACGACTTCCCGGAGCGGCAGCTGCCGGCCCGCCACGGGTTGGGCTCCCGTATCGAACAGGATCGCCCTCTCCGTCCCGAAGAAGAGATAGAGGAACGGCGCCTCGAAGCTCAGGCATTTGCTCTGGCGTAGGATGAAGGTGTCGCCGTCCAGGGCATGGACCTGGAGCGGCGGGTCGGCGCTCGCCACGCAGTCGGGCGAGCCGTGAATCCAGCGGACGTCGAGGGAGATCGCCATCGTACAGAAAGCGATCCTACCGCGATGGCCCTCCCGGCCAGGCACTTCGCGGGGCACTTCCTTGAAAATCCGCAAGTGACTTGAGGATTTTCAAGGATCGCCCGCCCCCGCCCTCTACTCCCGCAACGCCTCGCTGGGCGGCACCCGCGCCGCCCGCCAGGCCGGGCCGGCGCTCGCCAGGAGCGCCACCCCGGCGAGGAGGACCGCCATCGCGACGAGGAGAGCCGGGTCGGTCGCGCTCACCCCGTAGAAGAGGCTGGCGAGCGCGCGACCGAGCGCCAGGGCGGCGGCGCCGCCGACGAGGATTCCCAGGAGCGTCGGCCGCATCCCCTCGACGACCACCAGGCGGAGCACGTCCTGGATCTGGGCTCCGAGCGCCATGCGCACCCCGATCTCCTGCACCCGCCGGCCGACGGTGTAGGAGAGCACGCTGTAGATCCCCACCGCCGCGAGGAGCAGCGCGAGACCGGCGAAGACGGAGAGGAGCAGCATGTTGAAGCGCTCCCGCGAGAGATAGTCGGCGACGACGGTATCCAGGGTCGCGACCTCCAGCAACGGCAGGTCCCGGTCTTCCGCATGGATGGCGCGGCCGACCGCCGGCACCAGGCTCTCGGGCCGCGTCCTGGCGCGTACCACGATCGTCGTCGCGGGCCACGGCCTCTGGGCCAACGGCTGATAGACGGTCGCGACCGGCTCGGCGACCCGCAGGCCGTCCACCTTGACGTCGGCGACCACCCCCACGACCTCCTGCTGGACCTTGGGGGCGAGCCCGAGGATCAGCCGCTGTCCCAGGGGACTTTGGCCGGGCCAGAAACGCCGGGCCATGGATTCGCTGATCAGGACGACGGCCGGCCGGTCCAGGGCGTCCGCGGCGGTGAAGTCACGCCCGCGCCGGAGCGCGATGCGCAGGGTGCGCAGGTAGCCGGGAGAGATCAGGCGCACCGCCACCTCGGGCTGCTCCGCCATGGTTCCCGTCGACCGGCCCGCGATGGCGACCGGCTCGGTCAACCCGGGCTCGGTCAGGGGAAGCCAGTCGATCGTGGAGGCGGTCTCGACCCCCGGCAGGGCGCGCAATCGCGTCACCAACCGATCGAAGAAGGCGCTCTGCTGGCGGGGCTCCGGGTACTTCTGGTCGGGGAGGCCGAGGAGCAGGGTCAGCACGCCATGGGGATCGCAGCCGGGATCGGCGTGCCGCAAGGCCCCGAGGCTCTCGATCATCAGCGCCGCGCCGACGAGGAGGACGAGCGACAGCGCGACCTCGGCGACCACCAGCGCGCCGCGGGTGCGGCGGCCGGTGGCGGAAGCGTCGGTCCGTCCCAGCCCGCGTTGCAGCGCCCGTTGGGGATCGCCGCCCAGGGAGGACCAGGCCGGCACCAGGCCGGCGGCGAGCCCGGTCACGAGCGAGATCGCCAGCGTGAAGGCGAGAATCCGCAGGTCGAGATGGACCTCGAGCCCCGGGGGGAGCGCGGTGCCCAGGAACCCGCGGAGGAGCGCCATGAAGAAGTGCGCCAGGTAGAGGCCCAGGGCGGCGCCGGCCAGGGCGAGGAGCAGCGCCTCCGCCACCAGCTGCTGCACCAGCCGCCCGCGGCTCGCCCCCAGCGTGCCGCGGATGGCCATCTCCTTGCTCCGGCCCAGGGTCCGCACGAGGACCAGGTTGGACACGTTGGCGCAGGCGATGAGGAGGACGAAGGCGACCGCGCCCAGGAGAAGGAGGAGCGTCGGGCGCACCCTCTCCACCAGGTAGTCGTGGATCGGCCGGACGAGGACGCCCCAGCCCTTGTCGGTCTCGGGATACTCCCGGGCCAGGCGGCCCGCCAGGGCCTCCATCTCGGCCTGCGCCTGCCGGCGGTCCACGCCGGGCTTCAGGCGGGCGACGACGGTCAGGGTGGGATCGTTGCGCACCGCGCGCTCCCGGGCGGTCCAGGCGAGCGGCTTCCAGACCTGGACCATCGCCGGATACCAGGACGCCACCCGGAGGGCGGGCAGGACACCCACCACGGTGTGGCGCCGGCCGTCGAGCACGAGCTCCCGGCCGAGGACCTTGGGATCGGCCCCGAAGCGGCTCTGCCAGAGGGACTGGGAGAGGATCACGACGTCGTCATGGCCGAGCTCCGCTTCCCCGGCCGCGAAGGCCCGGCCGAGGAGGGGCCGGACCCCGAGGACGGAGAAGAGGTCGCCGGAGACGGTGGCAGCCGTGAGCGCCTCGGGCTCCTGCCCACCGGTCAGGGTCAGGGAGGTGCCGTGGTAGGCCGTCATCGCCGCGAAGGCGTGGCTCCCGGCCCGCCAGTCGAGATAGCGGCCGGGCGACACCCCCAGCATCTTCCTCCCGGGTTCCAGCGACTCCACTTGGAGCCGCATCAAACGTTCGGGCTCGGGGAGGGGCAACGGCCGCAGCAGCACGGCGTCGACGAGGCTGAAGATGGCGGTATTCGCCCCGATCCCCAGGGCCAGGATGCCGACCGCGGCGGCGGCGAAGCCCGGGCTCTTCCGGAGGGTGCGGAGGCTGTGACGGAGGTCCTGCCCCATGGTCTTCATGGGGGGCCATTCTACCTCTTGTCGGCTTCGCAGGGCAGGGCCGGCTATTCCCGCAGCGCCTCGCTGGGCGGCACCCGGGTCGCCCGCCAGGCCGGGCCGGCGCTGGCGAGGAGCGCCACGAAGGCCAGGAGCAGCGCCACAGAGACGAAGAGGGCGGGATCGGTGGCGCTCACGCCGTAGAAGAGGCTGGCGAGCGCGCGGCCGAGCGCGAAGGCCGCGGCAGAGCCGAGGAGGATACCGAGAAGCGTCGGCCGCAAGCCCTCGACGACCACCATGCCGAGCACGTCCCTGACCTGCGCGCCCAGGGCCATGCGCACTCCGATCTCCTGCACCCGCCGCCTTACGGTGTAGGAGAGCACACTGTAGATCCCCACCGCCGCCAGGAGCAGGGCGAGACCGGCGAAGGCGGAGAGGAGCAGCATGTTGAAGTGCTCCTGCGAGAGCGAGTCGGCGAGGACGGAATCGAGGGTCGCGACGTCCTCTACCGGCAGGTCCGGGTCCACCTCGTGGATGGCGCGGGTGACCGCCGGTACCAGGCTCTCGGGCGGCGTCTTCGTGCGCACCACCAGCGATTCCGCGCCCATCGGCAGCTGGGCTAGCGGCACATAGAGGGTCTGGACCGCCTCGGCGATGCGGACCCCGCGCACCTTGACGTCGGCGACGACCCCCACCACCTGCCGCGAGGTCTGGGGGAAGAACGAGAGGGTCAGCCGCTTGCCGATGGGGTCTTCGCCGGGCCAGAAGCGCCGGGCCATGGATTCGCTGATCAGGACGGCCGCCGGCTGATCCAGGCGGTCCGCGGCGGTGAAGTCGCGCCCGCGGCGGAGCGGAATGCGCAGGGTGCGCAGATAGCCCGGGGTGATCAGGCGGACCGCCACCTCGGGCTGCTCCGCCATGGCGCCCGCCGGCCGGCCGGCGATGGCGATCGGCTGGATCGATCCGCCGTCGACCAGCGGCAGCGCGCTGACCGTGCCGGCCGCCTCGACTCCCGGCAGGACCCGCACCCGCTCGAGCACCCGGTCGAAAAAGGCGCTCTGCTCGCGAGGCTGGGGGTATTTCGCCTGCGGAACGGCGAGCGAGAGGGTCAAGACGCCGTGGGGATCGAGGCCGGGATCGATGCTGCGCAGGGCGCCCAGGCTCTTGATGGTGAGCGCTGCGCCGAGCAGGAGGACGAGCGACAGGGCGACCTCGGCGACCACGAGAGCGCTCCGGGTGCGGCGGCCGCCCGCGGCTGCATCAGTCCGGCTCAAGCCCTGCTTGAGCCCGCGGATCAAGTCGTTCGAGAAGAGCGACCAGGCCGGCACCAGTCCCGCGGCAAGCCCGGTGAAAAGCGAGATCCCCACAGTCGAGATAGTTGGCCGGCGAGACCGAGAACGTCTTGAGCCCCGGGAAGCTCGCGGCCGGCGGCACGTGGAGGACCCGCATCAGCCGTCCGGGCTCTGCGAACGGCATCGGCCGCAGCAGCACGGCGTCGACGACGCTGAAGATGGCGGTGTTCGCGCCGATCCCCAGGGCCAGGATGCCGATCGCGGCGGCGGCGAAGCCCGGGCTCTTGCGGAGGGTACGGAGACTGTAACGGAGATCCTGCGTCATCGATCCCATGACCTCTCCACTCGACAACAGGACAATGCCCCCCCAGGGGCATCCCGAGGGCTCCCACCGTCCACTTCACGGTACGCTCGGGGAGGAGGAAAAGTTTCCGCAGCCGGATTGCCAGAGCCCACTCTTCCTGCGATAGGCTCTGCCCGCCCAAACCCGAGGACCCGAAATGAAACCCAGACCGAGGCTTAGCGTCACCACCCTGCTCTTCGCTCTTCCCCTTCTCACCCTCTCCGGCACGCCCAGCCACGCCGCGGCCCCCCCGGTCACGCTGGAGCAAATCATGGCCGACCCCGACTGGATCGGCAATCCGCCCGAGCGCGCCTACTGGGAGGACGACGGCCGCGCCGTCTACTACGAGCAGAAGCGCCAGGGGAGCGAGATGCGCGACCTCTTCCGGCTCGATCTGGCGACAGGCGCCGCGCGGATCGTGCCGCCGGCCGAGAAGGGAACGGTCGACGCGCCCGGTGGCGACTGGAGCCTCGACCGCAAGTGGAAGGTCTACGCTCGGCAGGGCGACGTCTACCTGAAGAACGCCGCGACCGGCGCCGTGCGCCAGCTCACCCGGACCGCCGAGGCGGAGACCCAGCCGCTCTTCATGGTGGGCGACCACCGCGCCTCCTTCCGCCGCGGCAACGCGTTCTTCGTCTACGACCTGGACTCCGGGCTCCTCTCCCAACCGGTCGAGGTGAGGCTCGAAAAGGACCCCGCCAAGGAGGACGACCCCACCTACTTGAAGGAGTCGCAGCTGCGGCTCTTCGACGTGCTGCGCAAGCGAAAGCACGACCGCGACGAGGCGCGCGAGGACGATCGGGCCGAGCAGCGCGCCGACCCGACCCGGCCGCCCCTCCCCTTCTATTTCGGCGACAAGGTCGAGATCGAGGACGCCACGCTCTCGCCCTCCGGCGACTGGCTGGTGCTCGTCACCCGGCCCAAGCCGTCCAAGGACAAGGAGAAAGACGAGAATCCCAAAACCATCATGCCGAAGTACGTCACCGAGAGCGGCAACATCGAGGTCGAGGACGTGCGCGCTAAGGTGGGGGTCAAGCCGGTGGTCCGCACGGTGTCCCTCCTGGACTTGAAGGCCCACCGGCGCTACGACCTCGATCCCGGCGACCTGCCCGGTATCTTCGACGATCCGCTGAAAGACATGCGCGACAAGGCGGAAAAGATCACGGCCGAGGCCAAGAAGGCCCGCGAGGCCAAGGAGGCCGAAGAGCAGGGCAAGCCGGCCGGGGCGGCGACCGACGACGAGAAATCCGCAAAGCCGGGAGAGCCGGAAAAGGCGGACACGCCGGAGAAAGCCAAGAAGAAGCCGCGCCCGTTCGAGGTCGAGGACGCCGCCTGGAGCCGCGACGGCCGACAGGTGGCCCTGGAGCTTCGCGCCGTCGACAACAAGGACCGCTGGCTGGCGACGCTCGACCTCGCCGGCCATCACCTGGTGACCCGCGAGCGGCTGAGCGATCCCGCCTGGGTCAACGACGACTTCGACCATTTTGGCTGGCTGCCCGACAACCGGACGCTCTGGTATCTCTCCGAGGCGAGCGGCTACTCCCAGCTCTACGCCGTGGACGTCACCGCTCCGTCCACCGCCTCCCCTCGCCGGCTCACCCAGGGGGATTTCGAGGTCTCGGCGCCGGTGCCCAGCCACGACGGCCGCTTCCTCTACTATCGCGCCAACGCCGAGCACCCCGGCCGCTACGAGGTCTGGCGGGTCGAGGTGGCGAGCGGCCACGCCGAGCCGCTCACTCGGCTGGGTGGTTTGACCGCTTTTCTCCTCTCTCCCGACGAGAAGCGTCTGCTCCTCGACCACTCCTCGCTCAACCGGCCCGGCGAGCTTTATCTCGCCGAGGCGAAATCGGGCGCCGAGGCACGGCAGTTGACCCATACCGTCTCCGCCGCCTTCCAGGCCATCGAATGGACGGTGCCCGAGATCGTGCCGGTCCCGTCGACCCATGGGAGCCACCCGATCTATTCGCGGGTCTACACTCCGCCCGGTTTCGATCCGGCCCGCCCAGAGCGGTATCCGGCAGTCGTCTTCGTGCACGGCGCCGGCTACCTGCAGAACGCGCATTACGGCTGGACCTACTACTTCCACGAGTTCATGTTCCACACCCTGCTCACCCAGCACGGCTACGTGGTGCTCGACATGGACTACCGCGCCTCGGCCGGCTACGGCCGCGACTGGCGCAGCGCGATCTATCGCCAGATGGGGCATCCGGAGCTGGAGGACCTGGAGGACGGCGTCGCCTGGCTCGCCGCGCACAAGCAGGTCGACGCCAAGCGGATCGGCGTCTACGGCGGCTCCTATGGCGGCTTCATGACGCTCATGGCCCTCTTCCGCCACCCCAACCTCTTCGCCGCCGGCGCCGCCCTGCGGCCGGTGAGCGACTGGGCGCACTACAATCACGGCTACACCGCGAACATCCTGAACACCCCGGAGATCGACCCCGAGGCCTACGCCGCCAGCTCGCCCATCGAGTTCGCCGCCGGGCTCACCAACCCGCTCCTGATCTGCGACGGCATGCAGGACGACAACGTTTTCTTCCAGGACACGGTGCGTCTCGTGCAGCGGCTGATCGAGCTCAAGAAAGAGAACTTCGAAACCGCCATCTATCCGCTCGAAAGCCACGGTTTCCGCCAGCCGACGAGCTGGCTCGACGAATACCGGAGGATTTTCAAGCTGTTCGAGACGCACCTCAAAAGCTGAGGAGGGGGAGGTATGCCGACGGGACTGTTCTCTCTCGCCGACCGGGTGGCGATCGTCACCGGCTCGGCGCGCGGTCTGGGCCAGGCCCTGGCAACGGGTCTGGCCGATCAGGGGGCGAAAGTCGTTCTCTGCGACCTGAACGAAGAAGGAGCGCGCCAGGCGGCGGAGCGCATCGCGTCCACCGGCGGCCAGGCCGCCGCCACCGCCGTGGACGTGGCCGACCCCGAGAGCTGCGACGCCCTGGTGCGCTTCGCCGTGGAGCAGTTCGGCCGCGTCGACATCCTGGTGAACAACGCGGGCATCGACGTCATCGAGCCGGTCCCCGACGTCTCCCCCGAAGGCTGGGAGAAGGTGATGGACGTCAATCTCCGCGGGGTGATGAACGCCTCGCAGAGCGCCATCCGCCAGATGCTCGCGCAGGGCGAAGGCGGCTCGATCGTCAACATTTCCTCCATCGCCGCGATCGTCGGCATCCCGGGCCTTGCCTCCTACAGCGCCGCCAAGAGCGGGGTGAACCTGCTCACCAAAGTGATGGCCGTCGAGCTCGCCCCGAAAGGCATCCGGGTCAACTCGATCGCCCCCGGCTACCTGGAGAACATCATGGGCGGTGCGGCCGCCGAGCACGCCAAGCCGGAGACCGAGGGCCGCATCCGCGCCCGCACTCCGCTGGGGAGGCGGGCACGGCTTTCGGAGCTCGTCGGGCCGGTGGTGTTCCTGGCTTCGGATGCGGCTTCGTATGTTACTGGGACGGTGTTGATGGTCGACGGCGGGTATACGGCGGCGTAGCCGGTCAGATCAATAGGATTTCTTCGCGTCCACCGACCGAGGAGAGGCTTGCACGCCGCACTGCTTTGTGCCTCACCCTGCTCGGCCCAGGCACCGATTTCCGGGCACGAGGCGATCACTTCCGAGATGAGCCCCGTCCAGAGAGGCCCATGCTTCACTCTCCGACCTAATACGTCCGTCGGGTGCTGCAGAAAGCCTTAAGTAGCCAGTCTGCGGGATCTTGTGCGCAGGTTTAGCTCTCTTCTCTTCCCATGAAGCGACTACTCTCTCTAGCGAAGGCCAGACCGATTCTCCTGCTTCTTTGTCCATTTCGGTTATGCAAGGTTGGAAGACTTGATACCATCGAAGAATAACTGGCGCGGCAGCTTCCTCAAGGATGGTTTGGTCGCCAACTTGATACTCCCAGGCAATTGCCAGGTCCTCGAAATAGTTGAGCACGCTCACCAAGTGACTGCGGAGCTCAAAAGCATCTATCCCTCTGATCTTCGTTTCTCCTGGCTTTCTCGCCTTGATAATAGTCTGGCATTCCTCATGCGTTGGTATCTGGTTCGTGTTCTCATCGTTAATTCCTGGATACGCCGCAAAGATAGCTGTTCTATGAGGCGCCACCTCGCTGTTGAACTTCTCCAAGATCGTCAATGCTTGCTGGCGGCGATTCCATTCGTGTTGCTCGCGGATACCCCAAAGAGACAGCACCAGAGACGCAGCCGCAACTAATACCCCCATTGTCTGGATGATCGACAGTATAAGCTTCATGCCAGCGAATCGATCTTCCACTTGCCGATCTCCTATTACATTATGTGAAGGCTACCATATAGCCATTTGCAAGATCAGTGACATCGAGGAGCAAATCTGAACAGAGCATACCCACTACCTTGGTGCGCGTCAACGAAATAGACCCATTACTATAAGAACTCCGCATGGACTTCCTTGGCCGCCGTGGCGCGCTCGCCCTCGCCGCCACGTGTCTACGGCATCATGGCTTACGCCGACGTCCACACGGTGTCAGCGACCGTGACCTGGCTCTCTGCCCAGGTGTTCGAAAAGATTCGGGTTATACTTCTTCGCTACCAAACCGGCCTGAGGCTCGCCGGAGTTTCTCCACGTACTCCGCACCGCTTTGCGCCTCACTCTCTCCGGCCCAGGCACCGATTTCCGGCGACGAGGCAATCTCTTCCGCTGTGAGGCCAGCTCCCTTGAGATCTTCCTCCGCCAACGCGAGATCCTCCTCGGGCAGCGGCTCCAGGGTCACGACAACGCGGCCACGGGGCAGATCGAGCGGCAGATCGACGCGCAGCTGTCCATCTTCCGTGATCTCGCCTTCCACGCGTAGGGCTATCTTCATCATGGCTCGCCAACCGAGAACAGCTTACTACAAACGTTCTCTCGGCCGGCTCAATCCGTGCCGGAGGAGGGCAGGCACAGGGGCTCTGCCCCTACCTGCCCTCCTTGTCTCTTCCTCCCCTGCCCTTTCCGCCCGAGGGCGATGGCAACGAGCATTCCCCAACGCCCTTCGTTTCTCACCTCAATACCCCTCGGCCGTGAGGTGGTAGAGACGGCCCAGGTCCTGAACGATATCGTCCCGCAGTTCACGGGGACCTCGGGCCGTCTCCGCCGGGGCAATGCCCCGGCCCTCCCGATGCCTGCCGAGGAACCACCGGGAGAGGACGGCGCGGATAGCGAGCGACATGCCCCGGCTGAGACGGCCCGCGGTCTCCGTGGACTGCGGGTCGATATCGTTCAGGACCTTGGCCGTCTCTACTCCCTCCAGCCACCGACGACGAAGGTTCGATCATCGCCACCTCTGGTCGGCGATCATCGCGAGCATGGCGGCGGTCATCGCGACTGCACCCGGAGCTAGAGAGGTCTTCGACCTCAAACCGACGAGGAGTGTCCCTGGGAGCGGTGGCGTCCTCGCCGGCTTCTTTTTCCCCCGCCCGGCCGGCGGGGACGCCACCGCTCCCAGGGAAAAATCTGGCTCATTTGTACAGATCTGCTCCAGGTCAGACGTCTAGAGACGCGGCGGAACGAGACGAGCCCTTGGAGAAGAGGCAAGCGCCCTGGCGATGGGCATGGCCGGGGTCGGGGGTATACTCCTTTAGAGTCGGAGGAGATGCGACGTGCAAGCTCATCGATTGAAGGTGATCGTCCCGGAAGACCACCAGTTGGAGATTCGGCTGCCGCAGGACTTCCCTGCTGGGCCAGCTGAGATCATCGTCCTTGCCGGTCCGGCATCGGGTGAAGAGGCTCAGAAGAGCGGCCAGGGGGAGCTCCTGGCAGCCCTGGAGGATCTCCGGTCCATGGAGCGTACGGAAGAGGAAGATCGCGTGCTCGAAGGCTTTGACCGCTTCCGGCCACCGGTCCTCGAGCGCTAACTTCTTTCCTGTGCACCTTCCTATCCCGCCCCTTCCGGCCATCGCCCCTTCGTTCTTACGCATACCGTCGGCCGGAGGTGGTAGAGACGGCCCAGGTCCTGAACGATATCGTTGCGCAGGCCACGGGGACCGCGGGCCGTCTCCGCCGGGGCAACGCCCCGGCCCCGTGGTGCCTGCCGAGGGACCATCCGGAGAGGACGGCGCGGATAGCGGGCGACAACCCTGTATGGAGACGGCCCGCGGTCCCCGTGGCCTGCGAAGGGTGTCGTTTCGGACCTGGCCCGTCTCTACCACCTTCGTCGAACCGGGTCCGCGGATCGTGGCGTTCCGCTATCGCCCTCTGGAGAGGACAAACAGCCTTCAAGTACTGCCAAAATGGCGCCAAAACATCGCTGTACAGCCTTGCGGCGCCTCGAAATCTCCCCCCAGCCCCTCGAGATCGACCCCCAGTGGCTCGAAACTCAAAAAAAGTCGCTCGAAATTCATTTCAAGCCACCCGAATTGAATTTCGAGCCGCTCGAAATGCATTTCTTCCCCTGCGAAGTCTAAAACACGAGGCTCGAAATCGAATTCAAGCCGCTGCAAATTCATTCCGAGCCCCTCGAAATGCATTTCGCGTCACCCGAAATTCATTTCGGGCCGCCCGAAATGAATTTGGAGCCGTTTTGAGGAGATCGAGGGGGCCGCCGGTCGTGTTCCGAGGCGGAGACACACACCCCGGAAGGGCTCTCACGCCATTCCGAGTCGCCAGAATAGCATTCCGAGGGGCTCGGCCTCGATTTCACGCCGGCGGAAGGCCGTTCGCCGGCCTGCCTGGAGCCGCCAGGGGCGCCCCGATTGACGCCGCCTGCCTCAGGCGGTAGCCTCCAGGGGACCACCTATTGCCACTCCTATGATTGCCTCGAAAGCTGAAACGGCCCGCTTCTGGGATCAGCTCCTCCAGTTCATCGAGGAGGGGCGGGTCGTTCCTATCGTCGGTCAGGATTTGCTGGTCTGCGAGATCGACGGGCAATCGACCCTCCTCTACCCGTATCTCGCCGCCAAGCTCGCCGACTACCTGGGCGTCCCGGTCGATCCCCCACCCCCGGAGGGCACCGAGGAGACCCTGAACGCCGTCGCCTGCCGCTACCTGGAGGG
>Ga0137404_10002013_pt1 | contig 13362 bp, 10 predicted proteins | sample CZOMad2_1_16fung_FD_108285 | JGI IMG/M metagenome (GOLD analysis project Ga0137404, IMG submission 108285) | Vadose zone soil fungal communities from Angelo Coast Range Reserve, California, USA - CZOMad2_1_16fungal (Illumina Assembly) | ecosystem: Environmental > Terrestrial > Soil > Vadose...
CAGCTCTGGATTTATTACCCCAGTTTTAAATCCGCGGAACGTTATCCATTAGGCAAAGGATCGCCGCTTGATTCCACGGTAGCCGCGATCAATTCCGCACTGAATCTGGAGAACGTCGAAAACACATTTCAAATCAAGGCGACAAAGACCGACAACGGATACGAGCTCGCGTTGCTGCCGCGCACCGTTTCGATGAAGCGAGTATTTGAAAAGCTTGATCTGCACGTCAATGACGACCTGCGTGTCGGACGCACTGATATGCTGCTACCGAATGGCGACAGAATCGTAACAACGTATTCGAATCAAACGCGAGCGCCTGTTCCTCCGGCGAGTTTCGACTTCAAGCCACCGCAAGGGACAGAAGTAAGCACGCCGCTCGGGCAATGAACAATGTCACATGCCGAACGAATGACAGAATGCTAGCCTGTTGCCCGGCGGTCCCCCTGACAATTCTCCGCGTTATCGACAAAGTCTGTCGAATCGGGATTCGATCCTCGTCATTCGGACTTCATCATTGATTCGCCGTTCGTCATTTGGGTTTCGTCATTTTTCGAAATTCGTGTCTATTCGTGTGCATTCGTGGTTAGCTCGCCCGAGGAATTGAAACGCATTACCTCGCCATGAGATGCCGTTGGCACGCAGCGTTCCTTGCAATACTCAGTGTGGCCCCGACGGCATTTTGCGCTGATCCCACTGCGACACCGAATTCCATTATCTCGCACATTCCGCGACAGCACGTCGAATCAACTGCGATTGCAAAGATTGGCTACAGCAAACGCTGGCACATTCTCGAAATCGAATTCGTAAACGGCGCGATCTATCGATATCTCGCCGTCCCGCCTGCAGTGCATCGCGACCTAATGTCGGCGGAGTCAAAAACGCGGTTTTACGATTCGAACATCAGGCGACATTATCGCTCTGTTCTGATTCGGCCACGGCACGAGAATCAAACTGTGAATTGATTCTGGAACTGTCGTGAATTGAAAAGGAAGTGGTATTTCAAACTCGATGACGTGAGGCAGAGATTCCGCCTCACTCCGATGGAAAGACGAGTAGCCGTGTTCGTTCTTGGGGCGTTCGTGCTCGGTCTGGTCACAAAATGTTACCGCGAGGCTCATCCGTCCCCTGCTCTGCCGCCGGCCAAAGCGACATCTGCCTGGGCGAGACCGCAGCCTTTGCTGAGCAGAGTCGAAGGAAGCACGCCATCCGTCTCGCCGTCACGAAAGCGAACGCGAAAATCTACGCGAACTGAGGAATTCGAGTCATCAGATCGAGCGTTAGAGCATGAGCAAGATAAAGAGTAAAAAAGCAGAGGTCATTTTCCGCATATCCTGTTTGCGAAGCGCATCGTTCCCGCAGATCATTTCGGAGTGACGGACGACGTTGATGTCTTCACGAAGCAGATTTGTGAACTTATCGTAGGCAAGAATCAGGCGGTAAAGCTCGCTGTCGCATGTCTGCTAGCGCGCGGTCATCTTTTGATTGAAGATATCCCGGGCGTGGGCAAGACAACGCTCTCCCAGGCGCTAGCGCGCTCGCTGGCGCTCGCATTTCAGCGCATCCAATTTACCAGTGACCTGTTGCCGGCCGATATTCTTGGCAATTCCATCTTCGATCGGGGCAAACAATGCTTTGTGTTTCATCGCGGCCCGCTCTTCTCGCAAGTCGTCCTGATCGACGAGGTCAATCGCGCGACTGCCAAGACGCAAAGCGCGCTGCTTGAAGCAATGGAAGAACAGCGCATCTCAATCGATGGCGTGACGTATGAGTTGCCCGAGCCGTTTTTTGTGATCGCGACACAGAATCCACAACACGCAGTCGGTACTTTTCCGCTGCCCGAATCTCAGCTCGATCGTTTTCTGATGCGGATCGAGCTGGGCGTGCCAGACCGCGCCAGCGAGCGGGCCATGCTTCTGGGAATGGATCGCCGCGAGATGCTTAAAGAACTGAAGCCGGTGATTAGTCCGCGAACATTGGTGGAGATTCAAGATAACGTACGAAAGGTGCACGCTTCCGCGGCGCTGCTCGATTATCTCCAGGATTTACTCGACGCGTCGCGGCAACGTCACAGCACTGGTTTGTCACCACGCGCAGGTCTGGCCCTGCTGCACGCGTCCCAGGCTTGGGCGCTGATGAACAGCCGCGACATGGTTCTTCCCGAAGATATTCAAGCGGTGGGAATCGCAGTTATGGCGCATCGGCTGGGACACGATATCGAGCAATCCGGACAAAGTGGACGCACACTCGCTGATAATCTGCTACACAGCGTGCCGGTCCCGTGAAAGCAAGAAAACTTCCGCTCGTTTATCCGACCGCGAGTTTTGCCGGCATACTGTTTGTGCTGGGCGCGATGTGGTACGCGGCCTCGAGTCAAAATAGTGCAGCAGTTTACTTGCTCTTGTTCGCGCTGACGTCGGTATTTCTGGTTTCGATTCCGCATACCCTGACCAATCTCGCGGGCGTGACGATAGCACTCGAATCCATACAGCCAGCATTTGCAGGCCAGGAGGTCTCGCTGCCGGTCGAGATCACGAATGGCTCCCGTGCAACGCGCCATGGAATTGAGCTGGCCCTCCGCGGATCGAGCAGGGAGTGTGAACGCATCGACTACATTCCAGCCGATAAGGCAGCCCGTGTGACGCTTCGATTTCCCGCTCGGCAGCGGGGCGAACATAAGGTAGGCACGTTGTGCCTAACGAGTGTTTATCCGCTCGGTTTCATTCGCTTTTTGAAGAAATTTGCATCTTCTCAAACCTACATCGTTTATCCAAAACCTGCGGGCGATCCCCAGCTCCCGTCGAATCGCGCGCTCACCGCACATAGCCGCGCCCAGACGGAGATCAGAGAGGGCGATGACTTTGCGGGAGTGCGCGCCTACGTGCCAGGAGAGTCCCAGCGTCATATCGATTGGAAAGCTGTGGCGCGCGGGCAACCGCTCATGACAAAGCAATTCGCCGCTGAAGCGGAAGGTGTCGTGCACCTGGATTTTTCTGCTCTCGGTTTTACTAACGTGGAAGAGAAACTGTCGCAGCTCGCGCTTTGGGTGATCGAAGCCGAGCGCGCGCGGCGTCCGTACGGTCTTCGCCTGCCAGGCACCGTTGTTCCACCGGCTGTTGGCCAATTGCATTTTCATCAGTGTCTGCGCGCACTTAGTCTGTTCCAGTTAGCGGAGCAATAGCATGAGCAAGGCTAACAGGGACCGGAGTATTCCACGGCGGCCGCTGCTTTGGCTGGCGGCTGCGTTGCTCTTCACATTGCCTCCAATGTTCGGCTCTCTCGCGACTTGGGTTCCGTGCCTTTTTCTGCTCGCACTCGCAATGAAATTCTGGATGGAGCCAAAAGGGTACCGCCTTCGTTTTGCAACTTTGAAACTGATGCTCGCGGCCGTGGCCCTCTTCGCCATCTTCGCCAGCTATGGTTCCCTCAAGGGAATTGAGCCTAGCGTATCGCTCCTTGTCGTTCTCATATCTCTCAAGGTTTTGGAAGCGCACACCGCGCGTGAGTTCCAAATCATGGTGTTGATGGGATGGGTGCTTTGTCTTTGCGGATTTTTCCTTTCCCAAGACTTCGGGATCGCACTTTGCCTCCTCGCAGCATTTGCGTTGCTGCTTGTGGCACTGATCCAGTTTCATCGCGGATCGTCACCCGGCGCTTTCTGGCCTCCACTGGGCGTGACTTGCAAACTGCTTGCTCAGGCGGCGCCGATCGTCGTCCTCTTGTTCCTTTTGTTTCCACGACTAAATACCGGGTTCTGGTTTCAAATTCGCGATCCGCGTTCGGCGAGTTCCGGTTTTTCCGATCGACTTTCTCCGGGCAGCATCGCAGCGCTTGCAAATTCTTCAGACATCGCTTTCCGCGCGGAGTTTCCCGGCAGCAGAACTCCGCCGCCCGGTCCGATGTATTGGCGCGGGCTAGTGATGTGGCGTTGCGATGGCATGGAATGGCGAGCTCCGTACGCGCCGGCGTCAATCTCTCGTTTGCCCAGGCAATCTCCCAGCGGCAACACGATTCGGCAGCGGATTACGATCGCACCGCATGGTTCGCGCTGGATGTTCGCGCTCGATCGGCCGTTTGATATTCCTCCGGGTGCCATGCTTGCACGCGGCGATTATCTCTGGTGCGTTCAGCCGATTCGAAAAGCGCGCCGATACGAGGTCGTTTCGTCTCCAGAAGAGACGGGAAAGCAACTCCCGCCCTATGAACGTAAGGAAGCGCTCGAGTTGCCGGCATCGATTAGTCCGGCCGTACGCGAGCTAGCTCAATCCTGGGCCGCGCAAAATTCCAATTCGCGCGGCACGGTACACAGCGCGCTTCAGTTTTTCCGGACGCAAGGGTTCCGTTATTCGTTGTCGCCGGGCGAGTACAAGAAAAACGATCTGGAACAATTTCTCTTTCATCGTCGAGTTGGCTTTTGCGAACATTACGCCTCCAGTTTCGCTACCTTGATGCGATTAGCGGGAATTCCTGCACGCGTCGTGGTCGGCTATCTGGGCGGTGAGTATAACGATCTGGGAGGATTCTTTCTCGTACGACAGGCGGACACGCACGCCTGGTGCGAAGTCTGGCTCCCGGAAAGCGGATGGACACGAGTGGATCCCACCACCGTAGTCGCGCCGGGGCGCGCGAGTCTCGATCTCAACTCGTTCGTAGAGACGCGCCTCGCTTCCGGACAGATGGAAGGTCGTCGAAGCGCGTTCGTCACGCGGTTGATTCGATTAGCAATATTCACCAAGTTTCGGCTTGCCTGGGAGACGCTCAATTACGAGTGGGACACCCGGCTCCTTGGGTTCGACGCCGACGTGCAGGAAGTATTGCTGGATTCAATCGGGATCGCCAGCCGCGGGCCGTTCTTTCTTATCTTCGAAATTCTGGTTGTCGCAGTGGCACTGCTCGTAAGCTATTTCGGCTGGATGCACTTGCGCACGCGCTCACGCATAGACCGGGTGAAGGCGTTGTATGAACGTTTTTGTCGAAAGGCCGCCCGCCTTGGTGTCCGACGCGATTCGTGGGAAGGCCCATCAGATTTCTCAAGGCGAGCCGCGCAGTTATTGCCGGACGAATCCGAGCTTATTCGGCAGATCTCGAATGCCTATATTGCGTTGCGCTATGCACCCGAACCCGGCTCCATCATTCTCGACAGCTTCGCGAAACAAATTAGCGCGTTTGAAACTCACAGCCGATGATGCTGACTTGATGGGTAGTTGTTTTCGGATGGCGAAGCTCGTCGCTCCGCACTGTGGCGCACAGATCCCTGCCATTTGCAACCGGACCGCCCCCCTTCCGAATTGAACGTAGGCCGTCTGCTTTCTTAGAGATATTTTTCCGGAACTGGGTGCTCAGGACTCTCGTGTTGCCAGTAAATCGACAAGATCCACCAGCGCTTTCCGTCATTGAAGAGCTGGAAGCTGTTAATGCCGCGCATGAACGGTGCGGGGTCATTTGGATGGTGACGCGATTCATAGGTGCTCCAAACGTGAGCAATCCGGCCAAACTGTTCCGTTTGACGAGCGATTTCCGTTTCGAAAAAACCAGCCTTCTCAAGAAGCGGTTCTACCCGCGCTATGTAACCTTCGACATCTAATATTTGCGGCTCAAGATCGACATCCTTTCTTCCAGGGACGCTCGCAGTGGGAATCAAACGTGCGCCTGGATAAAACAGCGACCGCTCACGATTCCAATCGCGCTTCTTTTCAGCGGGGCCGGAGATCACGTCGTAAGTGGCGGCGATGATTGCGTCGATAGATTCAACGTCGCTTGTTATCGCTTCGCTTTTCACATCAAACACGCGCGAGCACCGCTCGCGCGGCGTTGTGCCCGGGAATGCCACTAACGGCACCGCCGCGTGAGGCGCTCGATCCGCAGAAAAACACGTTTTCGTATTCAGTCTCTACGCCCCAGGTGCCGACCTGCTGTTTGCGCTCGGCAAAGGGAAACGTCGGCGCGTTGTGGAAGATGTTCCCATGATACATCCCGAGCGCGTCCTCAAGATCGACCGGGCTTTTGCTCTCGATACAAGGGCGGCCATCACGCGCAACCGCAAGACAATCTTCAATCGGTTCTTCGAGCCATTGGTTTACGCTCGCCAGGAATTTTTTCTCCGCTTCGCGCCGCATGTTCTCATTGTCTCTCGCGAACAGGCTCCAGGGCGCGTCGAGCCCGAACAACGTCATCGTATGAAATCCCTGTTCACGCAGGTCCTGCGCGAGAATACTGTCATCGGTTAACGTGTGGCAATACATCTCGCACGGTGTCTTCTCCGGCAATCTGCCCTCACACGCCTGGTCGTAGCTGATATTCATTTGTTCGTAGCCTTCGTCGCTGTGAAAGGTCCCGCAAAAGGCCTCCGTCGCCTGGTGCTTTTTCGCCCTTAACTTTGGCAATCGACGCAAGAGCATGTTTATCTTGAACACGGAACCTTCATCGGTGCGATCCGGTTGCAATAGACGACCCGTAAATCTTGCGAGCACGTTCCGGCCAAAGTTGACCAATAGAAAGCGCGCTTCGACCGCATCATGTTGTTTATCGTCAACGCGAAATTCAACGCTGCGTGCCTTGTCGCTCAGGTTTATCGCGTGCACTTCGACATTGGTAAGAATTTCGGCGCCTGCTTTACGCGCTGCCCGCTCCAACTCGGATGACACCGCACCCATCCCGCCGACCGGCACCTTCCATTCGCCTGTCTTGTTTCCGATGAGGTGATAAAGAAAACAGCGGTTCTGCACGAGCGAGGGATCGTGCGCAAACGTGAACACACCAATCTTCGCATCCGTGAAGACAAGGCCGCGCACCAGATCGTTTTGCAAATAACGCTCGATGGCGTTCCCGAGCGGTTCCTGAACCAAACTGCGCCACGCCTCGCGTGAGATTTCATCAACCTGAAACCGGCGCGCCATTTCCTCTTTCGCAAGCAGCGGCTCCAGCATCGAATCCCAAACCTGCTCGGCAAAAACGCGCGGCAGATTGTAAAATTTTTTCATCCGCTCGAACTCGGCGTCGCTTCCGGTCAGTTCGACAATCGATTTTCGGCTCAGCTCTTCGTCGAGGTTGCTCAAAACCAGAGCACTATGCTCGCCGTGATTAATGTAAGGCGTACACGACGCAATCGCGCGTCTGCGCAGCTCCAGGTTCAGCCCGAGATCGCGGATGATTTTCTGCGGGAACAAACTAATCAAATAAGCATACCGCGACAGGCGCGCGTCATAGTCCGGGAATAATCTCTGCGAAGTGGTCGCTCCACCGATATAATCGTTTTTTTCCAGTAACAGTACGCTTAAGCCGGCGCGTCCAAGATAGCTCGCCGCCACCAGCCCATTGTGACCAGCTCCCAGGATTACAACATCATATCGAGACTTCATCCGAACGATTCAGTATGATGCAACAAACCGTTACTTGCCACGCCGTAGCCTTGGCGAAGGCGGGTGACCGGCTCCCAGGGTTACGACGTCGTAGCTTGATTTCATTTAAGGCTACCCCAAAAAATTATCATGGGGAGCATCTCTCAATATTCAACGCTCAGCTATCGACTTTCCCAAATCTTTTGGGTTCTATAAAGCCTATGCAATCGCTGTCGAGGTTCTAAGCTGATTATCAGAATTCGTTTTTCACGTGTGTATAGGAAAACGCGACGGTGCGACGCCAGCTGATCTCGAGTTAAACGGCTCGACTTCAGTCGTCCATCGGCATAGGATTTTACGTCCTAAACGATGATTTCACTATGAATATTCACCCGTTTGTTAGTCGCATCTTTTCTGTCGGCGCTCTCGTCGGCATTCTTCCAATCCTCGAAGCTGAAGAGCCTTCACGGCGTATCACCGGAGAGCAGGCCGCGGCCGACGCACAGGTCCAGCTGAACCAGATCGACACCTCGGAATTTCCGAAAGTGACGATTTTCGCCACGGTGCTCAAAGACGGTGTACCCCTGCCGGGTCTCGGGTCGGGCGATTTTCGCGTGCGCGAAGATGAAGTCGATCAGGAACCTATCACCGTCGTGCCCAAGCTCACGGCGCTCTCGGTCGTGCTGACGCTGGACACCAGTGGTTCGATGAAAAAGCGCCTCGCTGAGGCGCAAGCGGCAGCCGCGAGTTTTCTCGAGACGCTTCAATCGCAGGACAAGGCGCAGGTCGTTCGTTTTTCGCGCGACGTAAAGACAATGTATCCGCTGGGCAGTGATCGCGCGGCAGCACGCAACGCGATCGGAGCGACCGCTGCACGCGGAGATACTGCATTATGGGACGCCCTCTATGCGTCGGTCGAATCGTTGCGCGCCGTGAGTGGACGCAAAGCGATAGTGCTGCTCAGCGACGGAGTCGATGACGACGGCAGCGGCAAACCGCTGAGCAAACACACCGTCACCGATGTCCTTTTGCTCGCCAAGCAAGTCAACACGCCGATCTATGCCGTTGGCCTCGGCACAGAACTCGACGAAGTGAATTTGAGAAAAATCGCAGCCGATTCCGGTGCGCTCTACCTTAGCGCGACCGAACCTACGGAGCTGAAGCGCCTTTACGACAACATCGGCAGACAACTTGCCGGACAATACGCGATCTACTACACGTCCAATCTCCCGGCGGATGGCTCAGAGCATCGTGTGCAGTTGAAATTCGGCGCCATCACAGGCACGAAATCATATCAGTCGCCGATGCGAGTTGCAGCACAGCCAACTTTAACAACCTCCCCAGCCGCTGAGAGCAAGGCGGCTCCAGTGGAAAAAGTAGAAGGCCTCGCCCGTCCTCAGCGAACAATCACAGTCCTGAAACCTGGCATCCAATTTCCGGCACTGAAAGCGATCGTTGTGGTGACCGCGGGAGATGCTGACAATCCAAACGCAGCGATCCGAATTGAAAACGCCGGTGAAACGGACAAATACGATGAACCCATCCGCATCCCGCCAGATGTGAAAAGCGAGAAGTTTGATGTCGTCTGGCTGCCAAAAGATGGGCGGCGCATCATTCTGGTCAGAGATCTCGCCTTCGATCAGGAACATCCTTCCCACGAGATCAGGCCTGAGGAACATATCGGTCTAGTCCGTCTCGGAGGCAAAGCATTGCCGAAAGCAAAGGCAATTTACTTGGCCGAGCCAGGCGATAACAAGATGACCGTCCCGATTTCAGCAGTTCAGAAAGCCGAAAAGTACGGTGAAGATATGGCCGCGCCACCGGGCACATATGACGTCTATATCGATGTGGCGGACGAGAAGCGCCGAGAGTTGGTTGCCGAGAAACTCGAAGTCAAAGCCGGGACAGTCACCGAAATGGAGTGAGGTTCATAACAAGACATCAGTAACTGCTTAATTTCGCCGGTCTGGTCACGGCTGCGGTCAGATGAAACGAGTGCAATCATCAGTTCTACGCCATCTTCTTTCGCGGCCGAACGATTGTCATCAGCTTCCTGCTTTTCCATACGCTTGTGTGAACCAGCGACCAATACGAACGCACTTTCCTTCTCGGTCCGCTGACTTAGCTTTCAGTCGTCAGCTTCTTGCGCCGACATTGAGAACGACGCGGAAACGCGCCTTGCCGCTCATCATGCGCTCGTAAGCCTCGGCGGCTCGTTCAAGCGGAAACACTTCGTTCATCGAATGCACGTTGTTCGATGCGCTGAAGTTCAGGGTGTCTTGCGAATCGATCGACGTTCCGGAGTACCAGCCTTCGACGGACCGGGAGCCACTAATGAGCAGGATCGGATCAACGGAAAGCGGGCCAGCAGCGCCGATCACCATAAGCACACCGTTCGGTGCCAGTCCCCCGAGCACTGCTGTCATCGCACCGGCATGAGTCACGGTTGCTATTACAACTTTCGCGCCACCGAGCTTGTTCAGTTCCGCCGCCGGATCGGATGCCTGGCTGTCGATGTAGTGGTGCGCCCCGAGCTGTTTGGCGAATGCCCCCTTGTCTTTTCCACGCGCGATCGCCACGGTTCTGAATCCCATCCTGGCTGCGTACTGCACGCCGAGATGACCGAGACCGCCGATCCCGAGGACTGCAACAACATCCCCGCCTCGGGCGCCGCTGTTTCGGAGCGCGTTGAAAGTCGTCACGCCGGCGCACATCAGCGGCGCGCTTTCGACGGCAGAAAGTTCGTCAGGCACAAGTGCCAGCGCTTCGGCCGGCGCAACCATGTATTCCGCGTAGCCGCCGTCGAAAGAGATGCCGGTCGTCAACAGCGCGACACTGCACGCAAAGAACTCGCCACGCCGGCAATTATCGCAATAACCACAGTTCCCGCCGTGCCAACCAACACCGACGCGCTGCCCAGTTTTCCATGGTTTCACTCGTTCGCCGACAGCATCGACAACTCCAATGACTTCGTGTCCCGGCACACGCGGATATTGAATACCAGGCCAGAGTCCTTCTTTGACTAACGAGTCGCTGTGACAAACACCGCACGCATCGACTTTGATCCGCACCCATCCCGGCTGCGGCTCAGGAATATCTCGTTCAACCAGTTCTAACGGTCCGCCAGCGCGCGGCACCTGAACAACACGCATTCTAGCCATGTCCGCAGATTACACACATTTACACAGATTTCTCGGACGAGATTCTGTCGTCGCAGCCGCGCCGGCTGCATTGTTACAGCGCAATCTATCGAGACAAGTTTCCTGCTTTCCTGGTTTCCAGATTCGATTGAAGTGTATGAAAACTGTCGCACTTCCCGATGGCACGCGCGTTCCCGTGCTGGGCCAGGGCACATGGGGCATGGGCGAAAAGAAAAACGCACGCGCAGACGAAGTCGCGGCGTTGCGTCTGGGCATCGATCTCGGCATGACCTTGATCGATACCGCCGAGATGTACGGCGAAGGTGGCGCAGAAAAAGTCGTGGCCGACGCAATCGAATGCCGCGGCGACCGCGCGTTTATCGTCACCAAAGTTTATCCGCACCACGCATCGCGAACGGAGTTGCCCAAGGCCTGCGAGCGCAGTCTCAAGCGCCTTCGCATTGATGCAATCGATCTTTACTTGTTGCACTGGCGCGAAAGGACACCGCCGCTCGGTGAGACCGTAGAAGCGTTCCAGAAGCTTCGATTCGCCGGAAAAATCCGGCGCTGGGGCGTGTCGAATTTCGACGTCGATGATCTCGAAGAGCTATTGTCGATTAAAGACGGCCCCAACTGCGCCACCGATCAGGTGCTTTACAATCTCGAAAACCGCGAAATTGAATTCGATCTCTTGCCACTGATCACCGATCACCAATCACCGTTCACTTGCACTATCATGGCTTATTCGCCGGTAGGCCACGACCGCGGATTACTCGAAAACAAGACGTTAAAGAAAATTGCGAAACGTCAAGACGCGAGTCCCGCCCAGATTGCGCTTGCCTGGGTGATACGTCAGCCGGGAGTCATCGCAATTCCAAAAGCAAGTAACGAAAAGCACGTCCGCGACAACGCACGGTCAATCGACATCAAACTGACCCAAGAAGATCTGGCAGACCTTGATCGGGAATTTTCGCCGCCAAAATCTAAAAAATCGTTGCCAATGCTGTAACGGGAGCCTCTCTCCCTGGAAACAGCCAGTCGGAACAATCTTGACGTAAAAGTCCGCTACAGGGTACAAGCGAGCCACTTGTCGTCGAAAGGTGCGCCCAATGAACACTCTCCTTAAAACTTCACTCGTTATTGCCTACCTAACCGCCATAAATCTTGCGTCGAGCATCGCTGTCCCTGCACGTGCCGATGTCGTGACCGACTGGAACAACGCCGCGCTCGATGCCATTCGCGCCGGCAGAACAGCGCCACCGGTCGCATCCCGCAGTCTCGCTATTCTTCACGTATCAATCTACGACGCGGTTAACGGCATTGCCCGCACGCATGAGCCTTACCTGGTGCAAAGCGCAGTGCCGCCCAGTGCATCGCGTGAAGCTGCCGCTAGTGCCGCCGCGCACGAGGCGCTCGTCAATCTCTTTCCTGCTAATGTAGCCAGCTTTGATGCGCTTCACGCCGCGATTCTCGCTGGAATTCCAAACGGCCCACAAAAGGCAAATGGCATTACGTGGGGCGAATTCGTTGCAACCCAAATCCTCGCGGCGCGGGCGAATGATGGTTCCAATGCTATCGTCCAGCCACCTGGCGGCAGTGGTCCTGGCGTATGGGTGCCAACTCCTCCAGCCTTTCTTCCTTATTTGCTGCCGCAATGGGGGTTCGTCGTGCCGTTTGCAATGAGCAGCAGCTCACAGTTTCGTCCGCCCGGGCCGCCGGCTCTCGATAGCCAGCAGTACGCTGCAGACTACGAGGAGGTCAAGGAACTCGGTGAGGACGTCAGCTCAACGCGCACAGAAGACCAGACCGAGATTGCCTTGTTTTGGGCCGATGGCACGGGCACTGAAACGCCGCCCGGGCATTGGAACAGCATTGCGCAGATTATCGGCGCCGGACAAGGCAACACGCTGGAAGAAAACGCGAGGTTGTTTGCTCTCTTAAACATCGCCATGGCCGACGCTGCTATTTGTGCATGGGACGCGAAGTACACCTTCGATTTCTGGCGCCCGGTGACTGCGATTGCCTTTGCCGAACCAGAACTAAATTGGATGCCATTGCTCGTGACGCCGCCGTTCCCCGAGTACACTTCTGGCCATAGCACCTTCAGCGGGGCCGGCGCGACTGTGCTCCCGCTCTTTTTTGGGACGGAAGATCTGCCTTTCACAACCGGCTCAGATTTCCTACCCGGTGTATACCGTAGCTTTTCAACACCCTTCGATGCAGCGGAAGAAGCAGGGGTGAGCAGGATATACGGCGGCATTCACTTCCATTCGGCGAACGTGGACGGACTACAGGCGGGAAGCAATGTCGGCGAGTGGACTGTTACCAACTATTTGCAACCAAAACACAATCATCGGAGATAACAGCGGGACAAGAAAACCACGTCCGATTACGCGCGATCGATCGAAATCGGATTGACTGAACAAAACTTCGCCGAGCGCGACACCCAGTTCCTCTCATCAGCGGCTTGATGCGCTTGGCCTGCCTTCGGCGGATTCATTCGCCGGTTGGAACCGTGAAAAAATGTTGACGGGAGATCGAAATCCGGTCTTCATCGGCCAAATGAAAATAAAATCGATTAGATTGCTTGTAGTATTTTGCTTTGTGGCAGCGGGAGCGTGTTTCGCAGCCGATCCACAAATGGGAACGTGGAAGCTGAACGAAGCAAAATCGAAGATCAAGCCCGGGACGACAAAGAACACCACGGTTGTCTATGAAGCTGCCGGTGACAAAGTGAAGGTGACTGTGAATGGCATGGATGCGAAAGGTAAGGCCACGCACAGCCAGTGGACGGGCAAGTTTGACGGGAGAGATTATCCCGTCATTGGTGATCCGACTTCTGACGCGCGCTCGTACAAGAAGCGGGATGATCGGACCTCGGAATTCAA
>Ga0137404_10002014_pt1 | contig 13361 bp, 19 predicted proteins | sample CZOMad2_1_16fung_FD_108285 | JGI IMG/M metagenome (GOLD analysis project Ga0137404, IMG submission 108285) | Vadose zone soil fungal communities from Angelo Coast Range Reserve, California, USA - CZOMad2_1_16fungal (Illumina Assembly) | ecosystem: Environmental > Terrestrial > Soil > Vadose...
ATCCGGCCCGGTTCCTGTTTTGCGCCGCCCTGCTCTGGTTCACTTCGCCCGCGACGGTGGACGCGGTCCAGTTCGATGTTCGAGGCAACTGGCAGATCAATCTCGACTGCGACCTGACGGCGACGGCCAGCCTCTTCTGGCTGCTGGACGAGGACATCGCGAACGGCGGAATCACCGCCAGCTACGCCGACTGCAGGACCTTCGAGGTGCCCGGCGCCATTAGGACACCGTCGTCGTGCGTGTTTCCGAGTCCCCTCGTGGGGCAGGTTGATGGGACAGACTTTGAGCTACCCGCCTCCGGGTTCTTCCAGCCGATTCGCACTTCACCATCCAGCCCTTCCCGTTCCTCACGTGCAGCGCCGCAAGTCGGATTGTCTCCTCGCACCACTTGAGCGGCACGATCACCGCTGACGACACCGGGCTGGGGGTTCGCATTGGCGGGATGCAGGTCGTGGAAAACGTCTACAAGGTACGTGCCTTCGGCGCCGCAACGCTCCGCTGGGCCAACCGCGGCGGCGGGAGCGAGAACGAGACTGGTGGCGGGGGTGTGGCATGTTGTCCTCCCTTACCTGGTAGCGTGCGGCCCTACACTGTCGATCTCGGATCTCAGCCCACAGGCGGCGCCGGTGGTGTGGGCCGCGGGCGATCAGGTCTGCGTGGTGCAGCCGGCGGATGGGAGATCCGGAGATACGGCATACTACGGAAGCGGAGCGGCTGTAGCGAACCGCATCGCGCGAGTCATCGTTGAACATCAGAACGTGAAGGTGATTCGCATAGACGATCAACCCCATGTCTTGGAAGCGTGCGCGGCTCGTCGAGGCACGTACGCCGTCGTTCCACGGATAATGCGGTGGGAGCGCCGTAGTAACGCCGTCGTCTACGCCGAGCGTGTGAAGTTGGAAATTTCTCTTCTGCGTTCCGAGGGTCAGAAGCCGCTTCGAAGTGTCAGTTTCGAGATGAAGGATTCCCGGCCGAATATCCTGATCTCCCCTCACGATTTGCTGCCGGAGGCGTTCGACGACGCCGTGTTGCGCTTGCTGGCGCCTGGATGACGTCCATGGTCATGGGCAGAGGCGATGCGCTCCTCCGCATGCGGGTCGCCTTCGGCCTTGTGCCGGCCAGCGCGCTCGTCCGGCCCGAGGACCGATGCCTCAGCCCGTTTCATGTCCTCACCATCATCGGGCGGGGAGCGCCGATGGCGCAGGCCGTGTGCCGGACGGTCGGCGGCTTCTGGCTCCGGAGCGTTGCGGAATTGCAGGCCGAGCTGGACGCCCGCGAGGAGCAGCAGGCCGCGCGGTTGGCTGGCCTGCGGCCGACGAGGAGGGAGCCGGGCGCCGTGGCCGTAGGAAGCGACAGCCCTTGTTGGAATCTGTGCGTCCGCTCCTCTTAGAAGAGCGCCGGCTGGCGCCCGGCGTCTTCCTCGTTCTCCTCGCGACCCTCCTCGCCGTCCACATCGGCGCACCTTGGCGGTACATGCACGACGACAACGGGCGCCGCTACTCCTCCTATGCGCGGTCACACCTCACGCTTGGACTGTCTACTACACATGGTCAGGATGTTTTCTACAACCCGCAAGAACACACGCTCAAGCCCTATGGGCGTCATCCGCCAGCGCTTGGATTGCTACTCGCAGCCTGGTTTGCACTGTGGCGAACGAGTAATCCGCTGGCGGCACGCGTCCTCCCTGCTCTCTTCCATCTCTTGAGTGCCGCTCTCGTCCTGGGGCTGATACGGCAGGACTACCCGCGCACGCCGGCTATTCTCGCCTGCCTCGCGCTTGCCGTCGTCCCGATGAGTTCGTTCTTCGGGAAGCTCGTCAACTTCGAGCCCGTCGTCTTGCCCTTCTTCATCCTTGTCGTCACGACGTACTGGCGCTGGGCCGAGAACCCAGGAATCGGGTCTCCTTTCCTTCCCCTCGCCATTGGTGCGGTTGCCGCGCTCCTCGATTGGATGATTCTCCTTGCTCTTCTCACCATCGTCGCAGATGCTGGCTGGCGGTTTTTGCAAGACCAGGGCCGCCGCTTCGTGTGGTTCAGTCTCCTCGGATCCTTCGTCGGGCTCGCTGCCTTCGCCGGCATCCTGGCCTGGCTCGCGACCGGGCCGGCAGGACTGCATGCTCTCGCGCACGGAACAACCGTCCGCACGCACCTAAAAGAAGGGTGGACAACCGCTCGCTGGATTAGGGCGCTCATTCGCTACAACCACTGGTACTTCACGCGCCCACTCCACTATGCCTCGCTCGTCATGCCTCTGCTCCTCATGGACGAAGTGCGCCACTTGGGCCGCCTCTCAGACCGCACGCGTCTGATTGCCCTATTCGGCTCCGCTGGCCTTCTGCCGGTTCTCCTCTTCCCCGGCGGCTCATACGTCCATGCCTATTGGCAGTTCTACCTCCTGCCCTACGCAGTCTTGAGCTTCGCTTATGTTCTCGACGCCGCCTCCCACCATCTCAGACCTCGCCTCTGGCGTTGGGTTTCACTCGGGGTTGGCGTTTGGTTGCTAGCCGAGTCAGCCTACATCCTCATCACTCTCTACGAGACGCCCGACGTTTTTGTCTCCAAGACCCTGGCCGAGTGGGAGTCCTATTTATGACGTCTCTCTGTGCAGGCGCTCTGTCGGGGGCGACACGCTCACGCCCGGCTTCCCGGCTCGGAGGCCATGATCACGGCCGCCCGCCACGCATAGCTTCGCCCCGGCTCTCCCGTTCTCCACCGCGTCCCGGAGCGCACGCAGATTTCACAACGCGCCGCGTCTTGTGACCGGGTCGCCTTGGGCGTTATACGCCCCGCGCGAGCCGGGAGCTGGGGGCGAGAGTCGAACTTCGGGAATTACGTCTCTGCAACGCCAGTTTGAATTGGTCGGTCGGAGGTCAGGATGAAGTTTCTGGGCCGCTCTCTTCTGATTGTTCTCGCCCTGTATGCCTTGGTTTTCGCCATCGGCGACCTGTATTTAGCGCACGCGCAAGCCCCCCTTTGGTCTGCCATCGTGTTTGTCGTGGTTGTTATCGGGATCCAGTATCTGATTGCGCCATGGCTCATCCAACTTGTTCTCGCCATCGACTTCACGGAGGAGTTGCCGGCGAGAAATCGGGAGTTCGTCGAACACTTATGCGCCGAACGTGGGCTCAAGGTGCCGCGAATCGGTATAATTCGTAGCGGCACGCCTAATGCCTTCTCATTTGGTCACGTGCCCGGTAATTCCAGAGTGGTCGTTACGACCGGCTTGCTGGAGGTGCTGTCTCCTGAGGAGACCAATGCCGTCCTGGCACACGAGATTGGCCATATAGAACACTGGGATTTTGTCGTCATGACCATTGCAGCCCTGGCGCCGCTGCTTCTGTATCAGATTTACGTCTTCACGCAAAATGTGAACAAATTGCGCGCAGTCGCCTATACCGCATATCTCTCCTACTGGGTGAGTCAGTTCACCCTGTTGTTGTTGAATCGCACTCGCGAATACTTTGCGGATCACTACGCTGCGGAGGTTACCCGCGCGCCCGGTGCGCTGTCTACGGCCCTGATCAAGATTGCCTATGGCATGATCCGGGCTGATGGGGAATATCAGAAAGCCATGCAGCGTGACTCCGGCGCAGACAAGCAACACTATCGGCGTGAACGCCGGCTGGCCGGAGGACTCGCCGTCATGGGAATCTCCAACCTGCGTTCCGGCTCGTCCCTGGTCTTGACCGGGGCCAATCCTGCTGAGGCCGCAGCCGTGATGCGATGGGACCTGATAAATCCTTGGGCGCGGCTTTACGAGTTGAGCTCGACTCACCCACTCACGGCGCTGCGCGTGCGTGCCCTGAACCAGGATGCAATGACGATGCACCAAGCCATCCAATGTCCATTGCCGGCCGGCCGGCGGCATGGATGGTCAACATTTGTGTTTGAAGTCCTGCTCTGGGCAGTGCCGTGGCTCGCTGCCGCCGCGCTGGCCGCTTCTCGGTGGATTCCGGATTTGTACGGCTTCCCGCACATTCATCTGGCTGACCGAGCCGCAGCAGTGTTGCTGCTATTCACGGGTCTCAGCTGGATGTTGCGCATCTGGTATCGCTATCACGGCACATTTGAACACGCAAATATAGGCACGCTGCTCGAGGATGTGGAAGTATCCCAAATGCGGCCACGTGCCGTGCGCATCAAGGGCTGGGTTGTCGGACGCGGTATGCCTGGCGCGTTTTGGAGCCCTGACCTGGTGGTGCGCGACGCGACAGGAATGATCTTCATGCTTTACCGGCAATCCATTCCCCTGGCCCGAATGCTTTTTGGCGCGACCGAAGCGGAAGAGTACATTGGACAAGAGGTGGTCCTTGAAGGCTGGTTCCGTCGAGGCCTGGCACCGTACGTCGAGATGAACAAACTCACCGGCAAATCTGGTGCCCACCGCACGTATTCGCGGTGGATTCAGTATGCATTGGCGTCAATTGCGGTCAGTGTCGCCTGCCGTTGGCTCGGCGTATTGTGATTCAGGCTTTCATGAATGCCAGCGTAGCCTTTCACAAACTCAGGCCGTCTCTCGCCGATCACGGGGCCGTGGCCTCCGGCCGGGGAGGCAATCGCTGCCTGGACACATGGTAGCATGGGCATGTTCGCGTTCCGGGCTGCAGCTGCAGTTCTGGCCGTGACGGTCGTGGTCCAGACGATCTACGGCTGGGTCCGTTGGGCGCGTGAGCCAGACAAGGGCTGTGCGCCGGGAGGGGACTGGACGGTGAACGACTGAAGCTACGCCCGGCGCTCTCGCATGGCGATGTCATCGAGCCAGCAGCAGACCTGATGAATCCGCCTCACCGCCTCGCTGTCGGTCGTGAACAGCAGGATGGCGCGGTTGTAGACGACGATCTCGACAACGCCCTGGTCGTGGTCGATGCGAAGATGGAGGGTGCTCAGCCCCGTGTGGCCTCCCGGGAGCGGAGCGCCTCGAAAAAGGGCTCGTCTCCCGAAAGTGTACCGGCCTGAAATCAGGTCAGTTTCGCGCGCGATCGACTTCCGCCGGCGGTCCGGGCGCTCTTTCCGGACGGCCTTCGGGTGCCCGTGCGTTTCCGGACGCTGAACCATCGCCCGCCGCACGCGCTCGATTCCGGAGCAGTCGGTGCGCGGTGGGGAGGCACGTGGCGCAAGACGGACTTCGACCTCTACCACTACAGTGGGCCCGAGACCGGCCCTAACGCCGCGCTGGGCGCGACCGCCTTTCGCAAGGGAACGCTGCCACCGCGAATACGGGCCGACGCCTTCCTCCGGCAGACGCACGACGTGATCCACATGACCGGCGCCGACGCTGCGGCCGCGTTCGGCGGACTCACTGTGCGGGCGGAGGGAGCCTGGTTCGTCGACCGCCCCTACCTGCGGCCGGCGCGCGATCTTGTCCGCGAGATACCGCTCGACCGCGTCGTGGCGACACTGCTTCGACGCCGTCGCGCTGCTGTGCCGCTCGGAGAGCTTTTTCCGTCGATCGACTCGTTCGAGTGGGGCATCGGCGCGGACTACGTCACGGGGGGCTGGGAGCCGGTCGTGCAGCTGAACCAGGTCATCTTCCTCGAGCGGACGCCGCGGCTGCTCGTCGAGGATCCGGTGGAGACAAGGCTTTCCGCCTCGGTCAAGAAGGGCGCACTCGCGGATCGCCTCGCTCTCGAAGTGGCGGGGGGCATCGCGATCCGATGGCCGCCGCCCTGCTGGCCGCCGGCATGACCCCCGAGTGGTCGCGCCTGTTTCAGGAGCTCACCCACGGCGTCAACACGGGCCGGGTGGCCTGGGAGGACGGCCATCCGTTGTGGCGCGGGGAGACAGATGTCGAGGCGGTACTCGCCTCGCTCGTCGGAGGCAACTGACGACACGTTCGGGAGGCGACCATGCCGAACCGGGGCAAGTATGCAGTCTTTCACGCCCTCGATCCGCTCTTCGAGATCATCCAAGAGGGGCTCACGGGGCTCGTCGACGGCGAGCATTTCTTCGAGACGATAGCCGACGATGCGTTCTTCGAGTTCCTCTACGACTTTCCCGGTTGGCCGAGGACGATTCGAGGCCGCGCCGACTTGATGGATCAGTTCTCCGGATACGGACATCAAGCTTCACTCGTCGGGCGGGCTCGTCGTGCATCGCTTGCAGGATCGGCGCATCGTTCGCCAGCCCAGCGGTGCCACGCCACGCAACTACATCGCGCTCGAGCCGCAGGCGCCGGACTGGCCACCGTCGCAATCGCCGATCCCGTCCGCCTGCGTCGACGGGGGCACGATCAACAACCAGCCGTTCGACATGGCGCATCGCGTGCTCGCCGGTGCGCATGGGGAGAACCCACGCCTCGCAAACAAGGCGACCCGCGCCGTGCTGATGGTCGACCCCTTCCCCGAGCGACCCGACTACGGTCCGAGCGACGTCAGCAAGCTCACCGTGATCGGCTTGCTCCCGTACCTGAAGAGCCTGCTGGTCGAGCAATATCGCTTCAGGGAGGAGGGCCTCCTGCTCGCGCACGATGAAAGCGTATTTAGCCGCTTCATCATCGTGCCCAAGCGAGACGCAACGGTTGGCTCGACAAGTGGCACCTGGCCAGCATCCTGCGACCGCCCATCGTGCCCGGGTGGAACTCGAGCTCCAGCGCACGACCACCGCCAAAACTCGCCTCCTCACGGCGTACCAAGATGCGCTGCTCTCGCTGGAGGAATTGCGGGAGCGGATGCCGGCCCTCCGCGAGCGGGAGGACGCCCTCCGCACGCAACTCGACGCGCTCGCGGCGCAGGCGCTGGACCACCGGACGTATCTGACCCTCGCCGAGACGCTCGACGGCTTCCTGGCACGTCTGCGCGACACGGCCGAGAAGACCTCGGTCGCCGCAGGGCCCGCGGAAAATGGCGCCCCGCCGTAGCCGACTGAGCACCAAGATCCTGCAAGCACAGTTTGCTCCGCGGCTTTCGACATGGCCCTTGCTCGGTTTTCGACGCGGAGGGCTACATGATGAGGTGCATGCGATCACTGCTGGGCTTCGTGGTGATCGGCGTGTTGTTGCGGCTCGCGAGCCCTGCGCATGCCTTAAACATCGGCAATCCGAGACTAGTGCGAGCGCTGACGCACACCGATTACTCCAGCGGTTGCTCGGAGTGCGTCCCCATGACCGACTCGATCGCATTTCCTTCCGACGCATATGTCGTGATTGTCCACGGGTCGAACGGCATGGCGGACGGCAAGCGCCTTGAGTATAGCTTCATCCGACCAGGTGGTTCCGTGTTGTCTGGCCTTTGGCTACAATGGGATGCGACCACGCAATGCTGGACGAATCAGAGCGGCTTCTCGTCATGTGGCCCTTACTTCTTTTGGACGATGATCGAGGGCTACCCTGTGAATTGTGACCAGACAGGCTTCTGGACGGCTCAGATCTTCGACAATGCTGTCCTGGTAGTAACCCTACCGTTCATGCTGACGCGGGACGGCGCCCCGGTCGCGATCACCTCGCCGACCGACAACCAGCTCGTTCAGCTACTGCAGCAGACCTACACCGCGTCGGACCCTGTTCACTTCTCCGCGACGACAAGCGCCGGCGGGTCGATCAGTTGGAGCGCCGCGCTCTCCTACCAGACGGGCGCCGGATACCCTAGCCCGCAGCTCACCGACACGCGCACGTTCATGACGACGGCGAGCGAACCCGTCCACGATGAAACGTACCAATCGGTCGGCGGGCAGGTGAAGGTGACAGCGCAGACGACCACCAGCGATGGCTCGACCGTCACGGACTGTGCGACGTTCTACGTCGAAGGCCCCGACAACATCGACCCAAACCTGACGACGAATCAGCTCTTCGCCTCCTACACCTCGAGCGCAAGCCGAAGCTACCCGTCGGATGGGACCCCGAACCTGCTGACCGGAGTGGCGATGCACGAAGCGACGTACCATCAATTTTGGACCGTGCTATCGACACCGATCCCGAACGAAGACCTGTTCGGGCTCTACTCCAAGTTCGGGATCGCGGCGCAGTGGCCGCACGAGAGTTACGACAAGGGCACACACATCGGCTTGATGATGGTGAAGACGACGGCATCCGCCGCTTGGAACTGGCTGACAAACATCAACACTGGAATGGGCGTCTTCAGTGGCACGCCGCCGGCACCGGATACAGAAAACAAGGTGGAAGCTGCGATCCGGTACGAGGGCTACATCCTGAACGGGAAGACTGGAAACCCGAAGATCACTAAGTGGGTTCCAAAGCCGCGAGCGCTCACGGGTGTTGAAAGGGAAAACAACGCGCTCGTGCTGTACCGGGGCGCCGGCTTCGACGGCGTGCTCCGCCACACGCTCGACCGACTGTACCTCATCCCCGTCTGCCCGACGGGCCTCGTCCAGGACACCAACACGGGGCACAAATGCGTGGGTACAGATTGGGTCTGGCAGATAAACGACTTCAACCAGCCCGTAGGTGTCGAGTACGTATCCTTCCCGGGGTCGCAGACGACCCAGCCGGGGGTCAGGTACCAGCTCCAATAAGGTGAATGGGAGGAAGAAGAAGATGACGAGAGCACTCAGCATTGCCTTGATGACCGTCGCGGTATTCACGGGCACACGCGGGTACGCAGCCGACATCGCCTCCCTCGCATGGACGGAATCGAACCTCGATGTGCTGCGGACGTTCGATAAGGCCGCGGTCGAGGATTTCGTCAACACGATGGTGGACGATGGGATGCACGCTACCGTGGGCGAGTTCGCATGGATCGATTTGGCGGGCGACGAGCGGTACGAGTTGGCCACCCGTCAAGACCTGAGCGGTCGAGCGTACTTCGACTACTTGGCCGTGTACTGGCGGAGTCCAGCCGGGAAGGTCACGAGGGACTGGATCGAGGGCGTGGATTTGCCGTCTCTGGACAAGATCGTCAGAGACCTGGACGGTGATGGAAAGGACGAACTCATCGTGCCGTCCGCCTTGGACAGGCACGATCCTCGGGGTTATCCTGGCTACCCGCCGCGTGTGTGGCCGAAGGTGTACCGCCTCCGCAACGGACACTATGTCGATGCCAGCGCCGAGTACGCCGCCTTCTACGACAACGAGGTACTGCCGACGCTAGAACAGGCGATCGAGCAGGCCCGGAGAGACGTTTCGGGGAAGCCTGGCGAAGGGCCGGCACACGAGGCCGCACAGCGGCAGCTACTCGTTCTCGAGCAGGCGAGGGACAAGATCGCCGGGCTGTTGGGACGCCCGACCCCAACTCACTGAAGTGGTGTAGCGGCTGGCAGCAGTGTGTCGTGGGGTTCCGGCTGGGCAATGTCGGCCGTGTGGTGGAAAAGTGAAAGGAAGGCGTCATCATCCGGCGCAGTTGGCCTACAACTGCGCCCGCTGGGCAGCGGGTGCCGGAGGATGACGCCATGGCTTGAGCCGTCGCGCGTCTATCGTGAGCAGCCCGCTTCCTCATTCGCCGAGCACGTGGTCTTCACGCTCATGGGTTTCGCCCTCGCGCCGCAGATCGACTTGACGCTGCTGATCATAGGTTTCGCGGTCTTAACAGTCCTACTGGTGATTGTAGTGGTTCTGCTTGTTGCCTTTGAGCCGGCCGTAGAACTCTGGGCGGCACATCGGTTCAGTCGTAGCCTCCCTGAGCCCACTGGGCGCAATTTCTTTGCCTTCATTGTCGCGGTGATGTGCTTGGGTTTCCTAGCCGCCCATTATTTGCTCCCCGCTGCCCGGTAGCGCAGAAGGGGCCGGCGGGCTGCTAAGTGACCCACTACCGCGCGGGCGACGTGTGTTGCGAGGCGAGGACGAGTCCACGAGCCGCCTTGGATGCGATTCAACTTTTGGAACTACGATCCCGACGACCGCGGCTGGTACATCTATGGCCACGGCACCGTCACCGAGGACGGCGTCCACGTCGTCCCCGACTCGGGGATCGAGGTCTACGAGTTTACGGGCGCCATGGTGGCCGACCCTGGCCTCGGGCCCGCTGAGGGCCCGCCACCCGACAACTGCAGCCAGGACGGCGACCCGGTCGATCTGGCGACGGGCCTGCTCGTGCTCCGAAACACGGACCTCCTCCTCCCGGACGTGATGCCGATCGAACTCACGCGCACCTATCGCCAAATGGATGCGCGGTGCCGTGCCTTTGGCGTTGGCACCACGCATCCATACGACATGTTCATTACCGGGGATCACCGCCCGTGGACGTATCAGGAGATCATCCTGCCGGATGGCGGTCGGCTCCACTACGACCGCGTCTGCTCGCCAAGCCCTTGTAGTTGCCCCAACCCCGATCCCGACGGCGTCTGTGCCCCCGGTAACGGCTATTTCGAGCACACGTCGACTCCCGGCCGCTTCTACAAGTCGACGATTCGCTGGAATGGCCACGGATGGGATTTGACCCTTCGGGACGGAACGGTCTATGTTTTTCCCGATGGGGAGTGCGCCCGCTTTGACCCGCCCGTTGGCAGCCCCAATCCGCGACCGGCCGAAGCCGCCCTTCTCGCCATCCGCGATCGCTTCGGCAACACGACCTTCCTTAGCCGCGACCCGGCCAGCAAGTGCAGCACATACTACTTTGGCATTCTTCAGAACAATGGAGCCGGGAACCTGCTCCAGATCACGTCCCCCAACGGACGCTGGATCAAGTTCAGCTACGAGTCTGCCCCTACCGGTCCCTGCGTCAGTGGTGAGTCACGCATCGCGTCGATTGTTGACAATGCGGGCCGCCGGGTCAACTACATGTATGACGACCTCAACCGGCTTACCGAAGTTGATCAGATCGTTGACGGTACGGGGGCGATCGCCAAGACCACCTACACGTATGACGGCACCTCGCCACGCCTCAAGACGATCAGCGATCCTCGCCGCAACTACGAGTGCCCGGCGCCGTGCAGTAGCCCGCCATCTCTGACGGTAGACTACTGGCTGAACGACGCGACCAATGGCACCGAGACGGTTCCGCGAACGGGACGGTTGGGTCGGGGGTGTGCAGCTGGTAGAGATCGATGCGGTCGAGTTCGAGCCGGCGCAGCGATGCCTCGCAGGCGGAGCGGAGATGCTCGGGCCGACCGTTCGGGGTCCAGCCAGTCAGCTCCCCGCTCTCCGAGAAGCCGCCGGGCCCGCTGCGTTCGTAGCCGCCCTTGGTCGCAATGAGGACGCCGTCGTAGGGTGCGAGAGCTTCAGCGATGAGCTCCTCCGAGACGCCGGGGCCGTAGGCGTCTGACGTATCGATGAGCTGAACGCCCAGTTCGACTGCTCGGCGCAGCAGCGCTCGCGCGGCAACTGGGTCGTCAGACGGGCCCCACGTGCCCGGACCGGTGATCCGCATCGCACCGAAACCGAGGCGGCGAACGTCGATGTCACCGCCGATCGCAAAGGTGGCGTTCGTCATGAACGGACCGGTTGTTGCTGCAGGAGCGTGACGAGCTGGACGAGCGTCTCGGTCGCGGCGGCGTCCTCTGGTCTCATCGAGCCGGCAGCGCACCCAATGAATCCGCCTCACCGCCTCGCCGTCGGTCGTGAACAACAGGATGGCGCGGTTGTAGACGACGATCTCCACCTCGCCCTGACCGTGCTCGATGCGCAGTTCGTCGTACTGGATCGGCTCGCCGGCCTCGGGGGCGCCGTAGGTGCCGAGAGAGTTCATAACGAGGCGGGCGATCCGGTCATCCGGTTAGCGTAGGCCGACTTGCTCCGCGAGCCAGCGCGAGATGACGAGCTTCCCGCGATCTTCAACCTTCGCAACCTGGCTGCCGTACTTCATCTCCAGCACCGGCAGGAATAGTTGACGCCGATCATCGGGTTCGATTAGAGCTGTTGAGGAACTGATTTTGAGCCTAGAATCGATACGACTCTTTGCCTCGGGAGGCAGCATAGCCAAGAAGGATACATGGCACGGAACCTGACGCTCGTCGCCACCGCGACCGCGATGTTCTTCTCATTGTCAGACCAACGAAGTGCCACGGTTCACGGTGCCCGAATGTCCCGGGCCTCGCTTGCCTGCGCGAGCGGCTCGATGGTGGCTTGACTACTTCCGTGCTACCGATCACCGCCGCGAGCAGCGCCGAGTTTCACGTGCGCCTCGCGGAGAACGTAGTGACTGGTGCGGTGAGCGGCACCTTCCGCTGTAGGTCGCTCCCCACCAAGTTTGGGACCCTCGCTTCAGCGTGCCTTAATCCGACAGGCACGCTAACCAACATCGTGTTGAGACCGAGGAGAGACAGGTCGAACTTGAGGGACTTCGGGCTCGACGACTTCGACGCCGACTTGTCGTTTGCCGGGGTGTCCGAGTCATGTCACATCGCGGCAACGGCGGTGCACGTCGGTCACCCTTTCACGTCCGTGACTGGCGGCTACACCTGTACGGATGCGGCGGGCGCCGTCTTTGACGTCGGCATCGTCGTCCTTCGGAGTAAGTGTAAGTAGCGGCCATTGGCGAAGCCCACGCACCGGGGTCTACCCTACGCGATCCTATCAGTGCCGCTGCGGTGGCGAGTTCATCGAGCCGGCAGCACACTTGGTGAATCCGCCGCACCGCCTCGCTCTCGGCCGTGAACAGCAGGATGGCGCGGTCGTAGACGACGATCTCCACGTTCGCCTTCGTCGTGCTCAATCCGAAGATGGTCGTACTGGATGGGGCCGCCCGCGTCGGGGGTCGCCTTAGGTGTCGCCGGGGTCGATGAGGTGGTGATCGTCGGGGGAGCGCGAGCACCATCATCGGGGGCCTGTCACTCCTTCACTCGGAACACCCGACGCTGGCCCTGCCCTTCACTGTATCGCTCCACGACGAGATGGGAAGCGGCTTCGATACAGACCATCTGCATCTCGCCTGGCCTAGGCGCTGTAAAGGGACAGGCCAGTAGGTCTCCGTAGAGGTTCGTCATGAGGCCAACGTACTTCTTGAGCGGCTCGGGGACGATCTCGTCTTCAGCAGGAAGCACCCCGAATATGCGCTTCGTACCGACACGCCAAATCCGCATCCCCGGCGTGCCGTTCGTGGGACGAGGAGTTCGTACCGAGCGGTAGCGCGTAAGCGCGGTCGGCGGGTTTCGCCTCAGCGTTCCAGGGCGCCCTGGTCGTCCAGTGGGCAGCACACCTGGTGAATCCGCCTGATACCCTCGCTGTCGCTGGTGAACAGCAGGATGGCGCGGTTGTAGACGACGATCTGACAACGCCCTGGCATGCGCGCGACCTATCGGCTCAGCGGGAGTCCGAGCGACTGCGAGCGGCGGGCGGTGTCCTCAGTCCGCTGTGATCGCTCGCACCGCCGCGGCGAGGCCGTCGACCACCAGCGCCATCCGTCGGTAGTCCAAAGTGTCGGGAAGATCGTCCGCGGTGTGGTAGCGCGGGTTCCGGTAGAAGGCGGTGTCAGTCACCATCAGTGCCGGATAGCCCTGGTTCCAGTAGGCCAGGTGGTCCGAGAAATCGATCCCGGG
>Ga0137404_10002016_pt1 | contig 13355 bp, 11 predicted proteins | sample CZOMad2_1_16fung_FD_108285 | JGI IMG/M metagenome (GOLD analysis project Ga0137404, IMG submission 108285) | Vadose zone soil fungal communities from Angelo Coast Range Reserve, California, USA - CZOMad2_1_16fungal (Illumina Assembly) | ecosystem: Environmental > Terrestrial > Soil > Vadose...
GCCCGCGGCGTCACCGTGATAGATGAGCTGGCCCTGGGCCATGACGACGATCGGCCGGCACACGCTCATCACGAGATCGATGTTGTGCTCGATGACGAGAAACGTGACGCCGCGCCGGTTGAGGCGCACGATGCGGTCGACGAGCGTCTCGAGCAACACCGGGTTGACGCCCGCCGCCGGCTCGTCGAGCAGGATCAGCCGCGGCTCCGCGATCAGGATGCGCGCCAGCTCGAGGAGCTTCTGCTGCCCGCCCGAGAGTCGTCCGGCGATCTCGGCGGCCTTGTCGGCGAGGGCGCACAGCTCGAGCACGTCCATGGCGCGCTCGCGCGCGAGACGCTCCTCGCGCCGCACGCTCCCGGCGCGCACCCAGTTGTTCCAGAATCGCTCCCCCGCCTGACGCAGCGGCACCAGCATGAGGTTCTCGAGCACCGTCATCTGCGGGAATGGCCGCGGCACCTGGAACGTGCGGGCAAGCCCCTTCGCGAAGATGCGATCGGGTGTGAGTCGGTCGATGCGCTCACCCATGAAGCGGATCGCGCCGGCCTCGGGCGCGAGCGCGCCCGCGATCAGGTTGAAGAGCGTCGTCTTGCCGGCGCCGTTGGGGCCGATGAGCCCGGTGATGGTGCCCGCCTCGATCGCGAGATCGACGCCGTCGACGGCGCGCAGGCTCCCGAATGCCTTGACGAGTCCGGACACCTCGAGCATGACGCCCGATTATGGCAAAACCCGACGACGTTCCACCCCTTTTGCCCCCTGCGCCGTATACCAGGCCGAGCATGAGTGAGCGCGCTCAGAGGGGTCCGCTTCGACCAGGGGAGTACGACATGCGCCCACGAATCGGTCTGTCCGTCATGCCGCTGGAGACGCGGCGCGAGGCGATCATCGCGCTCGCCACCGAGGGCGATCGCCTCGGCTACGACGGCTTCTTCATGCCCGAGACGTGGGGATACGACATGACCGTGCTGCTCGCCGAGGCGGCGGCGCGCACGACGCGGATCACGCTCGGAACCGGCATCGTCGGCATCTGGAATCGCAGCGCGGCGACCATCGCGATGGCCGCGGCGACCTTGCACGGGATCTCGGGCGGACGCTTCGTGCTCGGCCTCGGCGCCAGCACCCCGCAGCTCGCGGAAGGCCTGCACGACACACCGTTCGAGCCGCCGCTGCCGCGCATGCGCCGGATGGTCACGCAGATCCGTGCGCTGCTCCGCGGCGAGCGCATCCCACTCGCGGTGACGACGAACGCCCGTGCGCTCAAGCTCAACGTGCCGGTGGCGCCCGCGCTGCCGATCCACGTCGCCGCGCTCGGCGATGCGATGACGCGCCTCGCGGGCGAGCTGGCCGACGCGTGGGCACCCTTCCTCTATCCGTGGTCGCAGCTTGCCACCGGGGTCGAACGGCTCCGCGAGGGCGCGGCGCGGGGGGGCCATCCGGATCGCCTCCCGGAGATTCATCCCACCGTGCCGGCTGTGGTGGCCGACACCGACGTGAAGGCGCGTGAGGGCGCGGCGTGGTTCGCATCCTTCTACGTGACGACGATGGGCTCGATCTACCGCGACTCGCTCACGCGACAGGGCTACGGCAAGGCGGTGAATGCGGTGCTCGCCGCCAACGCGCCGAAGTTCACGGGCGTCGTCCCGGCCGAGGCGGAAGAGCTACTCGAGCAATTGATCGTCTACGGTACCCCGCCGGAGGCGCGGCGGCGACTCGGGCGCTGGCACGAGGCCGGCGCCGCCTTTCCGGTGCTGCTCCTCCGTCCGAATCTCACGCCGGAGGAGCGCGCGCTGGTGCTCGAGACGTTCCGCCCGATGCTAAAGTCCCCTACCGCGGACCGATAACGCCCGCGAGCTCCTTGGCCAGCGCGATGCACGCGCGCGTATCGTAGGTGCTCGCGAGCCGCTGCTTGTTCGTGGCGAGACTGCCGACGTTGTACATCTCGAAGAGGAGCTGACGGGAGCCGAAGGAGTCACAGGCGTACTCCCAAGCCAGCTTGAGCAGACGAAAACGCTCCGGCGCCGCCTGATCGTGGGCGACAAAATAGCGGTGCAGGTGCGGGCCGATGTCAGGATTGTGCAGATCGGCCTGGCCCGGAGCCATCAGGAGGCCAGGGCCGCAGAGCTCACGGATGTGCTGCAACAGCAACGGATAGCGCTCGATTGCAAACGTACGGGCCGCCAGCGCCGTCGTGGGGTTGGGCAAGGTCAGGCCGGACGGTGAGCGGACTGGATTCGCCTCGGCCGCCTGAATGCACGATCGCAGGGTTTCGAGATAGACCATGGCATCAGCCAGGGCTGTTTGGACGGCCGGCTGCGCAGCAGTGCCCAGAGAGTCGGCAATCGCGGCGCAGATGCCGAGCAGCACCTCGGCCTTGACGGCCATGCGCACCAGCACATACCAGGGACCAAGACCGACGGCGCCCTGAAAGAGTCGTGCCTCGAAGGCGAGATCGATGGCAGGGGATCGCCGCAGATAGAAGACCCGCTCCCACGGGATGAACACGTCGTCGAACACCACGATGGAGTCCATCTCATCCCACGATGGGCTGACCGGATGATCAGCCGGGTTTGCGGATGCGAGTGGCTCGCGACAGATAACGTGGATACCCTCGGCGTTCACTGGCGCCGCGAAGTACACATCCTCCTCAGGCGTGAGATCGGGCCGTGGCGGCGTCATGCAGAAAAGCTCGTTGGCGTAGGGAGCCTGCGTCCCCACTCCCTTGGCCCCTCGCACGACGAGGCCGTCGGGACGCCGTGCCATGATTCGCAAGGGCTCCTGCTTGGACGCCGGATGATTGCGATGATGCAAGGGATCGCTGAAGACAGTCGCGATGCTGAGATCATTCTCGCGGCAGTACTCGAAATAGCGGGCGACGCGTTCAGCGAAGGCGGCGTCCTCCTTGCTCAGGAGGTCGCGAACGTCGTAGAGACCCAGCACCACCGTCGCCAGGTGCTGGGGTAGGCGGGCCGCGACGCCGCCCGCCCGGCGTACGAGGCACTCGTACATGCGACGCTGGCGCGCCAGGTCGTCGACCGACCGGGGCAGCAGGTAGGCACGGCTCACTGGCTGGCCCGTGCTGGGCGATGGCATGGTGAGCAGCTCCTGGTGCGCCACGTCGTGCTGCAGGTCGTAGACGGCCGCCACACTGCGAGCGCAACCGGCGAGCGCGGGGTGGGTGGTGACGTCCTCCACCCGCTGGCCCATCAGCCACAGGCGGCGCCCGTCCTTGAGGCTCTCCAGATACTCCGCTCCTCGACGTATGGGCATGGCCGCACCTCCTCGACGAGCGAGACACGCCGATAGTACACAATCCGCCGAGCGCCTGATCTCACGCCGGGGCTTTCAACAGCCCGGGTGTGGCCCGCAGGCCTTCACATCAAGCGACCTGACGCGGCTCGACAGTCGGGGCGTGGCCAGCGAGCGTGGTCCGGCGCACATCGCGAACTTCGCCGCGGTCGAAGCGCCGGCCGCGGTGCATCGTCGTGCGGTTGTCCCACATCACGAGGTCGCCCGGCTTCCACGCGTGGGAATACACGAACTCTCGCTGCGTCGCGTGCTCGGTCAGGTCGCGCAGGAACATACGCGCCTCGGGGATCGTCCAGCCCACGATGGCCCCCGCGTGGGCCGATAGAAAAAGCGACCGACGCCCGGTGACCGGATGCCGGCGCACCAGGGGGTGGCGTACCGGCGTGAAGGCCGCGATTTCCTCGGGGGTGAGATCGACGAAGCCGATCGCCTCGCGCGAATAGACCAGCGAATGCTCGCAGATCAAGTCCACGACCTCCGTCTTGGTGCGCTCGTCGAGCGCGTCGTAGGCCGCCCGCATGTCGGCAAACTCGGTGTTGGCGCCCCACGACGGAATGATGCGTCCCGAGAGCAGCGAGTACTTGGCGGGCGCCGGGCGGAAGGAGCTGTCGGAATGCCACAGGCGATCGCCCAGCTTGAAAAACCAGACGCGATCCTCGGCCGACATGATGTTGCCGTGGCGGTCCAGGTTGGAGAAATCCGCGATGCCCGGGCCGAGACGATGGTCCTCACGCTTGCGGATGTGGCCGGGGCTCTTGTAGCTCTCTCGAGCTCGCCGAAGTTGAGCGTGAAGGCGATCTGCTGCTCGTCCATGAGGGTCCAGCTCCGAGACCTCTGCCGCGAACGCGGGATGCAGCGGACGGATCGATATGGACACGGTGGACACTCCCTTCAACCCGATCACAGACTGTCGAGGCCGCTGGACCATCTCCGGCAGATGTGATGAGCGATCGCGATAGGCGCTGGCAGCGACGCCTTGGCCGGATCGTCGGAGCCGGCAGCGGCGCGCGCCACCATTTCCCGGATCTCATCGCGGTGAAACCAGCGCGCCTCGGCGAGCTCCTCGGGGTCGACCGTGATCTCCTCGGTCAAGGCCTCGGCGAGAAACCCGATCATGAGGCTCGACGGAAACGGCCACGGCTGCGCGGCCAGATAACGTACACGCCCGCAGCGGATGCCCGCCTCCTCGTGCACCTCGCGCCGCACCGCCTCCTCCAGGGTTTCCCCCGGCTCGACGAAGCCGGCGAGGCATGAGAACCGGGCGCCCGCGCGCCGCTGGTTGCGGCCGAGCAGGGCCCGATCGCCGCGGATCGCGAGCATGATCACGACGGGATCGGTGCGCGGGAAGTGCGACGCCCGACACGCCGGGCACCGCCGCACCCAACCCGCCGACGCCACATTGGTCGGCGATCCGCACTGGGCACAGAAGCGATGGCGGGCGTGCCAGTCGAGCAGGGAACGGGCCTCGGCGAGGATGGCCGCCTCGCCCGCGGCGATGGCCGGGGCGAGGGCGCGCACGTCCATCAATTCGGTGTCGATGTCGGGGGCGACGTTCGCCCCGGTCGCGTCGATCGCGAAATGCGCGCGGCCGTCGCCGAGGCCGAGAAAGATCAGCGGCGCGCCCGCGTCGATCTGGTCGCGCCACGGCGCCACCGGCTGCCAATCGAGCGCCGGAGCCGCCTTGCCGCGAGTGAACGGCTTCAGATCGCGGAGCGCCAGGATGCGTGTCTCCGGGTCGCCGAGCAGCGTGGCGATCCACTCGCGGTCATTCCGCCGCTCGGTGGCCCGATCCAGCGGGTTGCCGCCGAAGCAGTAGATGTCGTCCATGTCGGCCCACCCGCTACGAGGTTTTCACCAGCTCCATCAGCCGGCCGAGCGTGGTCAACCGCGCGTCGAGTGTCGCGCCGGCCGGATCCACCCGCAGTGTGGTCAGGCCGCTGGCGCGATAGACACGCAGCCGCTCGCGCACCATGGCCTCGGTGCCGAGCAGGTTCGCCTTCAGAGCCAATTCGTCGGGCACACGGGCGGCGGCCTCGTCGCGCTTGCCGTCCAGCCAGAGGCGCTGGACTTCGGTGGCGGCGTCCGCGTAGCCGGCGCGCTTGAAGGCGTCGTTGTAGAAATTGTGCTGCCGCGAGCCCATGGCGCCGAGCGTGAAAGCCAGGCCGGGCTTGCGCGCGCCCACCAACCGCTCGACGTCGTCACCGAACGCCACGGCGCCGCCGGCTTGCAGATCGAGGTGCGCGAGGGTGCGTCCCGCGCGCTTGGCCCCGGCCTCGAGGTGCTCGAAGAAGATCCGCGCGTGGTCGGGCATGAACGAGGTGCCGAGCCACCCGTCGGCGATCTCGCCGGTCAGCTCGAGGCCGCGCGGCGAGAGGGTGGCCAGGTAGACCGGTATGTCCGGGCGCGGCTCCGCCGAGGAGCGAAGCGCCTTGCCCTCACCGCCCGGCAGCGGCAACTCGTAGACCTGCCCCTTGAACGCCACGCGCTCACCGCGCGTGGCTCGGCGAACGACCTCCACGATCTCGCGCATGCGCGTCAGCGGCCGATCGAAGCGCAGGCCGTGCCAGCCCTCGATCACCTGCGGCCCGCTCACGCCCATGCCGAGCACGAAGCGCTCGGCCGACATCGAGGCCAGGCTCAGCGCCGTCATGGCGACGAGCGCCGGCGTTCGCGTTCCGGCCTGCATGATCCCCGAGCCGAGTCGGATGCGCGAGGTCCGCGCCGCCATGAACGCCAGCGGGGTGGCCGCGTCCAGGCCCCACGACTCGTGCGACCAGACGAAGTCCACGCCCAGGCGCTCGGCCTCGGTCACGTACGTCGAGGCTTGCTCCCAGTTCTCGTTGGCCTCCAGGCGCAAGCCGATGGCGACGCGCATCAGAGGGCGCCGGCCACCTTGGCGAGCTGACCGGCGTGATCGAGATCGTGCAGCCGTATGAACAAGAGCGCCTCGCGCCAGTTCAGCCCGCCGAAGAACGGGTGGGGGATCGTGGCCTCTAGCTGCGCCATCGGATCCGAGCTGCGCACTCGCTGGAACAGCGCGGCGCGGTCGCGCTCGAGCAGCGCGAACCATTCGTCCGGCGAGCGCGGCGTGGTGTCACGGGCGGCGACGTCCCGCGGCTCGCCCGGCGCCTTGCCGTCGAGAATACGCACGATGGCGTCACCGAAGTGTCGGCCGGCCTCGACGACGTGCGCCATCACCTCGTTGGCGCTCCATTCCCCCGGGGCCGGTGACTCTGCAAAGCGCGCCCGTGGCACGGCGGTGGCGGCCTCCCGCAGCTTGGCCATGGCCTCCTGGACCTTGCCGACGATCTGCTCCGGCGAGAGCTTCCCGCCCTGGGCCGTCAGATAGCCACGGATGCGCAGCGTCTCCTCGGTGGTCATGGGCGCGACTTTAGCACGAGCGTCCGCGCGCGCAGGCCGTGTCTACAGCGTGAAGAAGTAGCGCGTGAGATGGAAGAAGACCGGCGCGGCGAAGCAGACGGAGTCGATGCGGTCGAGGATCCCGCCGTGGCCGGCAATGATGGTGCCGAAGTCCTTGACCCCTCGATCGCGCTTGATGGCGGACATCGTCAGGCCGCCCGCGAATCCCATCAGGGTCACGACGAGCGCCATCGCGGCCGCCTGCCATGGGCGAAACGGCGTCATCGGCCACAGCGCCGCGCCCAGGAGGGTCGCGCACGCGACGCCCCCGACGAGTCCTTCCACGGTCTTGTTGGGACTGACGGTGGGCGCGACCGCGCGGCGGCCGGCGAGCTTGCCCCAGACGTACTGCAGCACGTCGCTCATCTGGACGACGAGGAGCAGGTAAAGGAGCAGCTTGGCGTTCTGGCCCTTGTAGCCCGGGATGTCCAGGATGAGCAGGGCTGGCGCGTGGCTGACGCAGTAGACGCAGATCATCAGGCCCCACTGGATAGTCGCGATCCGCTCGAGGAATCGATCGGTGTCGCCGCTGAGCACACTGCGTATGGGTACGTACAAAAACGCGTAGACGGGGATCAGGATGCTGAACAGGCCGTACCACTCGATCGACAGGAGGTAGTACTGCAGGGGAATCGCGGCGAAGAAGCCGTAGAAGAGCGTCCGGTGATCGGCGCGGCGGGTGGGCGCCAGCGCGACAAATTCCCGCAGCGCCAGAAAGGAAATCAGACCGAAGAGGACGAGGGCCCCGGTCCGGCCGCCGAGGATGGCGACCGTGAAGACGGCCACCATCGCCCACCACGCGTTGATCCGCGCGTTGAGGTTGGCCAAGGTGGCGCGACGAGGCGGGTCGCCCGCCCGGTGCGCCAGGACTCGTCCGACCACCGTGGCGACGACGAGAAAGGCCAGCACGCCGGCGAAGAACCATACGAGCTGCCGGTCGAAGCCGAAATTCATCATGGCCGTAGCTCGAGCAGCGCAGCCCGCGCCCGCGCGAGGAAGGCAGCACGCGCCTCCCCCGGCTCTAGTTGGAGCGGCGCCCCGAAGGTGACCGAGGCCATCATGGGCACCGGGAGGATTTCCCCTTTCGGAAGGATTCGGTTGAGGTTCTCGAGATACGCCGGAATCAGCTCGACGTCGGGGCGCAGCTGGACGAGGTGATAGAGGCCGCTCTTGAACGGGCCGGGCTCGGCGTCGCTGCCGCGAGTGCCCTCGGGGAACACGATTAGGGAGTGCTTGGTTCCCAGAGCCTGAGCGGTCATCTCGACCGTGCGACGCGCCGACTCGACCCTCGCCGCGCGGTCTGTCGACGCCCCGGCCCCCTGGCGGTCCACAAGGACCGCCTGAAACACGCGCGCGGCGAGATAGCGTCGCAACGCGTTGGGCTCCCAGTAGTCGCGTCCGGCAACGGGACGAGTCAGCCGGCGCAGGGCCGGCGGCAGCGCCGACCACAAGACGACGAAATCGAGATGGCTCGTGTGGTTGGCGAAGTAGATGCGCTGACGAAAACTCGGCTCGCAGCCGACCCAGCGGGCCTGGGCGCCGCTGAGCAAACGAGCCGTGGCGACGATGAGCGGGGCGATCATCGCGCGGCAAGCGCGAAGCGGTGAAGGGCTGCCATCGCCTCGGGGCGGATCACGATCGATGGACGCGCCTGACGCAACCTGAGCTCCGCCTCCGCCACGGTGGTGACTTGGCCGGTGGCGAGCAGGTGGGCGCCCACGACCGCGGCGCTGCGTGAATAGCCGATCTTGCAGTGAACGTAGACGACGCCGGTCTTGGCATGCTGAGCGATGAACGCGGTCGCGGCGTGCAGATGCTCTTGGGTCGGCGCCGTGAGATCCAGAATGGGCGTATTGCAGTACGCCAGACCGAGGAACGGCGACGATTCCGAGAACTCCGAGGTCAGATCGAGCACCGCGGTGACGCCAGAGCGGATGAGGTGCGTCGCCTCGGCGTCGCTGAGACGGCCACCCATCAAGACGTTCGGCACCACCTCGTCCCAGGGGCGACAGTGGCGTCGGTAGTATCGCAGCGAGAGATATTGCCCGAGGAGGTAGGGCCCGAATAGCAGGCGCGTCGAGAACGGGAGCCGGCCGCCGGCCTTCCGGAAGATGCCGGGGCCGACGCCGAAATAGGCCGCCGCGACGATGAGGAGCAAGACGGCGGGCCACAGCAGTACCGCGGTCCAGGGCCAGCGCACCAGGGCCAGCGCCACGACGAGCACGCATCCGGTCAGGTAGAGCGCCGCGACTCGTCGGTTGGGAACCACAGGCGCCGTCAACGGAGACTCGCGGACCGCCCAGAAGCAGACCGCGGCTAGCGCTAAGCCGCCGACCACGTCGATCACGTGATGCTGATACGTGAACACCGTCGAGAGCCCGATCAGGCTGAACCAGATGTGCACGCCGCCGCGCAGGAGCCCGGTGGTGTGACGGGCATAGAGGTCGACGAGGATCGTGCGCAGCGTGATGTGCAGCGAAGGAAAGAGGTTGTAGGGTTGATCGAGCGTGCGGAAGGCGTCGAAGACCGCGCCGAGCCAGCCGGTTACGGCCGGGCGCTCGAAAGCGAACCGCAGCGGGAACAGAAGGAAGACGACGCCGGCCACGACGATCGCCAGCACGATCCGCCGTCTGAAGGTGCCGAGCTCCGCGCGGTCGCGGCAGAGAAACGGACCGGCCACGAAGAAGAGGTCGATCGACATGTACGGCAGGATCATGAGCGGGACGAACGGGATGAGGCGCTCCCACTCGAAGTACCACGTCCCCACGTCCGTCCGCAGTGACGTGAACCAGTTGCAGCTTCCGTAGACCGCCAGGAAGAGCAGCGACAGTCCGGCCGACGTCCGGGCCGCGGACCAGATCACGCCGGCAGCCGGCGCGCCGTCGAGACCGTGAAGATCCCCCAGGGGTCGATCTCCATGCCGAGCTTCGTGAAGCCGGCGGCGCGGACCAGCTCGTCCATCTCGGCCTGCGAGCGCCGCCGCATGACCCAGGCGCGGCCCTCGCGATTGGTCAGCACCCGCGCGATGAACTCGAGCTGCGGGTGGTAGGGCTGGTTCGTGTAAATGAGATAGCCGCCCGGGACGATCACATCGGCGAGACCCCGCAGCGACTCGCGCACGGGGGCGTTCTCAGGGAACAGCTCGAAGAGTCCGGAGACAACGGCCACCGAGGGACGCGGGAGGAGGGCGGCAAGCGCCGCTCGATCGAACGCGTCGCCTTCGTCGAACGTCACGTTGGTGAGGCCAAGCTCGGTGGCGAGGCGGCGGCCGGCGGCGATGTTCTCCGGCTTGTAGTCACGCAGAAGGGCGGTCATCGGGATGGCGCTGAGCGAGCGGATCGTCTCCAGCATGTATCGCCCCGGCCCGGACGCGATGTCGAGGAGATGGACGGGACGCCCCTCGGCGTGAATCCGCTCGATCGCGGCCCGCAGCACGCGCTCCATGTGGAGCCGGCGCAGACGGATGCCCCGCCACCCGATACTGCCGAGGTACGCGCGGTCGATGAGGCGCCCAAGTGGTGTCACGCCGTGCGGGCGGTTCTCGTACACGTAGTCGAGCATCACGCCCGAGTCGAAGCCGGCGCGCCACCCGAGCTGAACGGCGGTGCTGAGCCGCCCGGCGGTCTTGAGGAACCATCGGGCGACGGCGAACTGCGGGCCGCCGCCGGGGGCCTGCAGACGGTCGTACTCGGCCTGCGATGGGCCACTCCGGTCCGCGTCAACCAGCGATCGTCGGGGCGCCGGGGCGTCGAGCCGGTCGCGAATGAATCGATGGGCGTCCTCGATCGGCCGGTGACGATCGCGCTCGTGGAAGATCGCGTGAAAGAAGCCGGGGTAGGTGTGGATCTCCTTGATCGGAGAGGAGAGGCCGTCGAAGAAGCGGCGCTGAGCCGCGGGGTCCACGACCCAGTCCGAGCCGGCGACGAGCATCAGGGTCGGGACGTCGATGGCCGCGGCGTCCTCCAGGAGGCGAGTCGACGTGTCGTGCAGATCGAGAAGGACGTTGACGGCGATCTGCCGGAAGATCGACGGGTCCTCCGCGTACCGCTCAGCCTCCACCGTATCGTGAGTGAGCATCCGGGCCTTGACGTAGCTCTTCACGTAACCGGGGCCCAGCAGCGCCTGGCGTGCGCGCAGGAGCGGGATGGCGAACGGGACGTAGAGACGCACGCGGAACGCCGGCGTGGCCAGGACGAGACCGCGGATGGGCGGGGCGAAGTCGTGGACCCACGCGGCCACGGTCACGGCACCGACGCTGTGGGCCATGACGACGGTGTTCTCGGTGGGGATACGGTGGTGCACCTGGACGTGGCGCACGAACGCGTCCACATCCTTGGTGAGCACGGCGAGACTCTCCGCCGAGGCGCGCTCACCGGGGGAGCGGCCGTGGCCGCGCGCGTCCCACGCGAACACGGCGACGTCGGGGAGGTCGAGCCGCTCCACGACCTCTTGCCAGCGCGCCGAGTGCTCATGACCTCGATGGAAGAGCAGGAGCGCCTTGTCCGTCGCGGCACGCGGCAGCCAGGCGCGATAGAACAGCGCGGTGCCGTCCCAGCTCGTCATCGTGTGCTCGGAGGCTCTCAGTTCCGCCATGCTCCGCTCCTCCTGGCCCGCGGCGTCACCGCGGCGTTCGTCCCGCCTTGGCGGCAAGCGCGGCGAAGATCCGTCGGAGCCGCACCACGATGGTCTGCAGACAGCCCAGGATCACGACGACGCAGGTCCAGTCGAGCAGGGTGAGCTCGCCCGGACGTGGCGTGCCCGCCGCGGGCCACAAGGCGGTCAACCAGGCGCCGGCGTGCAGGACCACCATTCGCCAGGGCTTGGCCATCAGACCGCCGAACTCCCGCTGCGCCCCCGCGGCCTGCCCCAGCACACCCACGTAGGCCGTAAGCAGCGCAAGGATGGCGCTCCAGTATCCGCTGAGCGGCGAGTTGAGGCCGCTGTGCGCGAGCCCCACGAAGATCAGGACGTCGGAGACCCTGTCGGGCAGCTCGTTGAGGATCTCGCCGCGCGGGCTCGCCTTGCCGGAGGCCAGCGCGACCATGCCGTCGAGCATGTTGAGCCAGAGGCGGACGTAGCAGAGCACCGGCGCGACCCACAGGAGCCACCGGTGAGAGCCGGCGTGCCAGAAGCAGACCGCCGCCGCCGCTGAGGCGACGATCGAGAGATACGAGACGACGTCGGGATGAATGTCGAAGCGGAGGCACAGTGCTACGGCGCCCCCGGCGGTCCGCCGAAACATGTCGGCGATAGGGCGGCGCGAGGTGGGTCGATACTCCGTCACCAAGGGTGGACTGGGACCCGCTGAGCGCACAAGGTGCCACCGATTATAAGTGATATGCGCCGGCGTCAGGCGGCCGGTTCGTCGCGCGACGCCACCAGAAATCTCCTTGACAGCCGGGTTCCGGCGCTGTACCTGAGGCCTGCACAAGCGCCCTTTAGGTTGCGTACCGACTCTCACTGGAGTGACTCGAGACGGAGGAGGACACCGATGTGCAAACTGTGCGATGAAGGGAGTCCCCAGAGTCATTCCGGGTCGCGGCGCGATTTCTTAAAGGCGACAGCCGCCTCAGGGGTCGCCGCGGCGGGGGCCAATCTGTTCGCGGCGCGCCCGGCCGGCGCGCACGGCGATGACCCGCCCGAGGACCACGGCCGGCGTGGCCGGCGCTACATCATCCGCGGTGGGTCCGTGATGTCGATGGATCCGGCGGTGGGCGACTTCCCCCAGGCCGACGTGCTCGTCGAGGGCAAGAAGATCGTCGCCGTCGGACCGAATCTGAACGCCGGCGGCGCCGCGGTGATCGACGCCCGCGGCCGCATCGTCATGCCCGGCTTCGTCGATACGCACCACCACCAGTTCGAGACGGCGCTGCGCAGCTTTCTCGCCGACGGGATACTCATCAACGATCAGTCGCACACGCCGAGCGGGGACATTACATACTTCGAATTCATTCTTCTCACGTTCGCCCCGGTGTACCGGCCGCAGGACGTGTACATCAACGAGCTGTTCGGTTCGCTCGCCCAGCTCGACGACGGCGTGACGACGGTGCACGACATCTCACAGATCCATCACTCGCCCGCGCACTCCGACGCCGCCATTCAGGGCATCATGGATTCGGGCCGCCGCGCCGCCTTCGGCTATTTCGAGGGCGCGGGGTTCACTCACGGCCCCGACTACAAGTATCCGGACGACGCGGCCCGCATCAAGAAGCAGTGGTTCTCCTCGAGCGACCAGCTCGTCACCATGATCATGGGCGGCGAGATCTACCTTCCGGGCTACGAGAAGGCCTGGAAGATCGGGCGCGGGCTCGGGCTCCAGGTGGCCGCGCACATCCTCTCGCCGTTCGGCATGCGCCCGACCTTCGACGCGCTCGCCAAGGGCCAGGGCGGCGACAGCGGCACCCTCGGATTAGGACCCGACAACTTGTTCGTCCACATGACCGGGATGTCCGACAAGGCTTGGGACGGCGTCAAGAGGGCCGGCGCGCAGGTCTCGCTCGCCGTCCCGATCGAGATGAACATGCGCCACGGCATGCCGCCCCTCCTCAAGATGGGCAGTCTGGGCCTGGAGCCTTCGCTGAGCTCGGACGTCGAGGTGACGATGACGGCGGACTTCTTCACCCAGATGCGCA
>Ga0137404_10002021_pt1 | contig 13346 bp, 18 predicted proteins | sample CZOMad2_1_16fung_FD_108285 | JGI IMG/M metagenome (GOLD analysis project Ga0137404, IMG submission 108285) | Vadose zone soil fungal communities from Angelo Coast Range Reserve, California, USA - CZOMad2_1_16fungal (Illumina Assembly) | ecosystem: Environmental > Terrestrial > Soil > Vadose...
AGGAACGGCGCGGCCGTGACCAACTCGGCTAGGCGCGTAGCGGTACGCCAGTCACGCGACTGGTGATCGCTGAGTGTTGGGTCGAGGCCAATGAGAGTGACGCTGCGTAGCGGTGAGTGAGTGCATGACTATGCATCACTCATGCATGGAATAGCAGTGAGATGCTTGGGGCGATGTCCGTTTAGGTACGCTCTGATATTATTCGCACGTCATCTCGCGGACCACCGGGCCAGTCAAGATCCTCTCTCCCCGGCGACCCCCGTACCCGGGTGCATAATATGCGTCCTCCACTTTGGACAGTCGCCACGGAGGGTGACGCATGCCGGCCAAGCGCAGACTCGCCTCAGTCCCCATAACGGAGCGTGAACGTGCTCCGGACCTGCGCGACGCCGTCAAGGCGGCCGTCGACGCGATGGATTGGCTCACGCCGACCGATCGGGCGATGAAGACGCTCGCCCTGCGCCAGGCGGAGGAGATCGAGAAGGCCGTCGACCGGGCCGAGGAATTGGCCGCGATCGCCCGCGATGCAGCCGGCATGCCGGACGTCTACAAGCGCCTGGAGAAGCTCCAGGCGATGTGTGAGGTCACCAAGACGGTCGGCTGGCTGGGCCCGCAGCTACAGGGCGTCCTGCGTGATCTGGGTGGTGCTCCTGCCGCCCGGGCGGCCCTCAAGAAGGACAAGCCGGTGGGGAGTCGCCTTGCTCAACTCCGCGACGCTGCCGGCCAGCAGGGCTGAGTTAGTCCTTGGCTCGACCACTCCACGGATCTTCACCCCGCCCCTGGTTCAAGGTCCGCCCGGCCCATGCGGTTGCGGATGCGCTCTCACCCCGAAGACCTCACTGGGCTTCTCGTGCGTCGCCTTCGCTGAGGATGTTCTCGGTTTCGAGCTGATGCCGTGGCAGCGTTGGCTGTTGATCCACGCGCTGGAGGTGCGCCCGGACGGGCGGTTCCGCTTCAGGACTGTGGTCGTGCTGGTGGCGCGGCAGAACGGCAAGACGACGCTCGTCGAGGTCAAGAACCTGTGGAAGATGTTCGTCCTGCGGGTGCCGCTGGTGATCGGGACGGCCCAGAACCTCGACATCTCCGAGGAATCCTGGGATAAGGCCGTGGAGATCGTCGAATCGGTGCCCGATTTGGCGGCCGAGGTGGCGCATGTCGATCGAACGAACGGCAAGAAGGCACTGAAGCTGATCGGCGGTTCCCGGTGGAAGATCGCGGCAGCGTCGCGTAAGGGCGGCCGTGGCTTGTCCGGCGACGACGTGAACCTCGACGAACTCCGCGAGCATCACACGTGGGAGTCGTGGGGTGCCGTCACAAAGACGACGATGGCACGCCGCAAGGCCCAGATCTGGGCGTTCAGCAACGCCGGCGACGACCGCAGCGTGGTGTTGAACGACCTTCGCGAGAAGGCGATCGCGGCGCTCGGCGACCCCGACACATCGTTGGGGATCATGGAGTGGTCGGCGCCAGACGACTGCCCGATTGACGACGACGATGGGTTGCGGCAGGCGAATCCGGCTCTCGGCTATCCGCAGGGCATCACGATGGACGCGCTGTTGGCGGCGATGGTGACGGATCCAGAGCCTGTTTTCCGCACGGAATGTCTGTGTCAGCGCGTCCCGGACCTCGTGCCGAGCAAGATTCCGCTGTCGGCCTGGGTGAAGTGCGCGGATCCCGGTTCGTCGATCTCCGATGGGCTGGTCCTGTCATGGGAGGTCAGTTGGGACCGCAGCCGCGGTGCGATCGGTGTGGCCGGTTACCGCGACGACGGCCTGCCGCACATCGAGCTGATCGACTACCGCGAGGGCACCGACTGGATCCCGGGCCGGATGGGCGAGTTGGCGAAGCGGCACCAGGTGCTCGCGGTTGTGTTCAATCCGTCGGGGCCGGGGGCGTCGTTGTTGTCGGCGGTGACGGAACGGCTGCCCGTGAAGTTGGAGCCGAAGCCGATGACGGCCCGGGATCAGGCCAACGCCTGTGGGCTGCTGTACGACGCGGTCACCACGCTTGATCCGGGGACCGGAAAGGGCCAGGTCCGCCAACTCGGCGACGATCGGCTACGCGAAGCACTACGCAAGTCGACCACCCGCACCCTCGTGGATGCCTGGGCTTGGGATTTGAAGAACTCGATCGGCGAGATCAGTGGCCTGAGCGCGGTCACGAACGCGCTGTACGGCCTGACGGTCTACGGCCAGCCGAAAGTTCCCGACCCGCCCCCGCTCATCGAACTGGAATCCGCCGGCCGGAACTCGTACGACCCCAGTGACCTGATGACCGTCGGCTTCTGACCGGGAGGTGCCTGCGGTGACCGCTCCAACCAAGCCCGCATCCGCCCCCGTGCAAGAGATCGGCTACCAGCAGGCCGTCGGCCAGTACATGTGGTGGCTGTACGAGAACGAGACCACCCCGGAGCTGGTCTGGCCGCAGTCGGTCTACGTCTACGACCAGATGCGAAAGACAGACTCTCAGGTCGGGTCGATTCTGCGGGCCGTCAATCTGTTGGTCCTGCGCACGCCATGGCGCATCGACCCGAACGGTGCCCGCGACGAGGTCGTGCAGTTTGTTGCGGATGATCTGGGTCTGCCGATCGTGGGCCAGAGCCCGAAGGCGCCGCCACGGACCAAGGATCGATTCTCATGGAAGGACCACCTCGCCGAGGCGCTGCTGATGCTGCCGATCGGTTACAGCTACTTCGAGCAGGTCTACCGCATCGATCCGGACGGCGACCATGCGCATCTGCGCAAGTTGGCGTTGCGGCCGGCGCGGACGATCGAGTACATCAACGTCGCGCAGGACGGCGGACTGATCAGCATCAAGCAGTACTGGATCAGGACTGGTGAGCGGCCGCAGCCGATCCCGGTGGAGCATCTGGTGGCGTACATCCACGCCAAGGAGGGCGGTAACTGGCTCGGCACCTCGATTTTGAGGAACTGCTACAAGAACTGGCTCCTGAAGGACCGCTTGTTGCGGGTGCAGGCGCAGACGATCGAGCGCAACGGTATGGGCATCCCGCTGTACGTTGGCCAGGAGGGCGCCACCGATCTTTCGGGGGGCCTGGCAATGGCCAAGGGCTGGCGGGCTGGCGATGCCGCCGGTACGGCCATCCCCTATGGCGCCATCCTGAAGCTGGTTGGCGTCGAGGGCACGCTGCCTGACGCCGAGCCCGCGATTCGGTACCACGACGAGTCGATCGCCAAGACGGTCCTGGCCCACTTCTTGAACCTCGGGCAGCAGATGGGGACCGGCAGTTACGCGCTCGGTGCGACCCTCGGCGACTTTTTCACCCTCGGCGTGCAGACCGTGGGGCAGCAGATCGCGGACACCGCCAACATGCATGTGGTCGAGGACCTGGTCGACGTCAACTGGGGTCCGCAGGAGCCGGCCCCTCGGATCGTATTTGACGAGATCGGCAGCAGGCAGGCCGCGACGGCGCAGGCACTGAAGCTCCTGATCGACGCTGGCGTCATCCACTCGGACGACATTCTGGAGGAATCCACAAGGCAGCAATACGGCCTACCGCCGCGCGACCCGAACGCCCCCCCACCCGGGCCGTTGCCGGGTTTGACGCGGGAGACGTTGACGGGGCCGGCGCCGGGTGGTGCGGCGCCCGCTCCGGCGGTGGACACCAAGACGGGGGCCGCCTCAGTGGCCGCGTCGGCGACAGCCACAGTGGACCCCGATGCGGGGCTGCGGTTGGATGACCTCGCGGCCCGAGTGGAGGCTCTGGAGTCGGACCTCGCCGAGGACGATGACGACCTCGACGAGGACACCGAGGCCCTCCTGGTCGCACTGGCCGAGTTCGCCGGCGAGGTCACGGCCGCCGTATTCAACCCGTCGCTGCATCCCCGCAACCCGAAGGGCACGGTCGGCGCCGGAAAATTCCGGTCCACAGTGGACCGCCTCATCGACGCGCTCAAGCAGCATGCGTCATCGGGCGGCAAGGGCGATCCGTTTAGTGGCTTCGACCGTGAGCAGTTGCGCCGTGCGGCAGTGAAGCGTGGCATCACGTTGAAGCGCGGCGCGTCACGGGACGACATCTCGAAGGCGCTGATCGCCGATCTGCGCACCGGGCGCGACAACCCGATACCGATGCCGTCGGAGCCCAGCAAGCCGGATCCCGTGAAGGCCCGCGAAGTCGAGGTCGAGAACCGCATCCGCGAGGCGTATCGGGCGGTGCTGTCCAGGCAGGGGCGCAAGGAAGGTGGCAGCGAGTGGGTTGGCCTTGCCGACCTACGGAAGGAACTGGACGAGAGTGCGAGCCGCCGCGAGGTCGATGCCGCGCTTAAGCGGTTGGCGGTATCCCGGGAGCCAGGCAGCGCCAACGTCGTGCCCGAGAGCAACCAGAAGACGTTGACGCAGGCGGACCGCGATGCGGCCGTGCACTTCGGCGACCAGGGCAAACACGCGATCTCGTTCGAGGACGCCTCGCCGCAGCCGATCCCGGGTCTGGCCGCGCCGGCCAGGACGAATGAGGCGCGTCTCGCCACCAACCGGGAGCGGCAGGTCGTCATAGACAAGGCCCGTACGGTCCGCGAGGTCCAGATCGAGAACCGGATCCGCGAGGCGTACCGGGCCGCATACCAGGATGCGCACGGATCGACGCCTGACAACTATGTCGGCCTCGCGGCAATCCGCGACCACCTCGGCGAGTCGATGTCCCGCAAGGAGGTCGACGCGGCGCTGCAGCGCATGGCGATCGAGGCGGGCGGCCGACGGGATGGCAGCGTCCAGATCATTCCGGTCGAGAACAGCCGGGCGCTGACACAGGCGGACCGCGATTCGGCGCTGAGGATGGGCGGCGAAGACCACCACGCCATCAAGATCCCCGACCCGTCACCGCGCCCACTGCCCATAATGGACCAGCCATCGGCGCCAGCGAACGGGAGGTCTGCTACGACAGACGAAGTCGTTACCGGCCTTGCGGAGGCGAAGAGCAGGCAAGAGGGCCGCGCTCTAGTTGCGGACCTGTCCCTGGCTGAACTCAAGGCCGTGGCGAACGCATTGCAGGTCGCACCTCAGCGAAACAAGGCCGACTACCGCGAGGCCGTGGTCGATGCGACTGTCGGGACGCGCGTCGATCACGCGGGAATCCGCAACGGTGGATGGCTAACGCCCACCGCGAAGCCACCAACAGCATCAACCCCGGACGCGACTCTCGCCACCCTGCGCGACCTGGGCTCGCACGACGAGGCTTGGTCCGCTGCGTCGAAGATGACCGTGCCGCAACTGAGGGCGGTCCTGACGCACATGGGCTACGGCCAAGGGCTGTCCGGTCGGCGCAAGGGCTACCTGGTCGACCGGCTGGCGGGTACGTGGCCGGAGATGCGGATGGGGGCGCCGTGACGATCCCCGTCGAAGCCGCATATCCGCCCGACGCCGCCCGTGGTACCGGCGACTTGGGCGGTCAGTTCGTCAAGCAGGGCCAGTCGCAGCCGGCGGCGAAGCCGCAACCGAGAGTGGCCCCGAAGGCGAGACGGAAGGTTCAGCAGGAGAGGCCGACCCAGAAGAGGCCGGCCCCGAAGGCCGCGCCGGCGGCGCCTGCTCCCGGCCCTCCGAAGAGTGCCCACCTGAACCTGAAGCGCGGCGGCAAGAACGATGCGGCGGAGGTCCGCAACCTCCAGGCGCTGCTGTCCAGCCTGCGGGTTGCGGGGGTCGCCACGGACGGCCAGTACGGGCCCGCGACCGAGGCCGCGGTGAGGGCCGCACAGAGCAAGCTGGGCATGAAGCCGACCGGCCGGGCGTCCAGCGCGCTCATCCATCGTCTCGCCGACGCGCACAGCTTGTCCCCCTGCGTCGGCAAGAAGGTCGCGGCTGCGGCGGACTCAGGTGAGGACGAGGACGAGCAGGACGCGGAGCGGGTCACGGCCTCAGTCGCCGCCGGACTTGACCTGACGCTGTGGTCCGACTCGACGATCTGGGTCGGTGACGCGCTCGAGCTGGATCTCGACGACGCCAGCCTTGTCGTGGCGGGGGTGCGCCTGCTCGCCAGCGAGCGGCAGCCGGGCTCATACGAGGTATCCGACTGGCTGACGTTGCAGGTCGACGACGATGGCTCGACGTCGCTGGTCGCTGACGAGGATGACGAAGCGATCGCGCTGCGACTGGCGGACCTGAACGAGTTCGCTGACCGGCTGGCCGCGATGTTCGAGCCTGCGCCCGTCACCGCGGCCGCCGGTGCGGATGTCACGCCTGGCCACGACCAGCTGCACCACTACTGGACCAGAGGTGAGGGCCTCGCGCGATGGTCCGGCTCACCTACGCCTTGGACGACGTTGCTGGCCAACTTGGTCGAAGAGGTCAAGGGCGAGCCGCTGGAGGTCCTGAAGAGGTGGGCTTCGGCCTGGTTCAAAGAGGTCAAAGGATATTCCAGCGGGTCCGATCTCAATAGGGTCGCCCACGGTCACCCGCCGCGCGGCAACAACATAGGCCCCGGCTAACTCTCCGCCTCACCTCACCCGACACCGACCCAGGTGCGCGGGCGATGACGCATGCCCACGAAAGGCAGGCCATGGCCGATCTGAAAGACCTTGAGCTTGCCCGGCCGGGCACGTGGAACCTTGCCAGCGGGAAGATCACGGTCACCCCGCAGATGCTCGACGACGCCGCAAGATTCGCGGCGCGCGAGGGCGGCCGCGCCGGCTACCTGAAGCTCGGCCACACCGACACCCGGTTCGCCGCCGGCGATGGTGAGCCGGCGCTTGGCTGGCTGGGCAACATCCGCGTCGAGGAGGACGACCAGGGCCACGTGCTCATGGGCGACGTGACCGGCATGCCCGACTGGCTCGCCGCCGCCGCGCCCACCGCGTGGCCTGATCGCAGCATCGAGGGCTACGCCGACTATGTCCACGATGGACAGACGTACGGCCTCGCTATCGACGGCCTGGCCCTGCTCGGTGTGACCCCGCCGGGCATGTCGTCCCTCAAGTCACTGCGCGACCTGCCCGCCGCGCTCGGTGTCGCCGCGTCCGGCCGCCGCATTGTCGCCAGCTTTGGCGGCCCCATTACTTCCGCCCCGGAGGCGGTTGTTCCGACGAACAGAACAGGAGCCGGCATGGATCCGGTAAAGATCCGAGAGGCGCTGGGTCTGGACCCGGGCGCCTCCGACGATGACGTGAAGGCGGCGCTTACAACGGCTGGCTTCGTGTCCGACCCCCCGGCAAGTCCCACGTCCGACCCCGGCCTTGTCCACGCTTCCGGCCTGATGCGCGTTGACGCGTCGGCGTGGCAGGAGCGCGAGGACCGCATCAAGCGACTGGAAGCTCAGGCCGCGAAGGCGCGGGAGGCGGAGCGGGACCAGATCATCGGCCAAGCGGTGCAGGCCGGCAAGTTCGCGCCGGCCCGCAAGGAGCACTGGGTGCGGATGTGGAACGCCGACCCGGAGGGTGCCCGTCAGCTGATCGACACGCTGGCGACCAATGTGGTCCCGGTCATGGCGTCGGGCTACTCGACCGACAACGACGAGGACATGGACGCCGACTACGCGGCCCTGTTCCCGCCGGCATCGAGGGGCGGCAGCCGTGGCTGATTACTCCCCGGTCTACGGGTCGGGCTCGCTGCCCTACACCACCACCACGTCTGCGGCTGTCACCGGCGGCCAGGTCCTCGAGACCACCACCACCGGCGCTGTCGGTCCCGCTGCGGCGGGCTCGCTCAAGTCGGTTGGCGTGGCTGCGCATGACGCTGCTTCGGGCGCGCGGGTCACGGTGTGGCCGCTGGCCAACGTGGTGCACGAGATCACCGTCGTCGCGGCGGGCACCGTCACGGTCGGGGACGGCGTGATCGCCGGTACCGCCGGCACGGTCAACACCGCCGCGGTCGCTACCGCGGCTGCGGCCGGCACGCTCATCGGCATCGCCACCACCACGGCGACCGCCCCCGCCAAGGTCCGCTTCGTCGGCCGCGGCTGATACCCGAGAGGAGATAGGCAATGCCAGGTACATTTCCGGCAGCAGCGCCCACCCTTTCGGGCGACACGCTTTCCATCAGCCGGTTCCTTCAGTCCCCGCTCATGCTCGCGCGCAGGCTGCGCGACTACAAGGATCTCCGGTTCGTCTCCGACCAGCTGCTGACGCAGCGATTCCGGAGCCAGGGCGGTGCGGTCCTCTACGAGATGACCGAGCCGTTCGTCAGCGATCGCACCGCTGAGGCTGTGGGTGCCGGGTCCGAGTACCCGTACGCCAACCTGCCCACCGGTACCGCGGCAATCGCCGCGATCCAGAAGTGGGGACAGAAGGTTCTCCTCACCGACGAGGAGATCGCCCGCAACGTGTACGCGGGCGCGGCCCTGGACCGGCAGCTGCGCAAGGTCGTCAACACCGTGATCTCGCAGGTCGACTCGATCGCTATGTCGGCGATTTCATCAGCGGTCACCAACACGTTCGCGGTGCCGACGGCGTGGAGCGCGGCCAGCCCCACGATCCTGCGGGACATCCTGCGGGCCAAGGCGTCGATTCTCGCATTGAATCTGGGCTACAAGCCCGACACGATCGCGCTCAACGACACGGCCTACGCCTATGCGATGACGGACGTCTCGCTGACCAACACCTGGCGCCGGGAGACGACCGACAACCCGGTATATACCGGCAACATCGAGCAGGTCTCGGGTCTGACGATCGTCGTGTCACCGACGATCGCGTCCGGAACCGCATACGTGCTTGACTCGCTCAGTCTCGGCGGCATGGCCGACGAGCTGGACGGGGCACCGGGCTACGCGATCGCGGACCTCGCGGTCCAGGTGAAGTCAATCCGCAAGGACGAGAACGATGCGTGGGACCTACAGGGCCGCCGGAAAACTGTGCCGGTCGTGCAGGAGCCGGGCGCCGCCGTGAAGATCACCGGTACGGGGCTGTGACATGGCAGGAGTAACCGCAACATCGGGCTGGGTCGTGAGGCAGCCCAATCATATGCACGAGGGGCCCGTCACGATTTTCGAGGGCTGCACCGCGTCGGCCACGATCACCGGCGGGCAGGTGCTGGCGGTGTCCGGGTCGGGCACCCTCGCCCCGGCGGGTGCGAACTCGGCCGCAGTGGTCGGCATCGCCATCGCTGACGCCGCATCCGCGGCAACGGTCCGGGTGTATGTGCCGGCCGGGGTGTGGACCAGCACCACGCCCACAGGTGTCACCGCTGGCGCGAAGCTCGTCTCCGGTGCGGCCGGGACGGTCGAAACGATTGGCGCCAACACGTTCGAAAAGATCATCGGTACGGCGTTGGACACGGCGACCGGTGGCAACACAGTGAGGTGGGTGCCGGTATGACCGATCCCGATGCGTACGTGGTCACCGCCGCGTACGTGACCCTGAAGGTGAAGGACCCCAACGCGGGTGGCTCCGTGATCCGGGGCTACTACGAGGGGGCCGTCATCCGGGCCGAGGAGATCGACCCGACCTCGCTGGCCCATCACCTCGACTCGGGGCTGATGGCGCCGGTTCCGTCGGCGCCCGCCCCAGTGGCCGAGCCGGCCGAGCCGGTCAAGCCGGAGCCGAAGTCCAAGGCCAAGGCGTAGCCCGTGCCGGCCTCCGACCTGTTCGATTTGGTGGATCTGCCGTCCTGGTTGCAGGTGCCGTCTGTCGATACGGAGACCGCGACCCGGGTTCGGCGCGCTGCGAGCGGGTGGCTCATGGGAGCCACCCGCCTCACGGTGTGGCCGCTACCTGTCCCGGATGACCTGTGGGCGTGGGCGATCGAGCTGGCCGGGATCGCGTTCCGCAACCCCGACGCCGCGGCGTCGGAGTCGCTCGACGACCACAACGTGTCGTGGGACCGGGCGCGGCGTAAGGACATCCTGGACGCGGCGCGGCTGGCGTACAGCGCCGCGTCTAGGCCTGTGTACTCGTTCCCAGACCCGGACTGGCACTGGACCGTGGTGCCCGTTGTTCCTCCACTGATCGGCTGAGGGAGGGGATGCCGTGAGCGTGCAGCTTCCACCCAATGGTGCTGGCGCAGTCATCGAGACCCGCACTGTCGCCGGCCGGGAGCGGCAGATGGTCGCGGTCGCTGAGCCGCTCCGCCCGGCACCGACCCGCACCAGCGGTGGCCAGATCCTCTACGTCGAGGATTTCCGCGCCGTCCAAATCGGACTGTGGAATGACGGCGTGGGCTGGGCGGGCTCCGACACGGACATCATGTTCGGCGGCAAGCCCACGATGCGCCTCGACACCGGCGGCAACTCTAACGGCGGGCCGGCGAACCCGAACCGCACCGCGATCACGAGTGGCGTCGTCGTCAAGCGCCGCGTCCATGACGGCTACCGGCACCGGTTCGGCATGGAGTTCTGGTTCAGGTTCACGTCGCTGAACCTGACGAGCAACGCGCTGCTGTCGGCCAGCATCTACAACCGGAACGGGACCCAGGCGCATCACGGCCGCGTCTGGCTCGACCCGAACGGCAACAACGTGCCGATGCATGCGCGGATCCTCGACGGGGCCGCGAGCAACGCCCTGTCAGGAACCAATGGCGCGGGCACCGCCGTGTACGCGGATGTGCTGACGTCGGTGCTACAGAACGGCGGGGGCACTCACACCTACGATGTCCCGTCCGGTCGGCTGGACAGGGCCGGCGGCTGGCACTGGTGCAAGCTCGTCGTCGACTTCGTGACGCTGAAATATGTATCCGTCCAACTCGACGGAGAGGCGGCGGTGGACCTGTCCGCATACACGCTGGATGCCACCGACACCACGGGTTTCGCGGGGATGCACTACAGCTTCGAGTTCTCGGCCTCGACGGGCACGCGCCGGTGGGTGAACATCGCCAACGTCATTGGGACGATGGAGGACTGATGGCCCTCAAGCTGACTGTTGCGATGTGGGCGTTGGCCTCGGACAATGAGCAGTCCCTTGGCGCTGGGCGCACCGTCACCACGGCCGCCACCGCGCTCAGCCGCGAGTTCCCCGAGTTCAGCCGCTTCGCCAAAGCCATCTTCCTGCTCGACGTGGCGGCGGCTTCCGGGACGTTCACCCTGGACGTCACCATCCAGGGCTTCAATGAGGCGTCCGGCAAGTGGCACATCGTGGCCACCTTCCCGCAACAGAGCGCCGTGTCCCCGGCCTCTCCGGTCGCGGCGAACTCGGCCTTGGTGCAGTCGGCAACCCTGGACTACACCCGGTATCGGGCGCAGTGGGTGACCACCGTCGCCGGCTATTCAGCCACGTTCACCCTCGTGGCGATCGCGCACACAGAGGAGCCGTCCATCTGATGCTGTCCGTCCTCGCCGCGTTCTGGCTAGCAGGCTGGGCCCAGACAATCCGGCCCAGCACCGGCGACACGGTCCGCCCGAGTGCGGGCGTCACCGCGCGCCCCGCGTCGGGCACCACGGCCCGGCCGTAACGGGGGAGGCAGTCATGTCCCGTGACACCATCCTCGGCCGCGGTCGCGCCCGCCTCATTGAGGCGCTCGTCGACGCGTGCACGATCCAGCACCCGACGAGCATTGCCACCAATACGACCACCGGTGCCACGACCCCGACGTACTCCACCGTCTACACCGGACCGTGCGAGATGCAGGGCTCCATGTCCCCGTCCGCCCAGGAGGTCGCTGAGGCGCACCTGGCCGTCCTGGCCCCGACCCTCAAGGTGCCGATCGCGGTGGTGGGCGTGGTCGAGGGTGATCTGGTCACGATGACATCGAGCCGCAATGATCCGGAGCTGGTCGGCCGCACGTTCCGCGTGCAGGGCCCGAGCCACAAGTCCAACGCGACCGCGCGGCGCTTCCAATGCGTCGAGGTGACCAGCTAAAAGTCACCGCCCCTGCCGCAGAAGCGGCGGGGCGGTTGATCGGGCGTGGTGGTGCCCGTGCTGGTCATCTTACGCCGCCGACTGACGGAGGACCGCCGACTACTCGGCCGTACGGGCGTCTAGGTAGGCCCGGCTGCACGGGTCATCGGGGTACGTGCAGGTCTGGCACACGCGGGTCTTGTCGTCATAGTTCCGATCGCCGCACCGGTCGCACCACTCGCCCGTGACGAGGAAGCCCACCTGGTCCGGCCCGACAACGCGACCCGCAACCGTCTTGCCGGTGTCGCCGTAGAAGATGACCAACTCGCCTGCGCCCATAACCACACGGTACGCCAGGAGGTGATGTCATGGGCGTCGAGATCTCCGGCATGGACGAGTGGCTGCGCGACCTGGAATCGCTGCCCGAACGTGCGCCCGAGAAGTTCAAAAAGGTCATCTCGCGCGCTGGCGTGCAGATGAAGCTGGACTGGCGGGGCCGGTGGCAATCGATGCCGCACAAGCACATCCCGCACCTGGTCCGCGGTATCGGCTACGACACCAAGGAAAAGGGCGCCGTCTACTCGGTTGAGGTCGGCGTAGCGGAGACCAGCCGGCAAGCGTTCCTCGCGAAGATCATCGAGTACGGCACGCTCACGAGCGGCCCACACCCGGGCGGCCAGCCGGCGCTCGATGCCGAGGCGCCACGGACGGCGGAGGCTGCCGGCAAGGCCGCCGAGGACCTGTTGGAGGGCAAATGAAGACCATTCCCGGCGTGCCCGAGTCGTTGACCCGCGAGCAGTACATGAGCCTGGTCGAGTCCGTCGGGTTCGACGGGAAGTACCTGCGAAGTCTGGAATTCCGCATCGATGGTATCTACGCCGAGGTGTTTGAGCGCAACGAGAAGGGCAACCTGGTCCTCGACACCAAGCTCGACGAGCCCGTAATCAACCGGGTGTACATCCCCGTCCGCGATGACTGACACCCTCGACGAGACGCACGCACAGGTCGCTCTGGCCCTGCTCGCCGCGAACCCGAATATCCCCGCCGTCTTCGATGGACTTGTCGCGAACCCGACCCCAACCGGGCCGTATGTGCTCGTGTATTCGATCGTCTCCTGGCCGCGTGATGGCGTCGGTACGTCGCTGGCCGGCACGCAGGTCACCATCACTACCACCTGGTACTGCCACTGCGTTGCCCTGGACACGGCCGCCGCGGCGCGGGCGGTAGGGATGCAGGTCCGGTCCTCGCTGCTCAATGTCCGGCCGGTCATCGCGGGCCGCATCTGCTCGCCGATCAAGCAGGTCGACTCGGTAGCGCCCGCGCGAGATGAATCCCTTGCCCGCGCGGTCTTCGACGCCATCGCTGTCTACGACTTCACGTCGACCGGCTGAGTCCAGCCGTCCATCCATCCACATAGGAGGCGCGTCGGATGACGCTGCAAGTTTCACAGTCCGTCGCCGTCCCCAGTGGCGGTGTCCTGACCACACCCACCGCACTCACGCCGGCAGCGACCGACACGATCTCTCAGGACAGTTTCGGCCCGACCGGCGTGATCCTGTTCCTCGTCACCACGGGCACGACCTGCGACGTGACGGTCCTGGACCCGACGCTGACAGGCGTGGGCTACGCCGGAAC
>Ga0137404_10002025_pt1 | contig 13338 bp, 10 predicted proteins | sample CZOMad2_1_16fung_FD_108285 | JGI IMG/M metagenome (GOLD analysis project Ga0137404, IMG submission 108285) | Vadose zone soil fungal communities from Angelo Coast Range Reserve, California, USA - CZOMad2_1_16fungal (Illumina Assembly) | ecosystem: Environmental > Terrestrial > Soil > Vadose...
CGACGGGTTCCCCTACAACACGGGACATGTCTACGTCGCGAGCGGCTGGCAGGGTGATCTGGTCTTCGATCCGAACAGCGCCGCCGAGACGATCAGCGTCCCCGTGGCGAGGAACCCGGACGGCTCGTCCGTCACCTCGCCGACCTTCGCCCGCTTCGTCACGGTCTCGGGCAATACGCAGTCTTTGCCCGGCCGCGGGCGCACGCCCGCCAGCCTCGACACGACCAAAGCGACGCTGATCTCCATCGCGCGCGAGACCAACACGGGCGTGCGCACAGGCGTCGCGAGCATCGCGAGCGGCGACTGGGCGTTTGCCGATTGCAGCACGGTGGCTTTCCCCGGAACGCCGGACGCCACGCACATCTGCCTCAGGAATGGCTTCAATCCGAGTCTGGCCTACGAGCTGGTCTACACGGCCAAGGACCCGCTCGTCCTGGGCGTCGGCATGGCGGCGACGCGGGACATCTTCTCCTTCCTCCGTCACGATGCGACCACGCGCAACCCGATCGCTGGCAAGATCCAGTGGGGGATCGGATACGGGATCTCCCAGTCCGGTCGCTATCTGAAGACCTTCATCCTCGACGGCTTCAACGAGGACGAGGACGGCATGATCGTGTTCGACGGTGCCCAGCCGATCATCGCCGGCTCCATGGGCCAGTTCAACGTCCGCTTCGCGCAGCCGGGCAACATCGCGAACATCTTCGAGGCGGGCGCCGAAGGGCCCATCTGGTGGGGCGACTACGACGACCGCACGCGCGGGCGTGGCGTCACCGGGATTCTCCAACGCTGCCGGAAGACCAATACCTGCCCGAAGGTCATCGATGAGTTCGGCGGACCGGAGATGTGGTACACGCGCGGCGGCGTCGGCATCGCGGGGACCGCGGGGACTGGCGGGCACAAGGACATCAAGCTGCCCAAGAACGTCCGCCGCTACTACCACGCCGGCACGGCGCACGGCGGCGGAGGCGGAGGCTTCGCGCGGGAGCAGCCACCGGGCACGACGTTCATGCTGGCGAGCAACCCGAATCCGGAAACGGAGACGCGCCGCGCGTTGATCGTCGCGCGCGACGAGTGGGTGACGAAGGGCAGGAAGCCGCCGAAGAGCAGGTACCCGAGCTTGAACGACAGGACGCTCGTGGACTCGAACGCGGAGGCGATGAACTGGCCGGACATCCCCGGCGCTCCGACGCCCGATAACGTCATTAACGTCGTCCTGGACTACGACTGGGGTACGCAGTTCAGGTACAACGACATGGCGGGCGTGGAGACCAACGTCGTCCCGCCCATCAAGCAGGTCATCCCGACCCCGGCGGCGAAGCTCGATCATGACGGGAACGAGATCGGAGGCGTGAGATCCGTGCTCTTGCAGGCGCCGCTGGGCACGTACACGGCCTGGAACCCTGTCGCGAGCGGACCGCTCAAGGGGAACGAAGGCAACCTGGCTGCCGGGTACATCGCCTTTGCGAAGACCAGGGCGGAGCGGTTGGTGGCTGGCGATCCGCGCCTGTCGGTCGAGGAGCGGTACGGGAGCCAGGAGGGATACAACTGCGTGGTGCGGAATGCGGCCGCGCGCCTTGTCCGGTCGCGGTTGCTGCTCCAGGAGGACGCAGATCGGTTGATTGCGCAGGCGGCCGGAAGCAACGTCCTGGCGAGCGACCCTGACAACTCTGTCGCGAAGCGCCTGTGCGCAAAGCGCGACCGGGATGACGACGACGATCGCGACGACGACGACGACTGACGTGGAGCAGTAGAGCGAAGGCCGCCGCGCCGTCCCTCCGGGTCGGCGGCCACGTCGCGTTATCGGATCTCGAGCCTCCCCACCGCGAAGTTGCGCTGCGTGACGGTGTCGTTCCCGAGGACGTCCCGTACCGCAGCGCGGAACTTCGGCATGGCCGTGGCGCCGTCGAACACGGCACCGACCGTAGCGGTCGGATTCAGCGCGAGCCGGATCGAGTAGTAGATGCCCCCTGCGGGCACGGCCACATCGCTCGCGCCGCCGCCGGCGCCGCCCGCCTTCTGGCTCAGGCCCGAGTACAACACGTCAGACCCGAGGGAGATGGCCTCCGCCTTCGGCGCAGCGCCAGGGCTGAAGACGTTGCCTTCGACGAGCGGCGTCGAATCGAGTGCGATGCGACTCGGATCCGCCGGAAGGTTCATGCCGACGGCAAATCCGCTCGGCACCGATCGGTTCGCGACAAGGTCGAGCTGCACGACGCGCGCGTTCGAGACGGCTGGGTTGAGCACCAGCCTGACCGCGGAGGCGAGCTGCGCGGGGGGTCCGTGTAGACGAGCCCGTGCACGTGAACGGCGGCCCCGCCGGTGATCGCCGCCGTCGCGGCGTCGGTCCCAGTGACCGTCTGCGAGCCGACCGTGGCGAAAGTCACCGCGAAGCTGCCTTGACCGCCCGCCATCGTCAGCGAGGTGGGAAGGGAAGCGGAAGCGTCGCTGCTGGCGAGGTTGACGGTGCCGGCGTACGACGTGGCCGCATTGCCGAACACGTCCACTGCGACCACGCTCGCGGTCGCCTGCACGCCGGCGTTCAAATCGGCAGGCAAGGTCAACACCAGATGAGGCGCACCGGGCTGCACGGTGACGGCGCCGCTCGTGCACGTGATCGACGGTTTGACGGCGTCGGTCAACGTGATCGTCTGGTTCCCTCCTGTGATCAGCCGCACGGCGACGGCGTGCGTGCCCGCATCAAGGGCGAGCCACGCCTGATCGCCCGGTAGCTGCGCCGCGGTATCGCTGGAGGTCACGTGCATCGTCCCGGTGTAGCTCGTAGCGACGTTGCCGAACGCGTCGGCCACCGTAACGCGCGCGGAGACCGCGGCGCCGGCGCCCACGGTTGCGGGCAGGTCGAGGAACAGGCACGCAGATGCCGCGGCCGGCGAGACGGTCGCTCGCGTCGATCCGGAAGCAGACGCGGAATCGGTCGCCGTCACGACGTGCACGCCGGCGCCTTTGAAGGTGATCGAGGTCGTCACCGTCCCCTGCGCGCTGCTGCCGAACGACACCGTCCCGGGCAGCGTCGCCCCGGCGTCGTCCGTCGACAGCGTGATCGATCCGCGGTAGCCCGCCAGCGTCGCGCCGGCAGGGTCCAGGGCGGTGACCGTGACCGCCACGGGCGATCCGGCGACCGCGCCGTTCGCCACTTCGACCTTGAACGCCGCCGCCCCAGCCCCGTTCGAGCTGGAACCGGAGCCGGAACTGGAGCAGGCGGCCGCGAAGAGCGAGATGGCGGCCGCCGCAGTGAGGATGGGCGTCGACTTCATGGAGTGCTCCCGAACTTGGCGAGGACGGCGGCGAGATCCGCGTCCTCGATCTGGGTGGCGTTGCCGGTCAGGTCGATGGTCGAGTCGTACTTCGGCACGGGAGGCGTGGCGGTCGGCGCTCCGGCGACGGTGCCGATGCGGGAGGCCACCGCGGCAAGATCCAGGAAATCGATCACGCCGTTCTGGTCCCAGTCGCCGTTGCCCGCCGCTGCCGCAGCCTCGCTGTGCGGGTAGATCTCCCACAGCCCGCGTCCGTAGGTGCTGACCCGCAGCAGGCTGCCATTCAGCGACGAGCTGATGTCGGTGAGCCGCACCGCAGGCAGGTTTCCGTAGCGGGCCCACGTCGACCCGCCGTCGGTGGTGCGGTACAGGCCGATGTCGGTGCCCACGTAGATGGTTCGGTCCGTCTGGTCGGCATAGTCGAAGCGGACCACGAAGATGCCCACGTTGGGGAGGTCCATGGTCCCGCCGCCGGGCGCCGCGACTCCGTCGCCGTGGATCGGTGTCCAGGTCGCACCGCCATCGACGGTCTTGAAGATGTGCCCCATCGCGTCGGAAACCGGGTTCTGGTCGGTGTTGTTCGGGTTGCCCGACGCGCCGATGTACGTCATCCGGATGTCCGTGCCGCCCAGGCTCGCGGGATCGTGCGGGAAGGCGACCGTGCTCGCGCCGAGAATCGCCTCCGTCCCGACGTGCATTCCGCTGCTGGAGCGGGTCAGCGGGAATGCGCCGGAGCCGTCGTCGACGATGGCGCCGAAGCGGCCGCCGCTGGTCACGATGCCATAGACGCGAGCGGCCTTGTTGCCGATGTCGTAGGTCCAAGGCGCCGCGTAGATCGACTGGTTCTGGATGTTGAGTGCGCCTTGCGTCAGCTGCGTGTAGGTGACGCGGTCGTTCGCATCCACGGTGATCTTCCACGCGTGCGTCGCCGTGGCCGCCAGCACCGACGACTGCGCGTCGTACGTCGGGCTGAACCGCTCCAGGAACACCTCGCCGTCGCCCGCCGGCATTTGCGACGAGGGCACCGGCGCGAAGACGTAGTTGTCACGCTCGACGCCGTCGACGATGGTGGTCGAGCGGCTGCAGTCGCGCGCTTCCGGCCTGCAGAAGTATCGCCCGAACTCGACCGACGCCCAGTACACCGGGTTCTGCCCGTCGGCGCCGGTCGCCACGGCGCAACCGATGCCGTCGCCGCCGATGATCTGGTCGAAGGTCTTCGCCACGTTCGAGACGTCGATCGCTTCCTTGTGCGTGAGGCGGAAGCGAGTGCCGAGGTCCTGGAAGCCCGCGTACAGCACCTGCGCGTTGCCGCGCACCGGGTCGCCGGTCGCGTGCGCATAGGCGAGGTGCGTGATCAGGCCGTAGTCAGGAAACAGCCACGAGGCGAGCTGCGTCGGCGTGACCGCGAAGATGTTCGACGAGGTGGAGATCCCCCCATCGCCGCCCGCCAGCACGACGGAGTTGCCGCCCATGCGCGCGACGGTGACCGTGTGCCAGTCCGCGTGCACATAGGGGAGCGGCCCGGCGCTGTCCTGCGTGTTCCCGATCCCGCCGCTGGGGAGCCAGTGCGAGCTGTTCTGCCAGGTGGCGCCGCCGTCGATTGTGCGCGCGCTGCAGAGGTTGCCTCCGACGATGGCGTGATCGGGGTTCGCGGGATCGACGCCGACGGCCAGGTTGTACCAACTCTGTCCATGGCCGAGGTCGAGCGTATCGCAGTCGTTTTCCGTCGAGCCGTCGGAGAAGGTGACAGTGGTGGTGGGATTGGTCAGGTTCGTCGAAAGCGGAGTGCCGAGTTTGTTCCAGGTGGAGCCGCCGTCGCGTGTGCTGAAGAGCAGGATGGTCCGCGAGTTCCCCTCGTCGACGTTGCCCGCCTCGCCGTAGACGGTGGCGAGAGCCGGATCGACGTTGGGCACAGCCGCGAGCGCGATGCGGCCGACTTCGCCGAGGCCCGCGGTGTCCGGCGTCGTCCCCCAGGAGGGGGCCTGCGTCGGCAGCTTGCCGGCGATGCGCATCGAGGACCAGCTCAGTCCGTCATCGGCGCTCACCCAGATGTCGCCCACGTTCCCGGCCGGGGGAGGCGGAACTCCGACAAGGGCGTCCGTGCACGGAGCGGTGGAGAACCCTGCCGGGGGCGCGAGGAAACCCGGGCAAGCGTACGACCCACTGACCATGAAGCTGGACGCGCCGAGCCAGACGATGTCCCAAGTGGCCTCGAGATCCTGGTCGGGGATCCCGAAGGCCGAGCCCCAGTTGTAGGCCGCAAGGTTCGGGAGGTCGGTCACGCTGAACGTCGCGCCGCCATCCTGCGAGCGGAAGAGGCCTACGTCGGTCGATGCCAGCACGACGGACGAATTCGCCGGATCAACGGCGATCGACCGGATGCTGCCGGCCGGGAAGTCGCCGAAGTCGTTGTGCGCCACGAGTTGCACGGGGGCGCCCCAGGTCGCGCCGCCATCGTTCGACTTCACCACCGATCCGCCCTGCTGGTCGAAGGCGTCGCCGGTGCCAATGTAGATGGTGAGGTGATTGTTGGGATCGAGGTCCATCGCGCCGAGCGCCAGCGCGCCGAGGTTGTCGGTCAGCGGGACCCAGTCCGGCTGGCCCGTCATGAAGTTGGTGGCCTTCCAGAGACCGCCCCCGGAGACCGCGAGATAGACGATGTTCGCGTCGGTCGGATCGACGCGGATCGCCGTCGGGCGTCCCGTGTCGTTCGCCTGATAGTAGCTGCCGTTGTACTCGATGCGCGTGTTGGCAGGCCCGAGGTTGTCCCACGAGAGCGTGGTGGCGGGCGTCGGCCCGGCGTTCGCGACATCGAGCGTGCGCAACCCCCGCGCGATCGCCGTCTTCCGCTGCTGCAGCAGCGCGTCGGCCTTGCGGCTCTCTTCCGCGGCCAACACGAGCAGGCGGTGCCGGTACTCCGGCGTGCGCGACCCTTCGAGGAGGAGGTTTACCAGCCTTCGCATGTTCGGATCGTCGCGCTCGACGTTTCCGCGCGGAGCATCCGTCTCCGTGCCCCAAGGCATTGGCGGCAGTACTTCTTCGCCGCGTTGCAACGCCGCGATCGACGCCGCGATCCATTGCGCGCGACGGCTTTCCTGCCACACCTTGTAGGCGCGGGCAAAACGCGGCGCAGCGAGCAGCGCCACGGCCGCCGCACCCGCGCCAGCGAGGGCGACCTTCAAGGATTTCCGCATGTGAAGAAGCCTCCGGCCGCCCTCCGGGCGGACGGGGGCACCCTCGCATGGCGGACGGGAGCTCAGTCAAGGACAAGGACGTTCGAGCGATCCGTCCTTTGTCGGAGCGCCGCGCGGTGCCCTGCGAGCTCACAGGCGCCGCTGGACGTGGCGTGCGCGACTTGTCTAACATGACGCGGGACCACTAGGGGGTGGGATGGCCGCTGCGATCGAGCTTCTCGAGCGGGACACCCAGCTTTGCGAGCTGACTGGTTTGCTGGAGAGTGCGCGCAGCGGGGAAGGCCGCATCGCGCTCGTGTACGGCGAAGCCGGCATCGGGAAGACGGCGCTCGTGACGCAATTCGCCCGCCTTCATGCGCGGGACGCGCGGCTCTTCTGGGGTGCGTGCGACCCGCTCTCCACGCCTCGGCCACTCGCGCCTCTCCTCGACATCGCGTGGACGGAGGGCGGACAGCTCGCCGGACGGATTACGGCAGGAGCATCGCGCGAGGCCATCTTCCAGGCTTTGTTCGAAGAGCTGCGCTCGCCCAAGCGGTCGGCGATCGTCGTGATCGAGGACCTCCACTGGGCCGACGACGCGACGCTCGATCTGGTCAAGTTTCTCGGGCGGCGCGCGCAGCGAACCAGCGCGCTGCTCGTCCTCAGCTGGCGCGACGAGGGAATTCGCGCTGACCACCCGTTGCGCGCGTCCATCAGCGAGCTGCCGGGCCAGGTCGTCGCGCGGATTCCGCTTCGGGGGTTGTCGCCGGCCGCGGTGCAGTCGCTCGGCGCCAGGGCGCACCGGGGCACCGAGGGTCTTCACGCCGCCACCAACGGCAATCCCTTCTTCGTCACCGAGGTGCTCGCGAGCGACGAGCCGGGCGTTCCGGCCACCGTGCGCGACGCGGTCCTCGTTCGGGCGGCGCGGTTGCCACCGCTGGCGCGCGATCTGTGCGAGCTCGCATCGGTCGTGCCCTCGCGCGTCGAGCTGTCTCTTCTGGAGGCAGCGGCAGGCCCGACGTTTGCGGCGCTCGATGAGTTGCTCGCGTCCGGAATCCTGTCCCTCGACGACGGCGCCGTGGCCTTCCGGCACGAGCTGGCCCGGCGCGCCATCGAGGATGCGTTGCCACCGCTGCGCAGCCGTGAGCTGCACGCCCGCGTCCTCACCGCACTGCGCGCGCGCGGCGAGGATCCGGCGCAGCTCGCGCGGCTCGTCCACCATGCCGCCGGCGCCGGGGACTCTGCCTCCGTGCTCCGGCTCGCGCCGTCGGCCGCCGAGCACGCCTCCCGGCTCGGCGCACACCGCGAGGCGGAGGCGCACCTCTCCATGGCGCTGCGCCATGCCGCGGACCTACCCCCGCGCCGCCGCGCCGAGCTGCACCAGGCGCGCGCCTGCGAGTGCTACCTCACCGACCGCATGCAGGAGGGGATCGACTCCTGCTCCGCCGCCCGCGCGCTGTGGGCCCGGATCGGAGACCGCGCCCGGGAGGCCAGTTGCCTTTGCTGGCTCTCGCGAATGGCGTGGTACACCGCGCGCACGGAGGACGCGCAGCGGTATTGCGAGCTCGCCATCGAGGCCGCCGAGGCACTGGCACCCGGCCCCGAGCTGGCGATGGCGTGGGTCACGCGGGCGGGGTTGTACGTCTCGGCCAACGATGGCCCGGCGGCGACCCCCTTTGCCGAGAAGGGGCTGCGGCTCGCCCGCGCGCTGGGAAACCATGAGATCGAGGCGCACGCGCTCAACATGCTGGCGACGGCGTCCATCCAGCTCGGCGACGAGCGTGGCTGGGCGCTCCTGGAAGAGAGCTTGCGCCTCTCGCTCGAGCACGGGCTGCAGGACGCCGCCGGCCGCGCCTATGCCAACCTGGGGTCCCTGGCGGTCGAGGAACGCCGCCACGAGCTGGCCGCGAGGGTACTCGACGAAGGCATTGCTTATGCCGCCGAGCGCGACCTGCGCACCCGAGTCATGTGCATGCACTGCTGGCGGGCGCGGCTCAGGACGGAGACGGGAAGGTGGGCGGAGGCAGCCGACGACGCGGCCCGCATCCTCGACAATCCGGGCTGCTCGGCCCTTTTCCGCCTGACCGCGCTGACTCCGCTCGGCCTCTTGCGCGCGCGGCGCGGCGACCCCGGAGCCCGCGAGGCGCTCGATGAGGCGCTGGCGCTGGCGCGGCAGAGCGGCGAGCTGGAGCGCATGGTGCCGGTCCTGGCTGCGCGCGGCGAGCTTCTCTGGCTGTGCGGCGATGCACCAGGAGCCGCCGCGGAGGCCTCGACCTTGATCGAGAAGGCCCGGAAGGCGCGCCGGCCCTGGTACGTCGCCGACCTCGCCGTCTTGATCTGGCGCGGCGGAGGCGAGCCACCGCCCCCTGACGAGTGCGCCCGCCCGGTGGCGCTGCAAATCCAGGGCGACTGGCGGGGCGCCGCCGCCAAGTACGAGCGGCTTGGCTGCCCGTACCAGGCGGCTCTGGCCTGCTACGAGGGCGACGATCCGGAGGCAATGCTGGCGGCGCTGGAAGCCCTCGACAAGCTGGAGGCGCGTCCGGCCGCGGCCCGCCTTCGCCGCCGACTGTCCGAGCTGGGCGTGCGCGCAATCCCGAGGGGGCCTCGCGCCGCGCGCCGCGAGCATCCCTTCGATCTCACCTCCCGCGAGCAGGAGGTCCTCAACGCGCTCTCGCTCGGCCTGTCCAATGGCGAGATCGCCGCCCGCCTGTTTGTCTCGCCCAAGACCGTCGATCACCACGTGTCTGCCATTCTCAACAAGCTGGGCGTTCGCTCGCGCGGGGCTGCTGTCGCCAAAGCGCAGGGAACCGCCCTGCTCGAAACGCAGGAAGCCCGCACAAAATAGGGATCGTTCCCGATGTCGCCCCGCGCGGCGTCCTTTACGGTCGCTTCCAGTCCACGACTTGGAGTGGAAGGAGGGCGACATGCCTCGATATCTCGTAGAGCGGACCTTTCCCGAAGGTCTGTCGATTCCCATGGACGCGAGCGGCGAGAAAACCTGCCTCGCGGTGGTTGCGAACAACGGCGAAGACGGCGTCACCTGGGTCCAGTCGTACGTGACCGAGGATAAACGCAAGACCTTCTGCATCTACGACGCCCCATCGCCCGAGGCAGTCCGTCGGACCGCTGCGCGCAACAAGCTGCCCGTGGACCGGATCACGCAGGTGCGTGTTCTGGACCCGTACTTCTACCGGTGAGCGACCACCACGCAGGACTCGAGGTTCCCGAGGAGGAGCAATATGCAGATCATGTCTCGTTTCGTGGTGTTTGGATTGTTCGCGTCCGTCGCAGCGTGCGGCGGCACGGTGAACGGCAACCCTGCCGAGAGCAAGCTCGCTCTGAACGCAGGCAGCGGGGAGGAGGCCCGGGCCGACGAGGGCGACAAACACGACTGCCCCGATCGCGCGGACTTTGACTCCGTGAGCGAGCGGATCGAGGCCCAGCTCAATATCGCTCGTCGCGCGGTGTGCAGATATCGTCGTCTCGAGGCCGCGCTCGCCGATGGATATACGAACACGGGGCTGCCATGCGTGCCTGGCCAAGGCTACCACTACATCAAGAACAGCCTGGTCGGGACCACCGACATCCGCCACCCGTCGGTTCTGATGTACACAGCGGACGGCCACCTCAATAGCCCGGAGTGGGTCGCGCCGGAGAGCGAGTTTCCCACACCGCCGTCGATCTTCGGCCAGACGATGCACAGCGAGGACGAGCTCGGGCTGTGGATCCTCCATGTCTGGGTCTGGAAGCTGAACCCGAACGGCGTATTCAACGACGTCAATCCCAACGTCACTTGTCCGTAGATCCAAGGCTGCTTCGGAGTCCCAGGGAGAGGATCACAGACTTCTAGAGCGCATTCCGGAGCCTCCGCGCCAGCCGCGCCGTCTTCACCCGCCGTGCTCGCGTTGATCCCGAGCTCTTCCCGGGCGTGGTCGCCGATGTTGGGGTACTTCAAGCGTAGCAGTCCTGCGCCTCGAGCCACCCCGTTGAGCAGCGCGATCGTGCCCGAAGGGCGGCCCCTCGCCTACGACTTCAGCTGCAACTGCGGCAGCACCCCAGCACCGGTCATACCGGCGCCCTTTGGGCGTGGAGCCGGTCGAGGGTCTGGATCAGGCGGCGGGATCTCGCCACTGAGAGCGAGCCGAATGCGCACGCTCTCCAAGAGGCGCTCATGACGCAGACGCAGGCCGCGGAAGCGCACGTCCCTCGCCTTGAGCACCTCCGACAGCCGTGCCAGGGCGCAATCGCTGATGGAGGTCGATCCGCTCAGGTCGAGCATCACCGGCAGCGCGACGGGCATCAGCGCGACCGCCGAGAGGACCGAGTCCGTGGCGCGCTCATCGAGGGACCCCTCGAAGCGCACCAGGAGGCGACCGTCTCCAACGTCGTGCATGACGTGCAGCATTGAAACTCCGAGAGAAGGTGGGTCGAGGAGCTGCTCCTTAATCTTCCACTCCCGCCACGAGGTATCTACCGCCCAGGTGCGTCCCGTCGGGAGGCCACGCAAAGGTGCTCCGCGCGTGTCGCAGCACGTGCATCACCATCTGCCTGGCCAAGCGCGACACTTCCGCCGGGTCGGTGCTGCATTGCGCGGCGCTGTCGAATGCGGTCACGACCAGGTCACCGAATTCTGCAGTCTGATGAACCTTGGTCTTCATCGGATCCCTCGGTCGGCAAGCCCTTGCAGAGTTTGTAGCGCCTTGCCAGATGCATCGACTATTAGGAAGTTCAAGCTGACTTTGTCGATAAAACCGACGTATCCTCGCGGCATGGAATGGCTCAACTACCACCACCTTCTCTACTTCTGGGTCGTCGCCAAGGAGGGAAGCATCGTTCGGGCCAGCGAGGAGCTCCGCCTCGCCCACCCCACGATCAGCGGCCAGATCCACCGGCTGGAGGAGAACCTCGGCGAGAAGCTCTTCGCGCGCAGAGGGCGACACCTGGTGCTCACGGAAGTCGGCCGCGTCGCGTTCCGTTACGCCGACGAGATCTTCTCACTGGGACGCGAGTTCGTCGATACTCTCAAGGGACGTGCGAGCGGAAAACCGCTGCGGCTGACCGTCGGCGTCGCCGACGTCCTCCCCCCGTCGCTGGTGCGTCGGTTTCTGGAGCCAGCATTCCGGCTGGGCCACGCCGTTCATATCGTCTGCCGCGCAGACAAGTCGGTTGAGGAGTTCATTGCGGAGTTGGCGCTCCACCGGGTGGATGTGGTCATCGCCGATGGACCCGCAGGGCCCGGCATCCCGATCCGCTCGTTCAGCCATCTTCTCGGCGAGTGCGGCACGACTTTCTTTGCCGCCGCAAGGCTCGCCGCCTCGACCCGCCGCAAGTTTCCGCGCTCCCTGGATGGAACCCCGTTTCTCCTTCCCGGCGCGCCTTCGGCCGTGCGTCGTGCGTTGGAGCAATGGTTCAACGCCCAGGACATCCACCCCAGGGTCGTCGCCGAGTTCGACGACAGCGCATTGGCAAAGGACTTCGGCAGAGAAGGAATGGGTATCTTCGCGGCCCCCACGGTCATCGAGGCCGAGGTTCGACAGCAGTATCAGGTACGAGTGGTCGGGCGATCGGAAGCCGTCCGCCAGCAATTCTACGCCATCTCGGTCGAACGCAAGATCCGGCACCCGGCAGTGGCAGCGGTTTGTGAAGCTGCCCGCAAGGATCTCTTCGTCTACAAGAACTTTGATCGACGCGCCAAGATCGGCTGATGAGCGTCCAGCTCATCCCGCGGAACCTTCCCTGGTCGCGGTGCTCGATCTGACGGTTTTGTCGATGGCTGGAAGCGTAACTTCCTTATAGTCGAAGGATGTGCCGCGCCCCTATACTGCGCGTGCCATGGACCCGAGATGAAGATCCACATTCGAAAGCGCAATGTCGAGGTGACGAAGATCCTCCGGGCCCATGTCGAGAGTCGGCTCGGCCTCGCGCTGGGACGGTTTGGAGAGCGGATCGGGCGAGTGATCGTCCGGTTCTCGGACACCGACGGCCACCGGAGCGCCCTGGACAAGCGCTGCCAGATCGACGTGGGCCTGCGTCCGAGAAGCGTGCGGGTCGAAGACATGGACATCGACCTGTTCGTCGCCGTCGATCACGCGACCGACCGCGTCTCTCGATCCGTCGCGCGTGCGCTCGAGCGTGAGCACGAATGGGACGAGGGTTCCAGCGACTCGCGGAGCTGAGGGGGCTGGCGATTCATCTTCACGCTCCAGGGCCCGAGCTCGGCCCATGACTCGCTCATGTAATGATGAGCATGACAGCCCCCTCTGACATTCCAGGCCCGGAACGCGGCACTGCTGGTCGTGGGGTCGATGGGGCAGGGTGACGACGATCAGGCCAATCGGGACATTGAATGATTCGAAAGACTCAGAGAACGGCTTGGAAAGCTCACCCTTGGCGCGCCCCGATTACGCGATATCCGACGAACGTGCTATACCCGGCCTCGCAAAGAAGTACCTGGGGGAATTCGCAATTCGCGAGTCGGTTCGTCACGGAAAGGAGTCCACCCGTGATCGCGCTCCTACGTCATGTCTTTTTCTTCGGGCTGTCCGCAGTCGTCGTCTATCCCAACGTTGCCTTCGCAGGCCATCCGTCAGTGCTCGTCAATCCCCATGCCGCGGGCCAAGGGACCGCGAAAACCATTCAGGAAGGAATCGAGATGGTCGATCCGGGCGGCAAGGTGATGGTGCTGCCCGGCACGTACCGCGAGGCAATCGTGATCGCCAAGGCGCTCAAGCTCGAAGCCAGGGGCCGAAAAAGCGCGCCGGTGATCGTCGAGCCACCTGACGCGCCGGCGATCGCCATCCAGATCACTACTCCCGATCCCGTGCTGATCCGCGGGCTGACCCTTCACTATGGTGGCTTCGATGGAATCCGCGGCGAAGGGATCGTCGACGTGA
>Ga0137404_10002027_pt1 | contig 13336 bp, 10 predicted proteins | sample CZOMad2_1_16fung_FD_108285 | JGI IMG/M metagenome (GOLD analysis project Ga0137404, IMG submission 108285) | Vadose zone soil fungal communities from Angelo Coast Range Reserve, California, USA - CZOMad2_1_16fungal (Illumina Assembly) | ecosystem: Environmental > Terrestrial > Soil > Vadose...
AGAATTGACGAAACATTTATCAACCAGTTTAAGGGACTTGGCTATAACGATATTCCGGTTCACAATCTGGTCACTTTTAAAGCCATGCACATCGACGCCGCGTTCATCAGCGGCTTCCAGAAACTGGGGTATACAAATATTCCGCTCAATGACCTGCCTGCCTTAAAGGCTAATGACATCACGCCTGAATACGTCGCCGAAATGCAGCAAGAGGGCGTGAAAGAATCCAGTCTAAGGAAGTATATCCAATTGAAACGTGTAGCCCGGAATTACTGACGCAACCGGAATGAAAATTCCAATAAATTTATATATAATCCATTTTTGACGCCAAGCAGTTGATTTTCAATGCAAAAATAATTGCTAAATAAGGCCGGCGATCGGGTCGGCCGGAGCTTCAGGTTTTCTATAGAATTGGGGGGTAATTTGCAGCCCGATGAATTCAATCTACCATTCCTGCATTCGCTATTTCCTGTCGCTTATTTTGCCGATCGTTATTTGCACCCTACCTGTCCGGGCCCAGACCGGCCTTTCCAAGGGCCGTTTAACCGGCAAGGTGACGGACTCCACCACCAGGTTACCCGTCGATTTTGCCACCGTCAGCGTTTATAAGACCGGGGCGACCACGCCGGTCAATGGGATCAGCACGGATCAGAAGGGAAGTTTTACCATCGACAATCTCCCGGCCGGCGAGTACAGGATAGTCATCGACTTCATCGGCTACCAGCCCAGAACCATCGACCATGTAAGGATCGGGTCGGATGGATCGACCGTCTCGCTTAAAAATATCCTACTCACGCCCATGGCCAGGCAACTGGAGAGCGTGACCATTTCCGCGCAGGCGCCTGCCATTCAGAACAAGCTCGATAAAATGGTATATAATGCCGCCAACGACCTGACCGCGCAGGGCGGCGTTGCACTGGATGTCCTGAAAAAAGTACCCATGATCAGCGTCGATGTCGATGGCAATGTGGAATTGCAGGGAAATGCCAATGTCCGGTTCCTGATCAACGGCAAGCCTTCCAGCATCTTCGGCGCCAGCCTTTCGGATGCCTTACAGTCCATCCCGGCCAGCCAGATCAAGAGCATCGAAGTGATCACCAGCCCGGGTGCAAAATATGATGCTTCGGGGACCGGCGGGATCATCAATATCGTATTGAAGGATAGCAAGGTGCAGGGCATCAATGGCAGCATCAACCTGTCGGCGGGCACAAGACTTGAGAACGGATCTTTCAATCTCAATGCCCGCAAAGGCAATTTCGGGATGGGCGTATTCTTCGCCGGCAACGAGCAATTGAATACCACCACAAAGAATACGACCGACCGACAGTCCTACAGCAATGCTAAAGACACGGTCAGCCGGCTCTACCAGCGGGGCAGCAGCCCTTTTTACCGGAGCGGCTACCAGTCGGGGATCAACTTCAACTGGAGCATTACCAAGCGGGACGAGCTGACCGCGACCGCGGGCCTGCATCATTTCGGGAACCATGGCACGGGAACGACGAATCAGGATCAGCAGTCCTTATTATCCGACGGTACCGTCCTGTCCGATCTTTCCAGCATCCGCCATTCGGCGAGCCGGTTCAGCAATAACTCCACCGACTGGAGCCTCAGCTATAAAAAAACCTTCCGGACGGAAGGACAGGAGCTGGATCTCCTGTACAGCTCCAGCTATGGAAGGAATACCGTCGACGCCTCCCAGGTCTCCGATTACCCGATGGGCGGCCTTACTCCTTCCGGCCTGCAAAGCCATAATCCGGGCAAGGATCATGAGACGGATCTTTCCATTGACTATTCCCAACCGATTAGTAAAGGATTTACGATCGAGGCAGGCGCCAAGGCCGTGCTGGAACACCTGAACAACAGCGTCGTTACGGACACGCTGCTTAACGACGGCACGTATATCAATAATGCCGGGCAGACCTATGGATTCAACTACAAGCGCAATATCTATGCGGGGTATATTTCTGCCTCTTATTCCTTGTTCCACGATTTCCTGACCGGCAAGGCGGGCCTGCGCTATGAGCGGACCAATACCACGGCGGATTTTTCAGGGACCCGGATCCCCGGGTATAATACATTTGCACCGTCCTTTGTCATACAGCATAACCTGGACGAAACCCAGTCCGTCAAATTTGCCTATTCTTACCGTATCGAAAGACCGGACTATGGGGACCTCAATCCCTTCCTGAACGTCAGCGATCCGCATAATATCAGTACGGGGAACCCCTTGCTGAAGCCGGAGATCGGCCATAATTTCGAACTGGGCTATAACAAGACTTTTACAAAAGGCAATATCTATTTTGCCGGCTTCTACCGGTATAATACAGACGATATCCAGGGCTTCACTACGTATTACCCCGTCTATTCCGTGAACGGCGCCGATTATACCGATGTGTCGGTCACCCAGCGGTATAATATCGGTTCGCAGACCGGTATCGGGTTCAATGTCTTCGGGAGCCTGCCCCTGAACCATCTGAACCTGCGCTCCAATATACAGGTGGGCGAGCGGACGAACAGCACGCCGGGCCTGGCCAGTGTTACGGGATTTGCCTACCGGGTGAACCTGAACGCCAGCTACCAGTTCCCGAATAACCTGATGGCCGAAGTCTTCGGCAATTATAATTCCTCCCAGAAGAATTTACAGGGAACACGCCCGGCCTTCGTATTTTACAACCTGGCCATCCGCAAGCAGTTCTGGAAGAAGAATGCGAGCGTAGGATTTACTGCCGCCAATCTCTTCGCCAAATATGTCGACCAGCACTCCACCGTATCCGGATCGAACTTTTTCCAGTCCAACCTGCGGCAGATCCCTTTCCAGTCATTCGGGATCACGCTGAGCTATAAATTCGGCAAGCTGGAATTCAAGAAGAACAAGGAAGAGAAGACCGACTTCCCGAATGAGGCGCCGTAAGCATTGACGCGGTACCTGAGCGCAGACGGAGTGTCGGGCATGGCTGTAAAAGAGAGCGTCTCTTAAAAGCCGTCATAGTAAAATTTTGCCTGGAAATAATGAATTTTGGACGTGTCGACCCCAAAATCATTGTATAAGCTCCCTGCAATCGAATTGATCGAAAAAGTTGCCGTTGTGCTTGGATCTGTCCTGGGATGCATGCGAACCGTATCGCCGCTCAAGACCAGGGAAGAATTCGTAGGGAAAGCCACCGTAAAATCCAGGGGCAGCAGGTTATCGTACAATACCATTTTCTTAGACGATACCGTATAGCTAAAGGTGCCCTGATCGCCCGCATCGGTCTTATAGCTCGAATCCTTTTTGAAGGTAAAGTTTGCCCAGCTGATCTTCTTGGCCTGGCTGGTCGTATAGGTGAACAGCCCGATATCGGTAGCTATCGTCTGCGAGGTGATCTCCCATTTATACCCGGTAAGCAGGCAGAAATCGGTGGTGCAGGGAGGCGGGGTAACAACCGGGGTTGAAGAGGAATTTTTGCTACAGCCTGATCCCATAGACAGGAGGACGATCAACAGCGTTCGGATCGCTGTATTTTGCTTTTGCATCCTTAGATATTTAATGGTTAAAATGAAAGGTAACGGGCATGAAGATAGGGCCGCAGGAGTGCCGCGCCTAGGACAAACGACTACTTGCCGCATTGGAAGGATAACTAACAGCTTCGAACGATTGGTCCGGGATCATAGCCAGTTCGGACGGAGATGCTGGAGGAGGTTCTCCTTCCGGCTGCGGGATACTTCTATTTTATTCCCGTCGGACATCAGCAGGTAGCCTCCGTCACCTTTGACATACTTCTGGATCTCGTTGAGGTTGACCAGGAAAGAATTATGAACGCGGACGAACGAATAATCAGCCAGCAGGTCTTCGACATCCTTCATCGTCCGCGAAACAATGATCTTTTTATTTTTTTTCAGCGTAAAATGTGTATAATTTCCTTCGGAAGAACAGCTTATTATCGCATCGATCTCTTCCATCTGCAGCCCATCCACGGTCGGCAATGCAATCCGCTTCAGGAGGGGTTTCATTGCATTGTCGCTCTTGAAAAGGTTCCTCAGCTGATGTACGGAGGGCTTGTTCAATCGCTGAGAGACCTTGGTGACGGCCAGGATGAGTTCCTCCCTGTCGATGGGCTTTAATAAATAATCGAGAGCATTTATTCGGATCGCCCTGATCGCATACTGATTATAACTGGTCGTAAAGATCAGCTCAAAATTTACGTTGGGCAATTTTTCAAGCAGCTCAAAGCCGTTCATATACGGCATCTCCACGTCGAGGAAAAGGACCTGTGGATTATATTTCTCAATGGCGATCAACGCATCCGAGCCGCTGTGACATGCGGCAAGCACAACGAGGTCAGGACAAAATTTCCCGATCATGATCTGCAAAACTTCGCAGCAATTCGGCTCATCGTCCACAATAATGGTTCTGATCATAACTTTAGCTATTATTGAAACTTGATCTTAAGGTTGACTTTTGTGCCGGCTGACTCTTTGTTCTCGTTGTAGAGATCTTCTATTTCAAAAGATACGATCTCATTATCGATGTTCCCGTTGATCAGAGCCAGGCGATCCCTGGTGATCTGTATGCCAAGGGATTTATGCGACAGGGAAGACTTGCTTCCCACCTGTGCGGCAACGACGCGGCCGATCCCATTATCTTCAATGGTACAGTAAAGAATGTCACGTTCTTCCCGGAAAGATATCACGACCGTACCATGTTCTTTTTTATGCATCAACCCGTGCCAGATTGCGTTCTCGATAAAGGGCTGCAGCAACAAGGGCGGAATGAAGACGTTGAATACGTCAGCGATCTGGTCCCTGTCCAGGACATAATCGAAAGCATCTTTAAAACGGAGTTTTTCCATATCGAGATAAAGCCTCAGCATTTCCAGCTCTTCGTCCAGGGTGATCCATGGTTTTTTCGAATTGTTCAATACCAGCCGGATCAGTCTCGAAAATTGAGTGAGGTAATCGGATGCTGCCTGGGATTCATTCTTCATGATGAACATGTTGATGGAATTCAGGCAGTTGAAAATAAAATGAGGGTTCATCTGCGTGCGCAGGGCCTGCATTTCCATTTCTGAGGTCTTATGTTCCAGCTCCGAAAGGATATTCTGATTGCGGAGCCGTTCATTCCTGCGTTTGAGCCGGATATTGATGAGGGTCAAAATACTCACCACCCCTACGGCCAATAAAAAAACCATAACGATATTCCTGATCAATCTTTCTTTAGCCAGGGTGACCTCCCGCTGCCGCTGCTGGTCCTCGAAGATCAGGTTCTCGAACTGCTGCACGTTCGACTGGCTGAAGATCGAATCCCTTGCCGCAACCATGACTTTCATGTATTTGACCACGCTGTCCGGCTGGTGTTGAGACTCATACAGGTTCACCAGGATCTGCGCCGTCCGGGATGCGTAGTCGCCGAAGTTATATTGTTTGCAAAGCTCGAGCCCCAGATGCCCAAAATAAATGCAGGAATCGCGATTGCCCATTATATTGAACAGTCCTGTAAGATCCCGGTAAATCCTGGCCTGGATATAGACATTACTGTATTCGTCGCACTGATCCAGCGCTTCTCCATAATACTGCCTGGCCAGACTATAATTCTTCTGCTTTTGAACCATATTGGCCAGTCCGGCCGTTGCCAGGGCTTCATAGCGGGAAGTAAAGTTTGGCTGCTTCGCCAGTTCATAGGCCTTGTAGGTGAAGAATAAGGCCGAATCCGGATGATCGGTCATGAAATTGGCGCCCCTGATCCAGAAATTGCCCCAAAAATCGGCATTGAATACGCCCGATCGCCGCTGGAGGAGGAAGGCTTGCCGGACATGTTCCAGCGCATTTCGCCGGTCTCCCATCTCCAGGCTTACAAGGCAAAGATTCTGGTGGATAAGCGCCATATAATACAACGGATCTTTCCTGAACTCCCCGGCAATCCTGAGGTTGTTTTGTGCGATTTCGAGCGATCTGGCATAATTCGCGCGTAAATTAGCCGCAAAGAACATGCTTACATTGGCGAATAACTTACCCCGCTGATAATCTATTTTGTCCGACAGATCGACCGCCTTCCTGACATAATAAATATTACTGTCGGGACGGATATACTCATGGTAATTGGCAAATGCAATGAGCGCATTTACCCGGCTTGTGTCGTCTTTTGCATAGCGCAGTTGATCCTGCAACTGCTGGTAGTAAGGTTGAGCCCTACCCTCGGCGAGGAAGGGAGCCAAAAAAAGGAGTAAAGTAAAACGTTTCACGGAGCTGAATTTACGAAACTTATTCCTGTCTGAAAGGATCGTCCCACGGGTCAGAACCGGGATCCCCGGCTCCGGTTAAAAGTTAATAAAAAGAGAAAATAGCATGATGACCCCGGAGGGGCCTTCCGATAATTGATCATAGCCTGTATCTTAAAGCCCGATAATCATCTGCAATGACCAAGGGCTCCAGCGGCACACTGTTATTCTTCCTGGCATTCTCCTTCATCGCATCGGCGCAGCAGCCATCTTCCCTGCCAGCATCCCCCCAGCAAACCTTGACCGGCAGGATCCTGAAGAAGGGCGGGCAGGAAGTGCTCGCTGGCGTCACCGTGTACAATTTCCGGAAGGGCAGGCATAATGTCTCGGATATCGGGGGCAACTATAAGATCCCCGCCGGCATCGGGGATACGGTGATCTTTACTTCGGCGGGCTACCTTCCCGATACGCTGGTCGTGGCCTCCTATATGCTGGGAGAAAGCCTGGTCGTGCGGCTCGACCCCAATGTCATGCGACTACCGTCCCTGCAAGTGGACGAGGCCAGCAATTACCAGATGGACTCGATGAAGCGAAGGGAAGACTATGCCTTCATCCTGAACAAGAAACATCCGGTCAAGCTCATGAATGGGAAGAGACCGGGAGATGGGCCGGGGCTCAGCTTCAGCCCCATCGGCTATTTCTCGAAGAACGAGACGCGGAAGCGGAGGCTGAAGAAGCGGCTGGCGCAGGAGGAGAAGGATTATTATATCGACTACAAATTCCCGCCGGCCAGGGTCGCCCAGCTCACCGGCCTGCGGGGCGACTCCCTGCAATTATTCCTGGTTCGTTACCGACCCTCCTACCCATTCTGCCGGACGGCGAATAACCAGGATATACTTTTTTACATCAATGAGAAGATGAAATTGTTCAGGAAGACCCAGCCGCTAATTCCCCGGCGTATTCACCCTTAGGTTCTCTTCCGGCTTATAGTTCTTTTTGCCCGTGCCCGGGGATTTTTGCCCCTTCGAAAAATGGTAGGTAAAACTAAGACCTACCCGCTGATTCTCCTCATGGAACATCCTGTTAACATACAAGCCCCCGAACCGGGTGTAATTATAATTGTTCCGGGTCCAATTGAAGGGGTCGGTTATTTTAAGCCTGATGCTTCCTTTCTTATTCCATACATCCTTCGACAGCCCGATGCTGTGCGCCCTCCATGGCCCGCGGACGAACATGGCAAATAATAAGGCCCTTGAACGGTAAGCTCCATATATTTCTGCCGCCCAACCCTTGCCTAAAAGAAATTGCTGTGTCAGGCTGATCAAATGCGTGGTTTCATTTTTATCGAGAAATCCATCGTTTACCGGCCCCTTAAAATGGTTGTTGAACAGGGTATAAAAGGCGGTCAATGTCCACCAATTCGTCAGATGCCCGCTGTAATTGATGCTGAGACCTGCCGATGCCTCGAGAGATATATTTTCTAAAGTTATCAATTGTATTTTACTCGTATCATTTTGCAGATAAACAGGATTAATGACGCCATTCGTCCTCGTATAGAACGCGGATATGTTCAGGCCATTCTTATAGTTATAGCTTAGCTCGAAATTATCGGCAAACACGGGATCCAGGCGGGTATTCCCGCTCATTCTCGTATAAACATCGATATATTGAATAAAGGGGTTCAGGTCGGAATAATTCGGCCTGTCGACCCGCCTGCTATAGGAAAGCTCGTATTTATTGTTCTTATCCGGGGAATAGACGATATAGGCGGAGGGGAATAATTGCAGGTAATGCTTCGAAAAATTTTGATCATTGACAAGCTGCCTGCCCTTATTATTCGTTTGCTCCGCACGCAGACCCGCCTGAAGGGTCCATTTATCATAAGTTCCTGAATAATTAAGATAGCCTGCGTTGACATTCTCATTATATATAAAATGATTGCTCCGATTAGTGTCCAGGATGAAATTATTATTCTGGAACTGGAAATATGCGGCATCGTCATCCGTTCTTACAAAACTTGTTTTTAAGCCGCTCTCGATGGTAAAGGATTTGCCGGTATAGACATGATCGGCCTTTGCAGTATAGATCTTTATAGAGGAAGGGAGCTGAACAAACTGTATGGCCCGGCTCATAAAACTACCGTCCGGATTATTAATATCGGTATTGTCTGTCTCATGGTTATCGAAATTATAGCTATCGTAATTCAGATCGACGCTTAATTGCTCCTTTTTGCCCAGACGGGTCTTGAAATTAATGTTCAGGCCATTGTTGGTCCAGGGCCTGTCATAAATGCTCAGCCCATCTGTAATGGCTCGTATGCTGCCATTATTCTTAAGATCCTGCAATATCGAATGCGAACTGAATTCATCCTTGTACCTGGAATCATTATGAGTTGCCAGTACGCCAACCGTCATGCCGGACCCAAGCGAGTAGTCCAGGCCTCCGCTGGCAAATATATTCGAGATCGCTTTTTTGTCCCGGTTAGTTTGGGTAAATAATGTGCTCGCCGTATCCCCGGAAAAATAACGCCGCCAGGTCCTGTCGGTAAAAGTTTTCGTATAGTTATAGCTTATATTGCCAATGACGTTGATCTTGTTCTTACGATAATTGAGGAGCAGACTATTTAATGACTTGGGATAAACCCCCTGGGTATAATTCAGGGATAGATTGGCATTAAAGCCAGCCTGCTTATTTTTTTTGGTCAGGATATTAATAATACCGGAATTACCCGTGGCATCATATCTGGCCGAAGGCTGGGTCATGATCTCGATCTGGTCGATCTGCGAGTACGGCATGCTGTTCAGTAAATTGATCAGATCGGCGCCGCCCAGATAGGTTTGCTTCCCATCGACCAGGATGACCGAACCGGATTTCCCCTTTATACTGATGGTGCCGCTACTCTGATCGACCGCCACGTTCGGGGAAGCGCTGAGCAGGTCCAGGGCGGTATTGCCCGAGTTAGTTATATATGCATCGACATTTACTACGGTCTTATCTATTTTATTCTCGATCAGCGGCTTGCGACTAACGACATCGACGCCCTTTAACATCTTTATCACCGGTGCAAGTGTTATATTGACTGATCTGACCGAAGCAACTCCCTTTGTAATGTCAACCACCGGACTCGTAGCTTTTGAAAAACCGATCAGCTGCACATATATGAAGTAGCGTCCATCCCTGATCCCGTCGAAATGAAAATTACCATCCGGGCCGGAGAAACTATATTTCACGACGGAGGAGTCTTTTTCCAGCTTTAAGACGATGTCGACTCCCTCCAGCCCCTTTCCATTACTGTCTTTTATAATTCCGGAGATATTGCCGATATTGGTCTGGGCCGTGATCCCAAGACAAAAAAACAGGATCGTTATCAATAAGAGGAACTTTTTCATATATTTCTGTTTGCAGGAGCTAAATTAGAAGGATCAATAAAGGGAAATTGAATAATCGGCCGCCGAAGACCGGCGGTCGTTCAAGAACAGGATGTGGTCGATCGATGGATGCCAAGCTCTTTTACCTGTCGTTCAGCGACGTTAATGAGTCGTTAGTCTATTAATCGGGCCATTGAAGCAGGCATTCTTATTTTTACCCCAGATTAAGCATACGATCATGCGTTACCGGGATAATTCTTCGTTCATCAATGCGCTGTTAAAGAGCAGGCCCCTGCAACATCTGTTATTTTGGATGGCGGTGACGCTCTATCTCGTGGGTGGCTTTAAGAACAGGTCCGAAACATTCAGTCAATCACTCTGGCATTCCTTGCTTTACCTGCCGGCGCATCTTTTCATGGTCTATATCTTGCTGTATTTCCTTATTCCGTATTATGCGATCAGGCGGAAGTTTGTATGGTTTTTCGCCCTCCTGGTACCTGTTTTTGCCACTGCGGCCTTGTATATCCGGTTCGTCGATACGACAATATATGACCTGCGCGAAACGATCGCCGATCCCCGGATCTTCCTTCACGCGGTATTTGCCACTTTCAATATCTGCGGTATCGCAGTAGCCATCAAGCTCTTTAAATACTGGTACCTGGAAAGAGAAGCCAAGCAGCAAGCTGAAAAAGCGAACTTGAAATCACAGCTTGCGCTCCTGAAGTCACAGATCCACCCACATTTTTTATTCAATACCTTAAATAATTTATATTCGCTGACCCTGGAACGGTCAAACGAGGCGCCTTCGGTAGTTTTACAGCTAAGCGAGTTGTTAAGATATATGTTATACGATTGCGATGTCAGTCATGTGGCTCTTGGAAAAGAAATAGAGATCATCGACAATTATATCGAGCTCGAAAAGATCCGGTATGGAAAAAGGCTCGATATATCCGTAAATTACACCGGGGAAATGGGCAATAAAATGATCGCTCCGTTATTGTTGCTTCCCTTCTTAGAGAATAGTTTCAAGCATGGCGCCAGCGAGCAGATCGAGCAATGCTGGATAAACCTCGATCTGAATGTTACCGACGACTGGATGACCATGAAATTGATCAATAGCCGGTATCCTTCAGCCGAGGCCAAATCTGGGATAGGTCTTGAAAATGTGAAGAGGCGCCTGGATCTGCTGTATAAGGATGCGTACCTGCTCAAGATCATCCCGGAGGAGGAGATCTTTACCGTTTCTTTAAGCCTAAAATTGGATATAAATCCTGATCAGTGACAAAGACCTGCCTTATAGTAGATGATGAACCCCTTGCATTGAAGGTATTGGAAGGCTTTATCGGGCAGCTCCCTACCCTTGAACTGGCCGGGAAATGTTCCAATGCATTCGAGGCCATGCAGGTGCTATCCCGGCGTCATATCGATATTTTATTCCTGGATATAAAAATGCCGCAGCTGATGGGAACCGAATTCCTGCGAAGCCTGCGCAATCCCCCGAAAGTGATCTTTACCACGGCATATAAGGATTATGCCGTAGAAGCCTTTGAGCTGGAGGCCGCGGATTATTTATTGAAACCCATTTCCCTGGAACGGTTCATCAAGGCGGTGAACAAGGTCTGCAACTGGGAAGACCGCATCGAAGAAGGGGAAAATAAGATCTCAGGCGACGGTTCAGGTGGATTCTTATACCTGAGAGCCGAGCGTAAGATGGTAAAAGTGGTATTGGATCATATCTTATATGTGGAAAGCCTGAAGGATTATATCAGGATCATCAGCGAAACGAATAAGCCCCTGGTCGTTAAGCGATCCATCAGCTCCCTGGAAGAAATGCTACCTGCCAATAAATTCCTGCGGATCCACCGTTCTTATATCGTAGCCATCCAGAAGATCACGGCCTTCACGCAGCAGGATGTCGAGATCGGGGGTATTGAAATACCGATCGGCCGAGCCTATTCGCAGCAGGTCAAGCGGCTGTCGAACAGGCAATAAGGGTGGTCAGAACGTCTCGTTCAGGTTAAGGAAGAACCCTTTATTGCCGAACTTGCCAAAGGCATAATCCAGGGCCAGGTTGGTGCGCGTGGCTTTGTTGAACAAGACCCGTAAACCACCACCATAGCCCGGCTGAAAGACCTGGAATATTTTGGTGCCATGTTCATCGTTGCCTGTTTGCAAGTTCCCGAACACAACCCCGCTGAGGAATTGGTTGGCCAGTATGGGGAATCGCAGTTCGGCCTCCGTATCGTTGAACTGAGTCCCTTTAAAATATTGAGACGTATAACCCCGGCCGCTCCGGAAAGTCCCATCCCTTGCCGTGCCCGGTAATTCGAGGTAGGGTATCGAACCGCCTATAAGGTAAGACCCCCAGTTCCAGACTGCGAAGACCGCTGCGGGGCCGGTACCCGATAAATTGAAATATTTCCTGAAGTCGGTGATCACCTGGGCAGAGTTCTTTGCGCTGCCAATCCATCGTTGGTTGAGCCGGAAACCCGCATCGAAAAATATACCTTTATAGGCGCGGTTTGGGTTGTCGCGCGTGATATATTCTACATTAAAAAGAAATCCGTTCGCCGAGTAACGATCCTGGGGAAATCCATGCCGGTTGTTATAGACGCTGGATGGCGTTGCATTATTGACCGTATCGTTGTTCTTGATGCTCCTCCTGATCTCAAAGGATAGCCCTGCCCCGACAAAAAGGTTTTTCGCCACGTTCTTGTAAACCTTTTCCCTGACGTTGAGATAATACGAGTGGAGCGGGTACACTTTATGGGTCGGATCAGCCAGTATCGAATCCGTAGGGCTCCCGCCGCTGAATCGCCGTCCGATCCCTAAACCAAAATCAGGCGATACCGTTTTTGCGACGACCAGGTTGCCCTGAAAGTTCCATCTGTTGCCGGGAGTAAATATATTGTGATTCACATAAAAATAGATGATCCCCTTGGTCGTAATGGATGCCGAGGTCGCCGCCACTGAAAAGATGGTTTTGGGATCATTGCCTAGTCGCCAGCCAGCCACGGCTTTTATTCCGAGCTGCCCGCCGATGGTAGGATTCGCGGCTACGTTCGGCACGACCGTGATACCAGATCTTTTTTTCAAGGTATCTGCTTTCTGGTGAGGATGAAGAACATTGCGCATCAGGTCCCCGAAATCATATTGCCTGTTGATGTTATCGGCTGGCTTTTGAGCTTTGAATGTCTTGACGCGTAAAGAATCCGCCCTGAGGGAATCGACTCTGAGGGAATCGACCGGGGGGATTACCTGGCCGTATGCAAATCCCTGGATGCCGACGAGCAAAAATAATAATAGCCATTTCAACAGATTCTTATTTTATTTTTTATAGTTAGGAAAACTATGCCAGTTATAAAATGTTGATAACCAATATCAAAAATCCGATTTTTTACGTCATTACCCTTTGTTTTGGGGAATAATTTTGCCATAAACCGGGATTTGGATCGATAATGAAGCAACCAACCCCCCTGCCGCTCTCGCCTCTTGAGCCGTTGCCTAATTCACGATGGGCTCATGCCGGTGAGCCTGGGAAATGGTGTAATTTGTCGACTCAATGAATTCGATAATAATAAAAATGTCGACAGCTTGGATAATGACGAGATAAAAAAGATAGCCAAGTTTCATTGCAGAAGCTTCGAGTATTTCGGGAATTGTAAGGTCACAGAAGGGGGACAATCGATCGAGCATTACCGGCTATCGTCAAATAACCCTAAAGAACCGGGCACGACCGTAAGACGCGATTTTGAATTCAGGGGCGATACCCTG
>Ga0137404_10002032_pt1 | contig 13317 bp, 9 predicted proteins | sample CZOMad2_1_16fung_FD_108285 | JGI IMG/M metagenome (GOLD analysis project Ga0137404, IMG submission 108285) | Vadose zone soil fungal communities from Angelo Coast Range Reserve, California, USA - CZOMad2_1_16fungal (Illumina Assembly) | ecosystem: Environmental > Terrestrial > Soil > Vadose zone...
GAAGGTCGTCGGGCACCCGCAGAACATCTTCGAGCGCGTCAGCAGCTGCGCGTGCACCTCGAGGCCGATGACGGTCTCGTAGTGGTTTGTCACGAGAGCTCCGGTCGGCGCGAGCGCCACGTGGTGGCCTGCTCGTACGCGTACGCCGCGCGCAGCACGCGGGCTTCGTCGAGCGGGCGGCCGAGCACTTGCAGGCCGATCGGCAGGCCCGTGGCGCTGAACCCGCACGGCACCGAGACCCCCGGGATACCCGACAGGTTGCCCGGGATCGTGAAGACATCGTTGAGGTACATGGACAGCGGGTCTTCCTTCTCGCCGTGCTTGAACGCGACGTTCGGCGTGGTCGGCGCGACGATCAGATCCACGTGCGCGAAGGCAGCGGCGAACTCGCGGCGCACGAGCGTCCGGACGCTCTGCGCCTTGCCGTAATAGGCGTCGTAGTAGCCGGCGGAGAGGGCGTAGGTGCCGAGCATGATCCGGCGCTTGACCTCGGCGCCGAAGCCCGCGGCGCGCGTCCGGCTCTGCATCTCGATGAAATCGCGGCCCGCGACGCGCAGCCCGTACCTGACCCCGTCGTACCGCGCGAGGTTGGACGACGCCTCGGCGGGAAGGATCACGTAGTAGGCCGCCAGCGAGTGCCGGGTGGTCGGCAGCGACACGCGCTCGATGCGCGCGCCCAGACCCTTCAGCACCTCGATCGCCTGCCGGACGGCGCGCTCGACGTCGGGGTCCATCCCGTCGATGAAGTACTCGTCGGGTAGTCCGAGCGTGAGACCGGCGACACCTTTCGACAGCTCGCCCGCGTAGTCGGGCACGGGGGCCTGGATCGAGGTGGCGTCGCGCCGGTCGTAGCCGGCGACGGCGCCGAGCAGCAGCGCCGTGTCCGTGACGTCCTGGGCGAAGGGGCCGATCTGGTCGAGCGAGGAGGCGAGCGCGATCAAACCGTAGCGCGACACGCGGCCGTAGGTCGGCTTCATGCCCACGACGCCGCAGAACGCGGCCGGCTGTCTGATCGATCCGCCCGTGTCGCTACCGTACGAGCCCGCCGCGAGGCCACCGGCCACCGCCGCCGCGGATCCTCCGGACGAGCCGCCGGGCACGCGCGCCAGGTCCCAGGGGTTCCGCGTCGGGTGAAAGGCCGAGTGCTCGGTGGACGAGCCCATCGCGAACTCGTCCATGTTGGTCTTGCCCAGGATCACGGCGCCGGCCGCCCGAAGCCGCTCCACGGTGGTCGCGTCGTAGGGCGGTACGAAGCGCTCGAGCATCTTCGAGCCGGCGGTCGTCCTCACGCCGGCCGTGCACAGCACGTCCTTCAGCGCCACCGGCGCCCCGTCGAGCGGACCGCGCGGCTTGCCCGCGCGCCAGCGAAGCTCGGACTCGCGAGCGGCCGCCAGCGCCTGCTCGCGCACGACCGTGAGGTACGCGCCGACCTTGCCGTCGAGCGCACCGATCCGCGCGAGGTACTCCTCCGCGACCGCCGTCGGCGTGAGATCGCCCCGCCGGTAGGCGTCGGTCAGCTCGTGGATGGGCCGGTGCATCACTCCTCGATGATCCGCGGCACGCGAAAGAACTCTCCGCTTGGATCCGGGGCGTTGGCGAGCACCGAGTCTTGGGGAAGGCAGGGCTCGACCTCGTCGTCGCGCATCACGTTGACGACGTCCACCGCGTGCGAGGTCGGCTCAATGCCCTCCGTCGGCACTGCCCGAAGCGTATCCAGGTGAGCGAGGATCGAGTTCAGCTGCTCGCGCATCCGCTCGAGCTCCGCCTCGGTCAGGGCCAGGCGCGTCAGGCGCGCCACGTGCTCGACGTCCTTGCGATCGATCATCACATCTCCTCGAGATGAGCGTACTGGACCGAAAGCCGCTTACGGCCGACGCTCGCGAACCCGACCGTCACGACGAAGTCGGACCCATCCCGCTCGATCCCCACCACCAGGCCCTCGCCGAACCGCGCATGGCGCACCCGGGAGCCGACACGGAACGGGAGGTCCTCGCCGACCGTGTCGGCCGCCGCGGCGTAAGCCGCCGCGTCGTCGGCCCAGCCGGGCGGCGCTTCACGCCGTGCGTTCAGCGAGACGAGCTGGCTCTCGGGCATCTCGCGGAGGAACCGCGAGGGCTCGCCGACGCCGTAGCCGTGAATCCGGCGATGGAGCGCGTACGAGAGGTAGAGCCGCTCGCGCGCGCGCGTCACGCCCACGTAGCAGAGGCGGCGCTCCTCCTCGATCTCGTCCTCGTCGTTCATCGATCTGGCGTGCGGGAAGACGCCCTCCTCCATGCCGGTCAGGAACACGGTCGGGAACTCGAGCCCCTTGGCCGAGTGGAGCGTCATCAGGGTCACCCGCGCGCCCTCGTCCTTCAGCTCGTCGATGTCGGCCACCAGCGCGATCCCATCCAGGAACCCCTCGAGCGTCGGGCTCGACTCGGCGCGCATGTAGTCCTCGGCGGCCGCGATCAGCTCCTCGAGGTTCTCCAGGCGCGCCTCGGCCTCGGGCGAGCGCTCGACGCGCAGCGCCTCACGATACCCCGTCGCGTCCAGCAAATGATCGATGAAGGCCGGCGGCGTCATCTCGCCCCGTCGGCCGGCCAGCCCTCGGATCAGCGTTGCGAAATCCTCGAGCGACCGGCGCGCCTTGCCCGTGATCGCGGCCGGTGGCTCCCCGGCCACCGCGAGCAAGCCCCGCCCGGCGCGTGCCTCGTCGAGCCGCGCGAGCGTCGCCGGCCCGATGCCGCGAACGGGCGTCTGGATGGCGCGCCGGAAGGCGACGTCGTCCGTCGGGTTTACCGCGAGGCGCACGTACGCGAGGGCGTCCTTGATCTCCTTGCGCTCGTAGAAGCGGACGCCGCCGACGATCCCGTAGGGAACCCGCGCGCGACGCAGCGCGTCCTCGAGCACGCGGGACTGCGCGTTCGTCCGGTAGAAGACGGCGATCCCGTTCCACGCCACGCCCTCGCCGCGCAGGCCGAGGACCGTCTGGGCGACGAAGTTCGCCTCCTCGTGCTCGTCCCAGGCGCGGTACACCTTCGGCGGATCGCCCTCGGCGTTCTCGGTCCAGAGCGCCTTGTCCTTGCGCTGCCGGTTGTGATCGATGACCGCCGAGGCCAGCGAGAGGATGCGCTGGGTCGAGCGATAGTTCTGCTCGAGCTTCACGACTCGCGTGCCCGGGTAGTCCTGCTCGAAATCGAGGATGTTCCGGATGTCGGCCCCGCGCCAGCGGTACACACTCTGGTCGGGATCTCCGACGACGCAGACGTTGCGGTGCTCGCCGGTCAAGAGACGGATGATCCGATATTGGGCGCGGTTCGTGTCTTGATACTCGTCGACGAGGACGTGACGCCAGAGCCCCCGGTACCAGGCGACCGCTTCGGGGACATCTTCGTAGAGCTTCACGGTCTTCAGGAGCAGGTCGTCGAAGTCCACGGCGCCGACCGCGCGGAGACGATCCTCGTACCGGCCGAAGACGAGCGCGATCTTCTCCTCCCACGGCCCGCGCGCCTTCTGCCGGGCCGCGTCGACGCCCATCATGTGGTTCTTCCAGTAGCTGATGCGCTGGGTGACGGTGCCCGGCGTCGTGGCCCGGTCGGCCAGGTCCAGCTCCTTCATGCACTCTTTGACGAGGCTCTCGCGGTCGTCCTCGTCGTAGATCACGAAGTGGGCCGGAAGCCCAATGTGCCGCCCATGCTGGCGCAGGATCCGGACACACGCCGAGTGGAACGTGGCGATGAGTGGCGCCTTGAGGCCCACCGGCATCAGGAGCGACTCGACACGGCGGGCCATTTCCCCGGCGGCTTTGTTGGTAAACGTGACGGCCAGGAGGTTTCGCGGCGAGACCCCGCGCTCGCCGGTGAGCCAGGCGATCCGGTAGGCGATGACGCGCGTCTTGCCGCTTCCGGCGCCGGCCAGGACGAGCAGCGGTCCGTCACCCGCGGTGACGGCCTCGCGCTGCGGAGGATTCAGATCGTCGAGGAGGCGCGTGAGCTCCGGAGGCACCGGTCGATTGTACAGAGCGATCGGGGCCACGCCAATACGAAGCCGGGCGGCGACCGACTCCGCCGCCCGGCCGCGAGCTCGGGCTACTCGACCGTGACGCTCTTCGCGAGGTTCCGGGGCTGGTCCACGTCGCAGCCCAGCCGCACCGCGATGTGGTACGCGAGGAGCTGCAGCGGGATCACCGTGATCAGCGGCGCCAGCAGGTCGGCGCAGGCGGGTACCTCGATGACGTGCTGCGCCTTGCCGGCGACCGCCCGGTCGCCGGCGTGGACGATCGCGATCACCTGTCCGTCGCGCGCCCGCACCTCTTCGATGTTGCCGAGCATGCGCTCGTAGGAGCCGTCGCGTGGAGCCAGCGCGACCACCGGCAGGCGGTCGGCGATGAGCGCGATCGGACCGTGCTTCATCTCGCCGCCGGCGTAGCCCTCGGCGTGGATGTAGGACAGCTCCTTGAGCTTGAGCGCCCCTTCCAGCGCGATCGGGAACTGCAGCCCGCGGCCGAGATAGAGGAAATCGCGCGCACCGACCAGATCGCGGGCCATCGCCGCGATCTGACCGTCGAGCTCGAGTGTCTTCTCCACGAGCCGTGGGATCTCGACGAGGTCGTGAATCCGCTTTTTCACGTCCTCGGCGGTGATCGCCCCGCGCTGGCGGCCGAGCCAGAGGCCGAGGAGGTAGACGGCGACGATCATCGTGGAGAACGCCTTGGTGGACGCCACGCCGATCTCCGGGCCCGCGTGCATGTAGAGGACGCCCGTCGCGTCGCGCGCGAGCGCCGATCCCACGACGTTGGTGATCGCCAGGATCGGGCAGCCCTTGAGCCGGGCCGCCTTGACCGCGCCCAGGGTGTCGGCGGTCTCGCCCGACTGGGAGACCGCGACCACCAGGGTCTCGGGGCCGACCAGCGCGTCGCGGTACCGGAACTCGCTGCCGAGATCGACCTCGGCCGGGATGCCGGCGAGCTTCTCCATCATCGTGCGGCCGAGCATCGCGGCGTGGAACGCCGTCCCGCAGGCGACGAGGATCACCCGCTCGATGCCGCGCACGGTGTCGGGCGCCAGGTTGACGTCGGGCAGGACCACGTTGCCGGTCTCGGGAGCGATCCGGCCGCGGAAGGTGTCGGTGATGGCCCGTGGCTGCTCGTGCATCTCCTTGAGCATGAAGTGCCGGTAGCCGCCCTTCTCGGCCATGATCGGATCCCACGAGATCCTCACGGACGCCCGACGAATCGGCTCACCGTCGAGGGTCGACAGCTCGACCGAATCGGCCGTGACGACCGCCACCTCCTCGTCCTCGAGCACGACGATGTCGCGCGTGTGGGACAGGATCGCGGGAATGTCGGACGCGACGAACATCTCGCCCTGTCCGAGCCCCACGACGACGCTGCCGGCACCCTGCTTGGCGGCAATCAGCCGATCGGGCGCCGCGGCGGAGAGGACGCCGAGTGCGTACGAGCCCCTGACCTCTTTCAACGCGGCCTTCACCGCCCGGTCGAGTCGCCCGGAGCTCTTCAGGTGGTGCTCGATCAGGTGGGCGATGACCTCGGTATCGGTCTCGGACTTGAACCGGTGGCCCTCGGCCAGGAGGTGATCCTTGATCTCGAGATAGTTCTCGATGATCCCGTTGTGGACGACGACCAGGTTGCCGTCGCAGTCGGTGTGCGGGTGGGCGTTCTCCTCGGACGGCCGGCCGTGGGTCGCCCAGCGCGTGTGGCCGATGCCGAGTGAGCCCGCCAGCGGTCGCTCACCGAGGACGCCTTCGAGCATCTTGAGCCGGCCGGCGGCGCGCCGCACGTGGAGCGTGCCGTCGTTGAGGACCGCGATCCCCGCGGAGTCGTAGCCGCGATACTCGAGTCGCTTCAGCCCTTCGACGATGATGCTGACCGCGCCCTTGTCCCCGACGTAGCCGACGATTCCACACATGGCTGACCTCAGTGCTCCTCGCGCTTCTTGGCCTTGCGGGCCGCCCAGCCTTCCTTGACGGTCTGCTGAGCGCGTCCCACCGCGAGGGCTCCCGGTGGGACATCTTTGGTAATCGTGGAGCCTGCTCCGATGTAGGCGCCCTCGCCGACGGTGACGGGGGCGACGAGGCTCGTGTTCGTGCCGATGAACGCCCGATCGCCGATCTTGGTCTCGTGCTTGGCGACACCGTCGTAGTTGCAGGTGATCGTTCCAGCGCCGACGTTGACGCCCTCGCCGACGGTGGCGTCGCCGACGTACGAGAGATGCGGCACCTTCGAGCCGCGGCCGATCGTGGACTTCTTCAGCTCGACGAAGTTGCCGACCTTCGCCTTGGCTCCCACGTGGGACAGCGGCCGCAGGTGGCAGAAGGGGCCGAGGGTCGCCGCCTCCTCGACCGCCGACTCCCGCACCACGCAGTACGGCAGCAACGTGACGCGGTCGGCGATGCGCGACGCGCTCACGTGGCAGCCGACTCCGATGACGCAGTCGCTCCCGATCGCCGACTGCCCCTCGATCGTGACCTGGGGATAGATCGTCGTGTCCGCGCCGATCGTGACGGCGTCCTCGATGTACGTGCTGGCCGGATCGAGGATGGTGACCCCGCCTTCCATCAGGCGGTCGAGAATCCGGCGGCGCTGGACGGCCGCCACCGCCGCGAGCTGCTTTCGGTCGTTCACGCCGGCCGCTTCGCCGGGATCTCGTATCACGACCGCGTCGACCTTGGCACCGGCCCGGGCGAGGATCCCGATCACGTCGGTCAGGTAGTATTCACCCTGATCGTTGTTGGGGCGCACCTTGCCGAGGCCCTGCCAGAGCCGCGCCGCGGCGAAGCAATACACCGAGGTGTTGATCTCGGCGATCTTCTTCTCGGCCGCCGTCGCGTCGCGGTCTTCGACGATCTTCTTGACCCGCCCACCCTGGCGGACGACCCGGCCGTAGCCCTGGGGCTCGGCGACGACGGCAGTCAGCACCGTCGCGGCGGCGCGGCTCTTTCGATGGTGATCGACCAGGCGCCCGATCGTCTCGACGGACAGGAGGGGCATGTCCCCCGGCAGCACGAGGATGGTTCCCTCACCGCATTCGGCCTGGGCCTGCTGGACGGCGTGCCCGCTTCCGAGGCGCTCCTTCTGGACGACTGAGCGGACGTCGGATCCGGCCATCGCCACGACCTCGTCGGCGTTCGGGCCCACGACCAGAACGAGCCGATCGGCGAGGATCCGCGCGGTCCGCAGGGGATAGGCGATCAGCGGACGGCCGCACAGGGGGTGAAGCACTTTGGGCTGCCGCGAGCGCATGCGCTTGCCTTCGCCCGCAGCGAGAATGACCGCGGTCACTTGGTCCATCGGGTATGAATTATTCTACCCCGGACCCCCGAGCCACAATCAGGGTTTCCCCCGAAATCCGTCATCGCCGGCCCCTATTCGCCCTGTCGAAGATGCGACAGCAGGCGCTCGATCCGCTCCGGAACCGGTGCGGTGCATTCGATCACTTTCTGGAAAGCCGGATGCACGAAGGCGAGCGCCGCCGCGTGCAGCGCGTAGCCGTCGAGCGGAATGGGCGCGCGTGAGCGGGGCTTGCCGTACACGTCGTCGCCGACGACCGGGTGGGCCAGCGATGCCAGATGGACCCGAATCTGGTGGGTCCGTCCAGTCTCCAGGCGAACCTCGAGCAGGGTGAAGTGGGCGAAGCGCTCGAGCACCCGATAGCGGGTGACCGCTCGCTTGCCGCGGCCCACCGGGCGGATCGCCATCCTCACCCGATCGCTCGGGTGGCGTCCGATCGGGGCGTCGACGACCGATTCGTTGGCGCGGACGCGCCCGTGAACCACCGCGAGGTAGCGGCGCATCACGGTCCGGGCGGCCAGCTGCTCCACCAGATCGTCGTAGGCCGCCCCCGTTTTGGCGACGACGAGCAGCCCCGAGGTGTCCTTGTCGAGCCGATGGACGATGCCGGGACGGCGCGGCCCTCCGACACCGGCGGTGCTCGGGGCGTGGGCGAGAATCGCCGCCGCCAGGGTCCCGCTGGAGCGCCCGGCACCCGGGTGGACGACCATCCCCGCGGGTTTGTCGACCACGAGCACGTGGTCGTCCTCGTACACGACCGAAAGCGGGACCGACTCGGGCACCAGGGTCTCGTCGGGCGGAGGCGGGATCTCGATCTCGATCCGCTCGCCGCCGCGGAGCCGATGAGCGGCCTTGAGCACGACGCCATCCACGCGGACGAGCCCGCCGCGGATCAGCGCCTGAAGGCGCGCGCGCGAGAGATCGGGCAGCCGGTCGCTGAGCCAGCGGTCGAGCCTGGCGCCGGCCGACGCGGGCTCGACCGTGAGCACCGTCACCGTTCAGGCGAGGCAGCGGAGGGCGACCGCTCGAGCAGGACCACCAGCGCCAGGACCGCGACGCCCACCGTGATCGCCGAGTCGGCGACGTTGAAGGCCGGCCAGTGCCAGTCTCGGTAATAGACGTCGACGAAATCGACCACGGCGCCGAAGCGCGTCCGATCGATCAGGTTGCCCACGGCGCCGCCGAAGATGAGGCCGATGGCCGACTGCTCACGCCACCCGCCGCTCGGGAGGATCCGCAGCGCCACCCGCAGAAGGACCACCAGGGCCACCAACGAGAGGAGGCCGACGACCCAACGCCAGCTCGCCGGGATCCCGGCGAGAAGGCCGAACGCGAGCCCGGGATTCATGACGAGCGTGAGGGCGATGAAACTCTCGATCAGGACCACGGGGACGCCCGGCGTCAGGCGGCTGAGCACGACCAGCTTGGTGATCTGGTCCAGCACGACGACGACGGCCGCGATCGTGACGACCCGGGCGATCCGGGACCGGTCAGCGCGGATCGCCGGAACCACTCAACCGCGTGACGATCGGGACGCAGCGCTCGCAGAGCGTGGGGTGCGCGCGGTTCTCGCCGACGTGCTCGCTGCGCGTCCAGCAGCGCTCGCACTTCTCACCGCGGGCGCGATCGACGCCGATGACCAGCCCGGGGATCTCCTGGCTCTCGTACGTGACGCTCGCGCTCGCGCCGGAGCGCTCGAGGTCAACGCGCGACACGATGAAGGCCGTCGGCAGGAGCCCGCGCTTGGCGGAGAGGAGCGCCGGCAGGTCCTCCGAGGCCCGCGCGATGCGCACCGCGGCCTCGAGCCCGCTCCCGATCAGCTTCTCGGCCCGCGCGGTCTCGAGCGCCTTCGCGACTTCGCGACGCACCTCGAGCAGCCGGTCCCAGTCGCGCTTGAGCGTGTCGTCGAGCCATTCGCGCGGCGCCTCCGGGAAGCGCTCGAGGTGCACGCTCTCACCGTGAACGCCGGGCAGGTGGCGCCAGGCCTCTTCGCACGTGAACGTGAGGATCGGCGCCAGGAGCCGCGCCAGCGCGCTGAAGACGTCGTAGCAGACGGTCTGCGCCGCGCGCCGCCGCGGGTCGTCGGGCAGCGAGGTGTAGAGCCGGTCCTTGATGATGTCGAGATAGAGGGCCGACAGGTCCACCGCGCAGAAGTTGTGCACGCCGTGGAAGACGGAGTGGAACTCGTACTCGTCATAGGCGCGCCGGACGCGGCCGATCAGGCGCGCCAGGCGGTCGAGGACCCAACGGTCGACCTCGTCCAGGCGCGCGTAGGACTGGCGGTCTCGCGCCGGATCGAAATCGCCGAGATTGCCGAGCAAGAACCGGAACGTGTTGCGCATGCGTCGGTAGGCATCGGCGAGACGGTCCAGGATCTCCAGCGAAACCCGGATGTCCTGCGTGTAGTCCTCGGCCGCCACCCACAGGCGCAGGATCTCGGCGCCGTACTTGGGAAGGAGCTCGTCGAGCGAGATGACGTTGCCGAGAGACTTCGACATCTTCCGTCCCTCGCCGTCGACGAAGAACCCGTGGGTCACGACGCTCTTGTAGGGCGGCGCCTCCCGCGTCCCCATCGATTCGAGCAGCGAGGACTGGAACCAGCCCCGGTGCTGGTCCGAGCCCTCGAGGTAGAGCTCGGCCGGCCAGTGGAGCTCGGGACGGCTCTCGAGCACGGCCGCGTGGCTGCAGCCCGAGTCGAACCACACGTCGAGGATGTCCATCTCTTTTCGGAAGCTCTCGCCGCCGCACTTCACGCATCGCGTGCCGGGCGGTAGGAGCTCGCGGACCGAGCGCGCGTACCACTCGTCGGCGCCCTCGCCCTGGCGGAAGATCGCCGCGACGTGCTCGACGATGCGCTCCTCGAGCAGGAGCGTCTCGCAGCCGGTGCAGTAGAAGGCGACGATCGGCACGCCCCAGACGCGCTGCCGCGAGATGACCCATTCGAGGCGGTGCGCCACCATGTTGTAGATCCGGTCCTCGCCCCAGGACGGGATCCACTGGACGTCCCGCTTGATCGCCTCGAGCGCGTGGGCGCGGAAGTCTCGCTTGTTGAGATCGATGAACCACTGCTCGGTCGCGCGGAAGAGCGTCGGGTTCTTGCAGCGCCAGCAGTGCGGGTACGTGTGATCGAGCGGCCGCTGCGCGATCAGCATGCCCACGCTCTTGAGGTGCTCGATGATCTTGGGATTCGCCTCCCACACGGTGAGGCCCGCGAAGTGCTCCACGTCGGCGACGAAGCGCCCGGCGTCGTCCACCGGGTTGTAGATCTTGAGGCCGAGCGATTTGCCGAGCTCGTAGTCTTCCTCGCCGTGTCCCGGCGCGATGTGGACCAGACCGGTCCCCTGGTCCACCCCGACGAAGTCCGCGGCCGCGATCTTGCCCTCGCGCGCGAGCCACGGATGACGGAACCCATGCCCGACGAGCTTGTCGCCGGAGACGCTCGCCAGGATGGTGTGCTCGCGGTCCGCGAACAGGCGGAGGAAGTCGTCCATGAGGGCGCGGGCGATCACGTAGACCTCGTCGCCCTTCGCGAGCGCGACGTACTCCTGCGCGGGATGCACCGCGATCGCGAGATTCGCCGGCAGGGTCCACGGCGTCGTGGTCCAGATCACCGCGAAGGCGCGACGCCCGCCGAGCGCCGACTGGAGCTCTGACGGGACGGACGTCATCGGGAACTTGACCCACACCGACGGCGTCTTCTGGTCCTCGTACTCGACCTCGGCCTGCGCGAGCGCGGTCCGGCAGTGCATGCACCAGTGGACGGGCTTCAGACCCTTGTAGACCAGGCCGCGTCCGACGAAGCGCCCGAACTCGCGCGCGATGACCGCCTGGTACGCCGGCTCCATCGTGATGTAGGGATTGTCCCAGTCGCCGAACACGCCCAGGCGCTTGAACTCGCCGCGCTGGATGTCGATGAAGCGGAGCGCGTACTCCCGGCATTTGCGGCGCTTCTCGACCGGATCCATCGCGTTGCGCACGTCGATGCCGGGCTTGTCGAGGCCGAGCTCCTTGTCGACCTGGTGCTCGATCGGCAGCCCGTGACAGTCCCAGCCCGGCACGTAGACCGCGTTGAAGCCGGACATCGAGCGAGACTTGACGATCACGTCCTTCAGGACCTTGTTCAGCATCGTCCCGAGATGGAGGTGGCCGTTGGCGTACGGAGGTCCGTCGTGCAGGATCCAGAGGGGGCGATTGGCCGCGGCCTGACGAACGCGCTTGTAGATTCCGAACGATTCCCACCACGCGAGCATCTCGGGCTCGCTCTTCGGCAGGTTCGCCTTCATCGGGAAGGCGGTTTTCGGCAGATTTAGCGTGGCCTTGTAGTCCATGACCCGAAGCGTCATCGTACCACAGCGCGGGTGGGGAACTACTTGGGCGTGAGCGTCACCACACCCTTCCCGGAATCGATGTTGACGTTGAACTGATCGAGGAAGTCGCGCCCGAGAAGACCGTCGCCCACATCCGGCGGCAAGATCCCCGAGCCCACCGGCATGCGTCCGACGCGGGCCTCCCCGACCTCGAGGCTCTCGATGACGAGAAACTGCATCTGGCCGCTTCCCATCGCGCCGGTGACTTCAGCCGTCGTCGACGGGCCGGAGAGACGCACACCGGCCGCTTGCAGCGCGCGCGGGCTGATCAGCGTCCGGTCGGCGCCGGTGTCGAGCATCAGCCGTGCAGTGGCGTTTCCGTTGATCCTCGCGTCCACCATGATCCGCTGCCCGGGAGTGAATCGAATCGCCGTCTCGCCCGATGCCTTGGCGGCTCCGGGTGCCGCCGACGGGCCCGGCGGCGCATTCTTGATGCCGAGCGGCACCGCCTTCGAGCGATAGCGGTCCGGAACGCTGTCGATCCCATCGGCGAAATGCGGGATGCCGTTGTCGTCGACCCAGCGGTAGATCTGAGCGCGGGCCGGCGCCGGCCAACAGAGCACGAGGAAAAAGGCTACGACGAGGAGGGCCGTCCGTCGCATGACGGAATCATACCGCACAGCGCAACAGGCGATACACGACCATTTCAGGCGCGCCCGCGACCTCGTTGCGCTCGAGCCGCACCCAGTAGATCGGCTGGAGCGTCTCCGTGCTCGCGGCCAGCCGCGGGAACCACGTCGGAAAGATGATCACGTACTCGGGGCACGTCTCGGACACGTACTCCATCACGCCCGTCTCTCCGCGGCGCCGGTACGGAATGATCTCCGGTGTCACGAGCCCCATCAGGTCGATGACCTCACGGCGCGAGAAAAACGCGATCGCGCCGATGTCGTTCAGCGCGATCCTCGCGTTCTTCGGCAGCTGCGCGTCCACCCACCGTCCGAGGTGGACCTGCATCGCGTTGATGTTCTGCACGGCCCACCCATAGCGTGTCGCCGCCGGCACCAGCGCGCCGATCGCGAGCGCGAGCCACACGACGCCCGCGAGCGCACCGACCCGCACCCGTCGTGGCGCGGCCGGGGGCCCGAGGAGGGTCGGGTCCGCGACCAGCGGAGCGGGAACCGCGCGCCCTCGGCGCCCCAACGCGACCGCGACGGTGACGACCACGAGCGGAAGAAGGTGGATCGAGTAGCGTCCCTCCTGGAAGGCCGGGCCGCGGTACGGCGCGAGGAGCGCCATGCCGAGCGGATGCGCGAGGAGCGCGAGCGCGACGAGACCCAGGGCGCGTCCCGCGTGACGCCACGCAAGCACGAGACCCGGGACGAGCGCGATGGGCAGAAGCCAGTGAGTCGTCGCCAGCCAGACGATCCATTCCGTGGAGAACGCGAGAGGCCGCCCGATCCACGTGAGCACCGCGGGCTCGCGGACACCGCCGAGCCAGCCGACGAGACCTCCCTCGACCTTCGCGGCCGCGGTCGCCGGGTACGGCGTGCCGGCGGTCGAGAGGCTGAACAGGATTGCCGGCGCCACGACGACCGTCGTCATGACGGCGAACAGCGCGACCCGGCGGAGCGTCAGCGGGCGCGCCGCGGTGAGGAACGGGACGAGCAGTAAGGCTTCGGGCCGCGCCAGCACCGCCAGCGCCGCGCAGGCGGCGGA
>Ga0137404_10002035_pt1 | contig 13313 bp, 10 predicted proteins | sample CZOMad2_1_16fung_FD_108285 | JGI IMG/M metagenome (GOLD analysis project Ga0137404, IMG submission 108285) | Vadose zone soil fungal communities from Angelo Coast Range Reserve, California, USA - CZOMad2_1_16fungal (Illumina Assembly) | ecosystem: Environmental > Terrestrial > Soil > Vadose...
GGTGAGCGCCGATCAGCGCGTCTACGAATTCAAGCTTCGCGAAGGCCTCAAGTTCCACAACGGCGATGCCTTGACCGCCGAGGACGTGAAGTTCAGCTTCCAGCGCACCAAGGGCACCAAGATCCTCAAGGAGAAAGTCCGCGAGGTCACGGTGGTCGATCCCCATCGTGTGCGCTTTCAGCTCCACGAGCCCTTCCCGGATTTCATGGCGTTCTACGGAACCTTGACGACGGGCGCCGGCTGGATCGTGCCGAAGAAATACATCGAACGGGTCGGCGACGAAGGCTTCAAGAAGCACCCGATCGGCGTCGGCCCCTATCGATTTGTCAGCCACACCGTCGGAGTCGAGCTGATCATGGAGGCCAACGAGGCGTACTGGCGCAAGGTCCCCGCGGTCAAGCGACTCGTCTTCAAGGTGGTCCCCGAGCCCACCACACGGGCAGCCATGCTGAAGCGGGGCGAGGTCGACGTGGCCTACATGCTCGACGCGCCGCAAGCCCTGGAGCTCCAGCGGGATCCGGCGCTGCGGCTCGCGTTTTCCGGAGGCATCGGGATCGCCGCGCTGGACTTCCTCGACATGTGGGACCCGAAGTCGCCGTGGGCTGACCGGCGCGTGCGTCTGGCCGCCAACTACGCCCTCGACCGGCGCGCGATGAGCGAGATAGAAACGCTCGGAGCCTCGAAGCCCACCGGAGCCATCGTGCCGCGGGCGTTCGAGTTCGCGCTGCCCATCGACCCGTCTCCCTACGACCCCGTCAAGGCCAAGCAGCTCCTGGCCGAGGCCGGCTACCCCAACGGCTTCGACGCGGGAGAGCTCCACGTCACGCCGCCGTTCTTTTCACGGGGCGAAGCCGTCATGAACTATCTGGGCGCCCTCGGGATCAAGCTCAAGATGCGGCCGATGGAGCGTGCCGCCTTCTTCGCGGCGTGGGGAGCGAAGAAGCTCAAGGGGGTGTGTGTCTGCGGCAGCGGGCTCTACGGCAACGCGGCCACGCGGATGTCGGAGATCGTCCCGAGCGACGGCACCTACGCGTACGGCGGCTATCCCGACATCGACGCGCTCTACAAGCAGCAGGCGGTCGAGACCGATCGCAAGAAGCGCGAGGCCATGCTGTACCAGATCCAGCAGACCCTCCACGAGCGCGTGCGGTTCGGGCCCATCTTCGAGTTCCTCTGGCCGAGCGGAATCGGGCCGCGCGTGGAGGAGCCCGCGCTGATGCTGATCAATCCCTATCCGTGGTCGGCGCCACTCGAGGAGGTACGGCTGAAGAAGAAGTAGGCGAGAGCGCGTCCTCTTCGGACAGGCGCGAAGCGCGCGGCAGGTGCATGCTGAACGTCGCGCCTTTTTGGGCCCGCGCGTCCAGAGAGATACGCCCGCCCTGACGCTGGACGAGCACGCGCGAGATCGCGAGCCCGAGACCTACGCCTGGCACACCGGCCGAGCGTGATGCCTTGCCGCGGTAGAAGGGCCGGAAGAGCTGCTCGGCCTCCTCCGGCGAGACCCCGGGGCCCGTATCGGAGACCGTGATGATCGCCTCGTCGGCGGCGGCGGTGACGGCAACCCTGACCTGACCGCCGGGCGGCGAGAACTTCACCGCGTTGTCGAGAATGTTGGCGAGCGCCACCTTCGCCGCGACCGGCGCCGCGTTCACGAGCACCTCCGTCAGAGCGTCGGCGACGACGACCACGCCCTGCTGCTGAGCCCGGGGCCGCACGGCGAGCACGGCGGCTTCGACGAGATCGGTGACCGAGCTCGGCTCCGGCAGCTCCTGGTCTTCGTTGGTGTCGATGCGCGCCAGCTCGAGCAGCTCCTCGATCATGCTTTGGATCCGCTCCACCTCGTCGAGGCACGAGCGCAGCGTCTCTTCGTACTCCGCCACCGGACGCGGCCGGCGGAGCGCGACCTCCAACTCCGCGCGCAGGCGCGACAGCGGCGAACGCAGCTCGTGCGACGCATCGGCGGAGAACATTCGTCGGACCTCGAAGCTCCGCTCGAGGCGTCCAAGCATCTCGTTCAGTGTCTCGACCAGCCGCCCGATCTCGTCAGCCGTCCCGGGATGCGGCAGGCGGTCGGCGAGGTTCGCCTCGCCGATCCGTCGGGCGCGCGTCACCATCTGATCGATCGGACGAAGCGCCTTGCGCGCGAGCAGCGCGCCCGTGAGGCCGATCACGGCGAGGATCACGAGCGACATGCTGAGGAAGAGCCAGCGCCCGAATTGCATCGCGGCGTACGCGTCGTCCAGGGACATCGCCACCTGGATGGCGTGGGGCTCGCGGCCGACGGCCACGGGCAACGAGACCATCCGGATCGGCTCCTCGCCGAAGTCGGCGACGGTGCCGAACACCGTTTGGCCGTCGCGCAGGCGCGCCAGCAGATCCGGCGACGTCGGAAGGCGCGCCGAGCCCAAGGTCGCGCTTCGCGCGACGACATGGCCGTCGAGATCCGTGATCTGAACCAGCTTGTCGAGCCGGACGAACGAAGGCGGCCCCGGCGCGATCTCGACGACTCGGACCGGCGTGGCCGGATTGGTCTGGAGCGCAGACTGTTCCGTCGTGGCGAGCGAGAGGATCTCGTCGTCGACGCGCCCGAGGAGCACCCGGCCGAGCGCCCAGTCGGCGCCGAGCGAGGCGAGCGCCAGCATCGCCGCGAGCACCGCCACGTGCCCCAGCCAGAGGCGGGTCCGGAAGCTGAGCGGCCTCATGCGTCCGCCGGGTCGGGGAGGCCGAGCCGATAGCCGAATCCGCGGACGGTGTGGATCAGCGGCGGCCCAGGGCCCTGATCGATCTTCTTTCGGAGATGGCTCACGTGCACGTCGACGAGATTGTCGAGCACCTCGGACGCCTCGTCCCACACGCGCTCGACGAGGCGCGTCCGACTCACGGTCTCGCCGGCGTTCTGCATCAGCACCTCGAGAATCGTGTACTCCTTCGAGGTCAGCCCGATCCGTGCGCCGCCCCGGGTCACGCGGCGGCTCGCCGGGTCGAGCGCCAGGTCGGTCACGCGGAGCACGGGCGGCCTGGCGAGGCGAGCCCGGCGGAGCAGGGCCCTGATCCGTGCGAGGAGCTCGGCGAAGGCGAACGGCTTCGTGAGGTAGTCGTCGGCTCCCTTGCTCAGGCCGCTCACCCGATCGGCGAGGCTATCCCGCGCGGTGAGCATGAGGATCGGGGTGGAGAGATCGCGCGCTCGGAGGGCCTGGCACACGGCGATGCCGTCCTTGCCCGGCAGGAGCCAGTCGAGCACGATCACGTCGTACTCGTTCACGGCGGCCTGCTCTTCCCCCGCCTCGCCCGTCGGGGCGACATCGACGACGAACCCTTCTTCCTGGAAGCCCTTGGCGAGGAGCTTCGCCGCCTTACGGTCGTCCTCGATCAAAAGAACACGCATCGCGCCCTATGGTAGCGAAGCTGGCAACCCTCGGCACCACATGAAGAATAATTCAGGTATCTTCAACGGTGGAAGCTGAGGGGTCGCTCCCCTCGGCGCGCCGGCCGATCCTAGCTGACGACCTTACTCCAGTGGTCTGGGTAACGGCGGGCGAGAAATTCGAACGCGTGCTTCGGATCCGAAGCCACCCCTTCCATGATCGCCTTCAAGGCCGCCAGAGTCGCATAGGTCACGGCCTCGGCGAAGTACCGCTGGAAGAGGAGGAACGCTTCGTGATCCTTCCGCCTGAGCCAGCTCTTCAGCGTGTTCGGGGTCACGCCGCCGGCCGCCGCGCAGACGGGGATGCTCGCCCCGGCGCACGCCATCGCGATGACCCTTCGAGCCCGCGCATCCGTCAGTCCCGACGGCCTCCCCCGACCTTCCTGCAGGATCGGCGGCAGCGCGATCGGGCCTGGCTCCGTCAACTCCAGGGGAAAGTGGACCGGTGACGGCGCCGCGCCGTTCGTCTCGCGGTCGGGCGGCTGCGTTCGAACGTGGGTGCCGTTCAGATCGCGCGGGCCGAGCCGCCGGGCCAGCAACGCCTGGCGATTCTGCTCGAGGACTTCGATGAAGTCGCCGAGACTCATCGACAAGGTCACGGCGCACGGAGTCTTGGTGAGTCGCTCGGGCCAGCTCGCGCACACCGGCGCTCGATCGCGCATTGGCAGCATCGTATGGGGTCGCGGCTGAAGCTCGCCTGAATCGAGACTGAATTTTGCTTCACGTCGCGCGCGCGCGCGGCGCGCCACGAAGCGCCCCGCAGATCCTGAATAAATATTCATCCCCAATTCATGAATTCTTCAGGCGCTGCTCGCTAGACTCGCGCTGTTGTTTTCCACGGGCTTTGGGAGAGAGGTCACAGTGCTCCTTCCCGTCGCCGACCGATTCAAGCTGATCTTCGCGAAGCGGGCCGCCGAGCGATCGGCGGCGGCGCGCTCGCTCGTGCGTGATCGCGCTGGATGCGTGCTCGCTCTGGAGTTGTTGGTGATGTCGGCGTTGAGTGCTGGCACGGGATTCGATGCTTCTCACCACCACTTGAGGAGGCGGTCATGAGGAGAAGTGTTGTCACCGCAGTACTCGCCTTCGTCATCCTCGCGATGCTGGCTCCGCCGGTCTTCGCGCAGGCGCCCGCAGGCCCGCCGGCGCCGAAGGTGACGATCACCGGGACCTTCGACCAGATGACAGCGGCCGGCCGCAACGTCTACGACGGCAACTTCAGCCGCGACAACGACCGTGAATGGTACGCTCGGACTCGCTTCCGTCCCGACCTCGAGTTCGCGGTCGGGCGGACCAAGGCCGTGCTCGGCATCGAGATCGACCTGAATTACGGCCAGACCGGCTCGAACGACGGCGGGTTCCCGGGCAACAACAGCGGCCAGGCTTGCGGGTTTCAAGGAGGTTGCAAAGGCGCAGGCTCTGCCGGCGGCGGCTTGGACCTGAACACCGACGTCGCCGGGCTGTTCGAGATCAAGTGGATTTACACCGAGTTCGACCTGACCGGCAAAGACAGTCTCATGCCGTTCATCCCGATCCTGACGGTCGCCCGCGCGGGCGGTCAGCCGTTCGCGACCATCGCCAACTACAAGGTCTACTACGCCAACGGCGACTTCGCGGGCGTGGACCTCTACTCGACGTTCACGCCGGACATCAAGACCCACTTCGCCTATGTCCTCGTCGAGGATCAGCTCGCCGGCGGTAACCGAGCGCTGCCGAGTGCGAGGACGAATCGCGGCAAGGACTACGCGTTCATCTTCAGCCCCGAGGTCACGCCGTTCAAGGGGCTGGACTTGAAGCCGATGTTCTCGTGGTTCCACGCCGACGGTGTGACATCCACCGCCGCCCGGCGGAACGCGTTCAATGTTCGCACAGTCGGGAATTCGATGAACGGCTCGCTGGCGAACGGCAACGACAACGCCGCCAACACCCTCTCCGGCGGCGATGCGGCGATGCACGAAGAGCGCTACACAGCCGGTTTTGATGGGCGCTTGCGCGTGGGACCTTTCGGCCTGGATCCGACGGTCTCGTATCAGTGGGGTCAGTACGACACGCAAGCGCTCAGGACGAACGGCACGACGGGGAAGGTCCGGGGCGACGCCTCTGCCTGGCTCGTCGACGTCATCGGGAGCTTCCAGCTGGGTCCGCTGCTCCTCGAGGCCCGTGCTGCGTATAGCACCGGTAACAAGGCCCGGGACAACCTGTCCCTGAGCAAGCGGTATTACGAGCCGCTCGACCTCGACACCGGCTACTGGAGCGGAGGCTGGCTCGGGATCCTCGGCCTCGGCGTCGACTACTTCAACGGCGGCGGCGGGGCGAACCAGGGTATGGACACCAACGTCGGCTACGACCGCTACGGCCGCGCTCAGTTCGCCATGCGGGCGACGTATAGCATCACGCCGGCCCTGAGCGTGTACGGTGTTGTCGCTCCGACGTGGGCGGCGGAAAAGGTCGACACGGACACCGGGTGCCCGGCGCTGACGGTGGCGACGAGCGCCACGGGCTGCGCGGCCCGGGTCGCGGTGAGCAACCAGAGCTTTGTCCAGGGTGATTCCCGCTACATCGGCACGGAAGTCAACGGTGGGTTCACCTGGCGCTTCGCCGCGAATACGGCGTTCGACCTTGCCGGGTACTACCTGGCGGCAGGTCCGGCGTTGAAGATGTCGGAGCTTCTGAACGGCGTTCCTGTGAAGCGGGATCAGAGCGACGGCTACTATGCGGTCGCGCGCGTGAGGTTGGCCTTCTAAGTCGTCGCGGACACGACGGGGCATGGGTGGCTTGTGTATCACCCATGCCCCGCTCGACACGCGTGACCCTGTGCGCGTCGCCTTGACACCTCGCCGATGCGATGCTAGTCATGACCGATGTTTCCGCAGCGCTCGCTCGCACTCCTTGTCGCCGCCGCGATGATGTCGCTGGCGGTCCTCGCGCATGCGAGTCCGCCCGACCCGGACTGGATCGGCGGATTCTGGGACAATGCGGACTACGACGACGTCGTCCTCCTGGTGACGTCCGGCCTTGGCGCCGCTGATTCGCACTCGACCGATGAAGCACGCCCCGTCGTGCTCGTCAGCGCGCTCGTGTCCGCCCCCGACGAGAACCGGCTGCCCGCTCGCCCGCGCTTGTCGTCACCGACGCGGGCCCCACCCGCGGTCTAAGAGCTTCCTTCGCCGCAGCCGCGGGATCGCCCGCGGTCACGAGGTCGTCCCGTTCCGTGTCACGCGCACGGTGCGTTCGCATCCCGTGCGGGGACGGCGACCCCCCATCTCTCTCGAGCGCGAAATGAGAAGGAGCCGTGATCCGTTCCATCGGCCCTGGCGGGCGCGCCTCTCAATGGTGGACAGCGGTCGTGCTGTCGATCGGTCTCGCCGGATGCACGCCCCTCGTCCACATGGACGAACCGTCGCTCGCGGGGCCGCGGATCTCGCACCTGCGCTTCGTCCCGTCGGAGACGCGAGCCGGCTGTCCGGTCAGCGCGAGATTTCGGCTCGAGACCGCCACGGAGGAGATCGTGAGCGCAAAATGCGCGTGGGTTCGACGGCACGGCCGGATCGCCGAGTTCGATCGCTCGACGCTACCGGTCGATCTCGACGCGATGCGTGACAAGCACGCTCGCGAGCTCGAGGCCCGGTTCGTCCCGACCGATTCCGGGACGTACTACTACTACGTCCAGGTGGAAGACCGCGGGGGTCGCCGGAGCAACGTGCTCCACGCAACCCTGGACGTCGACCACTCGTGGACGGATCCAGCGCCGCCGTGTCCGGCCGAGAAGCCATGAGCGTCGCTTCTCGGGGGCGGAGCGGGTACCGCATCAGGCGCGGATGTCTCGGTCTCGTTGTGTGCCTCGGGATCGCGCTGATCACCCGTGCGTCCGGCGCGCAGGAGCGTCTGGACCGGCTCACCCTGGAGGACGCGGTCAACATCGCGATCCGCCACAACGCGACGCTCCGCGCGAAGGGGGCGGAGCTCGAGGCCGTCCGCGCCAACGAGATCACGGCCTCGCTTCGGCCCAATCCGACCGCGTCGTACAGCGCCGAGCAGTTCGGGGGAGGCAGTGCGGCCCTACCGCAGCACACGGTGATCCTCGCCCAGCCCATCGAGACCGGAGGAAAGCGCCAGCGGAGGATCGACAGCGCTCGCGCGGCGACGCGGACCACGGGCCACGAGCTAAACGACGTCCGGCGCCTGGTGATCGCGCAGGTCAAGAGCGCCTTCGCCGGTGTTCTCGTCGCCCGGGCGACGCTCGCCCTCGCCGAGCAGAACCTCGGGACGCTCGACGAGATCGAGCGCCTGCAGCGGGTCCGGGCCGAGAAGGGCGACATCTCCCAGCTCGAGCTGCTTCGCCTGCAGGTCCAGCGCTTCGCGTTCGAGCGTGACGCCGGCGACGCGCGGCAGGCGATCGAAGCGGCGAAGATCGCCCTGCGCGCCGCCGTCGGGCCCGACGCGCTGGCCGACTCGTTCGACGTCGTGGGCGAGCTCGACTTCCGCGACGTGCCGCTGGATCGCGACGAGCTGCGCCGGCGCGCCCTGGCCAACCGCCCCGATCTCCAGGCCGCGCGGGCCGCGCGCGACAAGGCGCGCGCCGACGTGAACCTGGCCCGGGCGAACGCGTCGTGGGACGTGACACCGCAGATCGAGTACCAGCGGATCGGCCCGGACAACACGATTGGCTTCGGATTCAGCTTCCCGCTCAGGATCTTCGATCGGAACCAGGGTGAGATCGCGCGCACACGCGCCGAGGCGGAGCGGTCGGATGCGCTGACCCGTTCGGCGGACGTCCAGGCGCTCGCCGAGGTCGACACCGCGCTGTCCGCGGTGACGGTCCAGCGCCAGCGGGTCGTCACCCTGCGCGACACCTACCTGCCAAAGGCCCAGCAGGCCCGCACGACGGTCGAGTTCGCGTACCGCCGGGGCGGCTCCAGCCTGCTCGACTTCCTCGACGCCCAGCGGACCTACCGCGAGACGGCGCTCGAGCATTTGCGCGCGATAGGCAACTTCTGGTCCGCGCTGTACCAGCTCGAAGCCGCCGTCGGGGGCTCGGGAGGACTGGAGTGACGATGCGGTTCGTCGTCCTCGCGCTCTTGATGCTCGCGGGCGCCGCCTGTGAGTCGCCCGCGCCGGCGGCTTCGCCCAAGCGCGGCCCCGAGTCGCCGGCGGCGACCGACGTGACGCCGACGGTCGTCGCCCCCGAGTACCGCACGCGCCAGCGCGTGATCGACACGACCGGGAAGGTGCAGTTCAACGAGGACTCGCTCGTGCGCGTGCACGCCCCGGCGACCGGGCGAGTCCTCGAGGTCTTCGCGCGGCCCGGCGACGTCGTCGAGCCCGGCGCGCGCCTGTTCGTGATCGACAGCGCGGACCTGGGCGCGGCCAAGGCGGACTACGCGAAGGCCGTGGCCGACGGCGAGCGCTCGGCCGCCGCGGCCCGGCTGAGCCGCGAGCTCTTCGAGGCCCAGGCGGTCGCCCAGAAGGAGCTTCGAGAAGCCGAGAACGACGCCCGGAAGGCGGTCGCCGAGCGGGAACGGGCGGCCTCGCGCCTGCAGACGCTCGGCGTCCCCCCGGAGCAGCTCGCGGACATCGCGGCGCGCGCCGACGCGGCCACCACGATCGTCGTCAAGGCCTCGCGCGGTGGCGTCGTCGTGGAGCGCAACGTGACCCCCGGGCAGGTGGTCGCGTACGGCCAGTCGGACACGCCGGTCAACCTCTTCGTGGTCGCGGACCTCGGCACGATGTGGGTGGTGGCGGACGTGTACGAGCCCGACGTGCCGCGGCTCCGGCGCGATCAGCCGATGGTCGCCACGCTCCGCTGCTGCCCCGGGGAGCGCTACGAGGGGCGGGTCAGCTACATCAGTGACGCGGTCGACAAGGAGACGCGCACCGTGAAGGTCCGGTCCACCGTCGTCAACCGCGGCCGGACGCTCAAGGCCGAAATGTTCGTCAACGTCGCCATCGCGACCGGCGTCACGCGGGTGCTCACCATCCCACAAAGTGCGGTCCATCGCGAGGGGAGCGCGACCTACGTCCTGGTCGCGAAAGGGAAGGATCGGCTCGAGCGGCGGCCCGTCGTTCTGGGTGACGACCTCGGCGACGCGGTGGAGGTGACGACGGGGCTCGGGCTCGACGACCGCGTCGTCAGCACCGGCAGCATCCTGCTGAAGGCCACGACGCGGTGATCGACCGGCTCGTCGCGTTCGCGCTCAACCAGCGCTTCATCACCCTGGCCCTCGCCCTGGTGCTGACGGCGGCGGGTATCGTCTCCTACCATCGGTTACCGATCGAGGCCTATCCGGACGTCGGCGACGTCAAGGTCGAGGTGATCACGCTCTGGCCCGGGCACGCCGCCGAAGAGGTCGAGCGCCTCATCACCGTTCCGCTCGAGAACGAGCTCAACGGCATCGCCGACGTGACGTTCCTGCGCTCGGATACGCTCTTCGGGCTCTCGAACATCAAGGTCCTCTTCGCCGACGGTACCGACAACTACTGGGCTCGCCAGCAGGCGCAGGAGCGCATCTCCCAGGCCGACCTGCCGGCCGACGCCAAGCCGGCCCTGGGACCGCTCTCGAGCGTCATCGGCGAGATCTTCCGGTACACGCTGGAGTCGAAGACGGTGCCGCTCGTCGAGCTGAAGGCGATCCAGAACTGGGTCCTGGAGCGCGAGTTCCGCAAGATCCCCGGCGTCGCGGACGTCGTCTCGTGGGGCGGCGGCACCAAGCAGTACCAGGTGAACGTCGATCCGTCCCGCCTGCGCGGGTACAACCTCACCCTCAAGCAGGTGTTCGACGCGGTGGCGGCCAACAACTCGAACGCCGGCGGCAGCTACGTCCCGCAGGGCCAGTACGCGCTGACGGTGCGCGGCATCGGGCTCTTCCGCGGCCCGCGCGACATCGAGAACGTCGTGGTCGCCGCGCAGAAGGGGACGCCCGTCCGAGTCCGTGATATCGGGCAGGTGGGGATCGGCCACGCCATCCGGCTCGGCGTCCTCGGGCGCGACCACGACGACGACCTGGTGCAGGGCATCGTCCTCATGCGCAAGGGCGAAAACCCCGGACGAGTCATCGACGCGCTGAAGATCGCGCTGCCGGAGGTCCAGAAGCTCCTGCCCTCCGGCGTCGAGCTGCGGCCCTACTACAGCCGCGACATCCTGGTGAAGCGCACGGTCACGACCGTGCTGCGCAACCTGGTGGAGGGCGCCGGCCTCGTGATGGTCCTCCTCTCGCTCTTCCTCTACAACGTGCGGGCGGCGCTCATCGTGGCCCTGACGATCCCGCTCTCGCTCCTCTTCGCGTTCGTGTTCATGGACCTCCGCGGCGTGCCGTCGAACCTGCTCTCGCTCGGCGCGATCGACTTCGGGATCATCGTCGACGGCGCCGTCATCATGGCCGAGAATATCTTGCGCCGGCTGAGCGAGCGAAAGGTCACCGGGCCGCAGATCGTGCGCGAGGTGCACGACGCCGCTGTCGAGGTCGCACGACCGCTGACCTTCGCAGTCCTGATCATCATGACGGTCTACGTGCCGATCCTCACGTTTCAGCGCATCGAGGGGAAGCTCTTCAGGCCGATGGCGCTGACGATCTCGCTGGCCGTCATCGGCTCGCTCCTGATCACGCTCACGGTCATTCCGGTGCTCTCGAGCCTCGTCTTCCGGCGCCCGCCGTCGGAGCGCGAGAGCCCGCTTCTGCGCGTGCTGCGCCGGCCCTACCAGGCGGCGCTCGCCTGGTGCCTGCGGCGGCCGCTGGTCCCGGTGCTGTGCGCGAGCGGCGGCCTGGTGGTCGCGGTGTTCGTCTTCACACTCCTCGGCAAGGAATTCCTGCCGGAGCTGGACGAGGGCGACCTGTGGGTTCGCGCCCAGTTCCCGACCGGGATCTCGGTCGAGGGCGTTCGCCCCTATACGCGGGAGATCCGCGAGCGGCTGCTGAAGTTTCCCGAGGTCCGGGTGGTCGTCTCGCAGCTCGGCGCGCCGGACGACGGGACCGATCCGGAAGGCCCCGACAACGTCGAGCTCTACGTCGGCCTGAAGCCGCGGGAGGAGTGGGCTCTGCCGGACAAGGAGAAGCTCATCGAGGCGATGAGGGCGGCGCTGGCCGACATGCCCGGGTTCACCACGAACTTCTCCCAGCCGATCAAGGACAACGTCGACGAGGCGCTGGCCGGCGTGAAGGGCGAGCTGGCGATCAAGCTCTACGGGCCCGACATCTTCGTGATGGACGCCACGGCGCGCGAGATCGTGAGCGTGCTGCGCGGCGTGCCGGGTGTGACCGATCTCGACTGGGATCATCTGGCCGGCCTCCCGCAGCTGCAAATCATCGTGGACCGCGCCGCGGCCGCCCGCTTCGGCATCAACGTCCAGGACATCCAGGACGTGATCGAGGCCGCGACCAAGGGCCGGGTGGTCACCCAGCTCTACGAGGGCGAGCGGCGGTTCGACGTCGCGGTGCGGCTGGTCCAGGACGGCGACCCGATCACCGGTCTCCGGAACCTTACGATCAGCGCGCCCAGCGGCGAGCGCATCCCGGTCACGCAGCTGGCGGAGTTCATCAAGACGGACGGCGTCGCCGAGATCTTGCGCGAGGGCAATGTCCGCCGGCTGGCCGTCAAGTGGAGCGTGCGGGACCGCGACATGGGAAGCCTGGTGACCGAGGCGATGCAGAAGGTCGGCGCGAGCGTGCGCCTGCCCGAAGGCTATCGGATGGTGTGGAGCGGCCGGTTCGAGGACCAGCAGCGGGCGCTGGCGCGGCTCTACATCATCGTGCCGCTGGTGCTGTTCATCATCTTCGTGCTGCTGTTCGGCGCCTTTCAGTCGGTCGGCGACACCCTCCTGATCATGCTGAACCTGCCGTTCGCCCTGATCGGCGGCACGCTCGCGCTCTACTTCTGGCGGACCAACTTCAACATCTCGGCCGCCGTCGGCTACATCGCGGTCTTCGGCGTGAGCATCCTGAACGGCGTGGTCCTGCTGTCGTCGATCCGCCGGGCGCGGCAAGAGGGATTTTCTCCGCGCGACGCGATCGCCCGCGGCTGCGAGATCCGGTTCCGTCCGATCGTCGTGTCCGCGGTCGTCGCGGTGATCGGCTTCCTGCCGGCCGCGCTCTCGCAGGGGATCGGCGCCGAGATCCAGCGGCCTCTGGCGCGCGTCGTGATCGGCGGCCTCATCTCGTCGACCGCGCTCACCCTGCTGGTGCTCCCCGCGATCTGCGCGCTCCGGAGCGGGCGGGGGCCCGAGAGTGAGCCGCCGCCGGCGGCTCCGGAGCCGGCCACGTGAGATCTCGGCGTTCTTTCCTGGCACTGCTGCTGGTCGTGCCGCTCGTCTGGCTGACCCCGCTGGCCTACGCGAGCCCGCCTGACCAGACATGGATCGGCGGCTTCTACGACGACGCCGACTACGACGACGTGGTCCTCCTGGCGATGTCGCTCGCCCTGGCGCTCGGCGATATCGCGCCCGCGCTGGCCGCGAGTCTGATCGTCGTTGCCCGTCTTCTCCTCCTCGACGTCCAGCCCGGGCCGCTCACCCTACGGCTCGGCGCCCCCAGCCGCGCCCCACCCCGCGCCTGACGCGCTTCACCGCTGTCGGCGGGCGCCGCTTTCGGCGGCGCGTCCGATTCTGAAGCGTCGGCGTGTCCGGCGGCCGTCTGCCGGCCGCGGGAGGAAACGGTGCGCACATGATCGATCGTATCGTCGCGTTCGCGTTGCGCCAGCGGTTCGTTACCCTGGCCATGGTCCTGCTGATGACGGCGAGCGGGATCGTCTCGTTCGCGCGCCTGCCGATCGAGGCGTATCCCGACGTCGCCGATGTCGAGGTCGACGTCATCACGCTATGGCCGGGGCACGCGGCCGAGGAGGTCGAGCGCCACATCACCTTGCAGCTCGAGAAGGAGCTCAACGGCATCGCCAATGTGAC
>Ga0137404_10002039_pt1 | contig 13292 bp, 11 predicted proteins | sample CZOMad2_1_16fung_FD_108285 | JGI IMG/M metagenome (GOLD analysis project Ga0137404, IMG submission 108285) | Vadose zone soil fungal communities from Angelo Coast Range Reserve, California, USA - CZOMad2_1_16fungal (Illumina Assembly) | ecosystem: Environmental > Terrestrial > Soil > Vadose...
GGCCTCGCTGACGCTTGCCGCCAGCACATCTTCCACGGAAATCGCGAGCCTCTGCATCATCGCGGCGACCGCCGGGATATCATCGAGATGGGCAACCGGAAGCGTGGTTTCAACGGTCGCATCAGTGGCAATGCCGGCAATCGCGGGATCGTCAGGGAACAGCGGGGCCTTGCCGTTGGCTTTCCGATACACCTCGATCTTGCGATGCGGCTCGGACTTGAAGCCTTCGACGACCACGAGGTCGACCCGCGACATCTTCCTCAGCAGTTCGGGTAGCCGCGGCTCGGCGGCGCCGCGCAGTTCGTGCATCAACGCCCATCGCTTGCCCGAGGACACCAGCACTTCCGCGGCCCCCGATTGCCGATGCACCCAGGAATCCTTGCCCGGCACGTCGACATCGAAGCTGTGGTGGGCATGCTTGATGACGGAGACACGAAGCCCCTCTTTCAGAAGATGCGGGATGACGCGCGCCAGCAGCGTGGTTTTGCCGGCACCGCTCCATCCTGCCAGGCCGATCACTCTCATCTATTTCTCCGAGCCGGCAAGGAACCGGGCTTTGTTTTGTCTAGGGGTGCTTTATATCGGGCTTAAGGAAATGTCATGCTAACCTCGCGCATATGACTAAGATCGACAAAGCCCCCGTCCCTCTGATCCTGCCAAATCCGCAGGATCCGCGGCTGACCGAACGTGTCGCCGGGACCGATCAGGCCGGGGCAGCCGTCGAGATCAACGTGCCGGTGGAGCGGCCGCTGACGCTTTACCTGAACGCGCAGGAGATCGTCACCATGATGACGATCGGCGATTACCCGGAATATCTCGCGCTCGGCTACCTGCTCAACCAGAACATGCTGAAATACGACGACGTCGTCACCGAGGTCGGATATGACGACGATCTGCAGGTGGTGGTGGTGCGCACCGAGCATCACACCAATTTCGAACAGAAATTGAAGAAGCGCACGCAGACCTCGGGCTGCGCGCAGGGCACTGCGTTCGGCGATCTGCTGGAAGCCGTGGAAAGTGCCGCGCTGCCCAAGGCCGAACTGCGCACCTCCTGGCTCTACCAGATGACGCACGCGATCAACACCATGCCATCGCTCTATCTCGAAGCCGGCGCCATCCATGGCTGCGTGCTGTGCAAGGAAGGCGAGCCGGTCTGCTATACCGAAGATGTCGGCCGCCACAACGCGGTCGACAAGATCGCAGGCTGGATCTATCGCCACGGCGTCGATCCCGCCGACAAGATCCTCTACACCACGGGACGCCTGACGTCCGAAATGGTCATCAAGACGGTGCGGATGGGAATTCCGATCCTGGTGTCGCGCTCAGGCTTCACCGCCTGGGGCGTCGATCTGGCGCGGCAGGTCGGATTGACCTTGATCGGCCGCGCCCGCGGCAAGCGCTTTATCGCGCTGTCGGGCCAAGAGCGCATCGTCTACGACCAGAATCTCGCGTTCGTCGAAGAGGAATCGGCGCGGCACAAGCGCAAGGGCACTGAGCGTGACGAATGAAATTCCGGCGACGTCAAGCGACGCGCGGGCGACGTCAAGCGACGCGCCGGCGACCCCTGGCGTGTTGTTGGCCGGAGGTTTGGCGCGACGGATGGGCGGCGGCGACAAGCCGATGCGCCAGATCGGCGGACGCACGATCCTCGAGCGCGTAATCGCGCGGCTCAAGCCGCAATGCGACGGGCTTATCCTCAACGCCAACGGCGATCCAACGCGGTTTGCCAATTTCGGCTTGCCCGTCATTCCCGATTCCGTGGCGGATTTTCCGGGTCCGCTTGCGGGCATTCTCGCCAGCCTCGATTGGGCCGCGGCCAACCGGCCAGAGGTATCCTTCGTGCTGAGTGCTGCGGCGGATTGCCCGTTTCTGCCGCGCGATCTGGTTGTGCGCCTGCACCGCGCCCGCGCGGAGCAGAACGCGCAACTCGCGGTCGCAGCCTCCGGCGGACAGTCGCATCCGGTGATCGGACTATGGAGCGTTGCGTTACGCGAGGAGCTTCGCCACGCGCTGGTCGTGGAAGACATCCGCAAGATCGACCGATGGACTGCGCGTTATCCTCTCGCGACCGTGACATGGCCGGTCGAACCGCTCGATCCGTTCTTCAACGCGAACACGATGGATGATATCGCGCAAGCCGAGCGGCTGGCGGCGCTGGACGGGGGGTAAACCCCTCCGCCGTCATTCCGGGATGCGCCGCTTGGCGCAGGCCCGGAATCCATACTCACGATCGTGGTTATGGATTCCGGGCTCGCTCGTTTTACTCGCGTCCCGGAATGACGATTGCGCGCCCTTACGCCGCCAACGGAACGGTCCAGGCGTCGTAGGCATAAACCCAATCGGTGTCGGTTCTTTCCTTCAGCCACGTATTCGCGCGCGACGTCTGCTGAACGCGCACCGTCCGGTCCTTTCGGCTCGCCTCAAACCGGCGAAACGCATTCGCGACCTCGTCCCGCCCGACGCCTTCCAGACAACGCGAAAGCACGGCGGCGTCCTCGATCGCCATCGCGGCCCCTTGCGCCATGTAAGGCGTCATCGGATGGCAGGCATCGCCGAGCAGCGTCACGTTCCGGTTCGCCCAATGCTCAAGCGCATCGCGATCGACGATCGCCCATTTGTGGACGTCCGGGCACGCCGCAAGGACCGTTTCGACCTGGCGATCGAAGCCGGCGAACGCGATGCGCAATTCCCTGACGTCACCCTTTGCCGACCAGGATTCGATCCGGAAATCCGGCTCCGGCTGGCTGGTCACCAAATAGATCTCGCTGCGGTCCGGCTTGACGTAATAGATCACGATGTGGCGGTCCTCTCCCCACCATTTAGTACAATCATCGATCCTCTCGCCGCGAAGAAGCGTCGCGGGATAGGTCGTTCGGTACGCGATCCGCCCGGTAAAATTAACCGGCGAGACGCCAAACAACAGATCTCTCACGAGGGAATGGACACCGTCCGCTCCAACGACCGCGTCTGCAACCGCGACGGCACCATTGGCGAAACTCAATCGGACGCCACAGCCAGTCTCGTCCAGCCCAACCAGTTTGTGACCGAGCTTGATGCTTTCGTTGGGGACCGCGCTTGCCAAAGCCGCATGGAGGTCGCCACGATGCGCCAGCAAATAAGGCGCGCCGAACTTCTGCTCGGCGGTCTCGCCGAAAATCATGTCGAACTTGACTTCGCCCGTTTGCCAATCCCGGTTGTTCCATGAGCGCGGATAGAAGGATTGCCCGCGCAGCCGGGATTCCAGCCCGAGCCCGCGCAATACTTTCATGGCGTTGCAGCCGATCTGAATTCCAGCCCCGAGCCTGGCAAACTGCACGGCCTGCTCGTACACCGTGACATCGATACCGACGCGCCGCAGCGCCGCCGCGGTGGCGAGACCGCCCATGCCGGCACCAACGATCGCAACTGTGAGCGGCCTTGCCATCGTTCCCCGTCCCCAGTCATGTTGTGGCGCGCAGCCGAATCCGGTGCCGGCTAAGCCGGCCGAAACCCTGCCCGCTCAAGCGCCGCGCGGCCCTCGCCCGACGCTAGCGCCTCCAAAAACGCCTGCACCGCCGGGCGCCGCTTTCGGGTGGTCACCAGTGCAAAATCATAATGCTCTTCGGCGAGCGGAATGAAGCCGAGGCCGGAGGCCTGCGCGACCGGCGCAATCGTCACGCCCCAATCGGCGCGAGCTTGCGCGATCGCGGCTGCGACCGCGTTATGGGAGCGCGGTTGATTCCAGTAGCCGTCCGGACGCGCTTCGCCGAGCAGCCGGTCGATCAGGATACGGGTGCCCGCACCCTGATTGCGGTTGACCATGATACAGGCGGGATCGGCAAGTGCGGCACGCACGGCTGCTTCCGCACTCAATCCCTCGAACCGCGCATCGCCCAACCGAAACACGATGCCCTGCATCCGCCGCCAGCCGGGCACCAGTTCAAGGCCGTCGCTGAGGAACGGCGTGTTGTAAGTCTCGGACTTCTCGTCAAACAGATGGATCGGCGCGAGGTCGCATTCGGCGCGCTTGGCGGCCGAAAGGCCACCGAGGCTGCCGACCGCGATCGAGCGCACGACTAGCCCCGCACGCGCCAGCGGCGCGGTGACCACATCAAGCCCGGTGCAATGGCTGCCGACGATCACCAGATCGGGCACCCGCACATGCGGCGTGAACAACGTGACCTCGGCTTCGGAGCCTGCTGGCATCTGGTCGGCGAGCGCGTCGATCTTCAGAAAGCCGTCGGCCTGCGCGAACGAGGTGATGGCGCCACTTCCCTTGCCGGAAGGATAGGCGATCAATCCGTCAGTGCCTTCGACCAGCGACACCATGACGAATTCGGTGCGGCCGAGTTCGGAGGCAATTCGCACCGGGACTTTGGCCATAACCTTCGCGTCGGAGCGCGGCGGCAGGCCCGCCATCCGCCGCAGCACCGGCACGATCATGTCGTGGAAGGTGAACATGGCCGAGGTCGGAAACCCCGGCAGGATCACCACCGGCTTGCCGTCGCAGACCGCAAGGCAGAGCGGCTTGCCCGGCTTGAGCGCAACGCCATGGGCGATGATGCCGGGTTTGCCGAGCCGCGCGATGATCCGATGGGATACATCGCCGGCTCCCTTGGAGGTGCCGCCGGAAAGCACCAGCATGTCGGACGTCTCAAGCGCCCCGCGCATCGCGGCTTCAAGCTGTTTCTCATCGTCGGCGATGGCGCCGAGGAATACCGCTTCGCCACCGTTCTCGTTGATCGCCGCGGTGACGATCGGCCCATTGGTGTCGTAGATCGCCGCCGGGCGGAGTGGTCGACCCGGCTGCACCAACTCGTCGCCTGTGGAGATCACCGCGACGCGCGGCCGGCGCACCACGGACAGTTTCGCGATGCCGCAGGCCGCGCACATACCTATATCGCGCGAGCCGATCACGGTGCCGGCACGCAGCACCGCCTCGCCGCGCGCGATGTCGGAACCGGAATAGGACACGAATTGACCGGGCGAGGCAGCGCGGCGAATCTCGATCGCGCGGTGACCTGCGGGCTGGGTATGTTCGACCATGACGATGGCGTCGGCGCCACGCGGCAACGGACCGCCGGTCGCAATCGACGTGGCGGTGCCCGACAACACCGGCCGGGCCGGCGCGGTGCCGCAGGCGATGCTCTCGTCGTTCAGCACCAGGCGAATTGGGGTCGCTTCGGAAGCCGAGGCGAGATCGGCCGAACGCACCGCAACGCCGTCGACATTGGAGCGATCGAACGGCGGCACGTCGATGTCAGCCACGATATCGTGGGCCAACGCGCAGCCGAGCGCATCCGTCAATGGCCGCTCTTCCGCCGGCAAAGCGCGCGGAAACAAAGCGGCCTCGAAACGCGCCAACGCATCCTCGCGCGACAGGATGGTCAGGAATTGATCCTGATCCACGCTGTCACGGCTTTTCGAAAATCGCACCTTGGTCATGTCGGAACCCATATCAGTCCCGTAACATATAGGCATCAACCGGCGTGCCCGCCGCAAAACCCTCCATCCCGCCCGGCACCGCGAGCCACGCGTCGGCCCGGGCGATGGTCTCGAGCGACAGTTCGCCGACGGCCAGCGGCATCCAGGCATCTTCAATTTGTTGGAGGAGGACGATTTCACCGATGCCGACGCTTGAGGCAATCTTGCGTTGAAGCGGCAGGGTAAGCCTCGCTCGCGGCCAAAGGCCGGACAACCGATCCAGCACCGGAAGCACCAGCGTCCACCACGCCGCGAGTGCCTGATCCGGCGCGCCGGGCAGAGCTATGACGGGGACTTTTTCGATCCTGCCGACCGCAGTGGTGCGGCCGGGCTGCAGCGCGATGCCATGCGCGACGACCTCACCGCGCTGCGCCAGGGCGGCGATCGTTGCATCGGTGCGGCCGACGCCGCTACCACCGATGGTCACCAGCACATCGCACCCGCTGGCATCGAGTGCGGCGGCGATGGATGCGGCGGCCCGCCCCGTGGCTTGGATACCGCCGACTTCGGCGCCGGTCGCGCGCGCGTGTTCCGAAATCAGTTCCGCCGTCACCGCCTCGCCCGAAATGGGGGGAATATTGACGATGCGCAGCCGCGGGCGGCGCACGGATAGTCGTTGCAAACCCGCGCTGCGCGCGATCAAGAGATCGAACGGGCGAATGCGCCGACCGGCGGCGACGGCCGGAAATCCTCCGGCGATATCCCCACCGGCGCGGCGGGCCCCCTGCCCCGGTATCGCTTCTGCAAGCACTTGAGCCCTCGGTCCCGCCCAATCGAGGGAATCCGAATCCACGACGCAGTCGCAATGGTCCGGCATCGGGTCGCCGGCTTCGACCCAGACCGGGGGGGCGGAAAGCAGCAGTGGCGAATAGGACGACGCGCCGACGAGATCGCGGGCGCACAAGGCCCAGCCGTCGCTGGCTGCAACGTCGCGCCCCGGAAGCGGCCTCAGCGGCGGCATGTCCGCTGCCGTGCAGCCGGCGGCTTCAGTGAGCGGAAGCTCGATGGGCGCTAGCGGGGCGAGGCCATGCAACAATGCCGCCAGCGCCGCATCAAGCGGAGTGAGCGAGACCGGCAAACGCTGGGTTGGAGCCATGGCCGCCTGTGTACTGAATCAGGCCCGAAATATACAGCCAAATGCTGCGATGCTAGGCTTGCGCCAATGGCAATGGGAGGAATGAGATGTTCGCCAAAAACATGACCGTGGCCGGTGCGCTTGCCGCCGCACTGTTGTCGTCATCATCGGCTTCGGCCCAGATATCGGACGACGTGGTCAAGATCGGCGTTCTCACCGACATGAACGGCCCGGCCTCCACCCCCACCGGCCAGGGATCGGTGACAGCAGCGCAAATGGCGGTGGACGATTTCGGCGGCAAGGTGCTGGGCAAGCCGATCAGCGTCATCGTCGGCGACCATCAACTCAAACCGGACATCGGCGCCAGCATGGCGCGGCGCTGGTACGACGTCGAACAGGTCGACCTGGTCGTGGACGTGCCAGTGTCGGCGGTGGGTCTCGCCGTGCAGAACGCCGCCACCGAGAAGAAGAAGCTTTTCATTGCCCACTCGACGGGCACGGCCGATTTCCACGGCAAGTTCTGTTCGCCCTATGCCATTCAATGGGTGTTCGACACGCGCGCGCTCGCGGTCGGCACGGCGCAGGAAGTGGTCAAGCGCGGCGGCGACACCTGGTTCTTCATCACCGACGATTATGCGTTCGGTCACTCGCTCGAAAAAGACGCTTCCGCCGTCATCCTCAAGAACGGCGGCAAGGTACTCGGCTCGGTTCGCCCCCCGTTTGCCACGCCTGATCTGTCATCGTTCATCCTGCAGGCCCAGGCATCGAAGGCCAAGATCATCGGTATCGCCGGCGGGCCGCCCAACAACATGAACGAAATCAAGACCGCCGGTGAGTTCGGACTCCTGAAGGGCGGCCAGCAAATGGCCGGCCTGCTCGCGCTGATCACCGACGTTCATGCGCTCGGCCTTCCAGCCGCCCAGGGCCTGCTGCTGACGACGTCGTTCTACTGGGACATGGACGACAAGACGCGCGAATGGTCGAAGCGCTTTTTCGCCAAGATGAACCGGATGCCGACGATGTGGCAGGCCGGGGTTTATTCCTCCGTCATGCACTATCTGAACGCCATCAAGGACACCGGCACCGACGAGCCGCTCAAGGTGGCAGCGAAGATGCGCGAGAAGCCAATCGAGGATTTCTTCGCCCGCAACGGCCGGCTGCGCGAGGACAATCTGATGGTGCACGACCTCATGCTGGTGCAGGTCAAGAAACCGGAAGAGTCCAAATATCCGTGGGATTATTACACGATCCTGGCGAAGATCTCCGGCGAGGACGCGTTCGGCCCGCCGGATCCGGCGTGTCCGATGGTGAAGAAGTGACTGCGTAGCAGTCATTCCGGGATGGTCCGAAGGACCAGACCTCAGATGTGCAATTGCACATCGTAGTTCGATGCTTCGCATCGCCCCGGAATGACCGTCACCCCTTCAGGGTGCCGGTCACTTCCCCACGCCGATCTCGCGGAAATATTTCATCACGCCCGGATGAATCAGCGCCGCATCCGGCGCCGCCGCTACCGTATTGGCGGCGGTGGTTTCGCAGGCCTGCGCCAGCTTCTTGCAGAGCGCGCCTTCGGCGCCGTGCAGCGTGCGCGCCAGCCGATAAGCGACGCCGTCGTCGAGATCGGCGCGTGCGAGAACAAAACTCCATGATCCCAGCGAATCGATCGGCGCGTTCTGGTTCGGATAGCTGCCCGCCGGAATCGTCATCGGTTTCAGGAATGCGTGCTTGGCTTTGACGCGCGCGATCTCGTCGGCGTCGGGGGCGATGAATCGCGCGCCACCGGGGCTTGCCGCCAGCGTCGTGAATCCGGGCCAGCCGATGCCGGCGCCCCAAAGTGCGGCGACCCGTCCGTCAAGCACCATCGCCGGTCCGTCGCCAGCGTGGTCGAGATAGACGGACTGGAAATCCTCGTCCTGCTTCAAGCCGAGCCCGTCGAGCATGAAGCGGGACATCACGGGAAGACCGGAGCCCCTGGCACCAAATGCGACCGGCTTGCCGACAAGGTCGCGAATGGTTTTGTAGGAACTGTCCGCGCGCACCACGAACATTCCGGGGCTCGAATACATCGCGCTCAGGATCTTCAGGCCGGTTGCCGGCCGCCCGATGCCTTTGAAGGCCTCATAGGAAGGCTCCCCCGCCACCAGCGCGATATCGAGCTGTCCGGCCTCGAGCAGCGGAATATTCTCGTAGCTGCCCTTGGTGTTGCGTGGCTCGATCGCAAAGGTCGGGTCGGCATCGTTCATGACCTGCGCGAAGGCGTTACCGTACAGCGGAAAGCCGCCGCCCGGTGTCGCCGTACCGAGACTTATCGTTGTTTTTTGGATGGGCTTGCCTCCCTCTTGCGCCGCGCCGCTGCCCGCGAGCAGCAGCACGCCGGCGCAAATCACACGCGTGATGTTCATTTACGATCCTCTCGCATCTGACGAAACACAAGCGCAAACCCATGCAAGAACATGAGACAAAAGGCAATGTAGGCAAACCTTACTTTGTATGAAAGCATGCGGGATATTTGTTCCAGCGGAGTGTCCTTTCATGAGTATCTTGCGTGCGGCGGCCGTCGGCATGATTTGCCTTTTGAACCTTGCGGCCGGTGTCACGCCGGCTTCCGCCGCCGACTACCCGAACCGTCCGGTGCGCTGGCTGATCGGCTTTTCGGCCGGCGGCCCGGTCGATGTCGTGGCGCGCATCATGAGCCAGTATTTGTCGGAGCGTCTCGGCCAGCAATTCGTGGTGGAGAATCGCGCCGGTTCCGGCGGTAATATCGCGGCGGCCACCGCGATCAACTCGACACCGGACGGCTATACGCTGTTGTTCGTCGCGCCCAACAACGCGATCTCGGCCTCGCTCTACAAGAATTTGTCCTACGATTTCATCCGCGACACCGTGCCGGTCGCGAGCATCATCCAGCTGACCAACATGCTGGTCGTCTCCAACGCCATGCCGGTCAAGACCGTTCAAGAGTTCATTGACTACTGCAAGGCCAATCCCGGCAAGGTCTCCTATGCGTCGTCGGGCAACGGCACCTCGGTTCACATGTCGGCGGAATTGTTCAAGGCGATGACCGGGGTAGAGATGGTCCACGTCCCCTATCGCGGCTCCGTGATCGCATTTCCCGATATCATTTCCAACAAGGTGCAGCTGATCTTCGACAATCTGCCGTCCGCGCTCGAACAGTCGCGTTCCGGCACCGTGCGCGCGCTCGGCGTCACCTCGCCGCAGCGCTGGCCGGGCGTACCCGATGTTCCCGCCATTGCTGAGACCGTGCCGGGATTCGAGTCGGTCGGTTTCTACGGCATCTCCGCGCCGAAGGGAACGCCGCCGGAGATCGTCGAAATTCTCAACAAGGCGGTCGGCGAAGCGCTGAAAGACCCCAAGGTGGTCGAGCGGCTCACCACCATTGGCGGAATCCCCAAGCCAATGACGCCAGCCGAGTTCGGCAAGCTCATCGCGGTCGAGACCGAAAAATGGCGCAAGGTGGTCGAATTCGCGGGCGTGTCGGTGGAATAGAGATTTGCGCACGCTGGCGCCACGTCTGTGTCTGTCATCGCCCGCTTTCGCTAAAGCGGTCGACGCTGGCGCCGGTGATTGATCTGAGGGGTCGCGGCGTACTGGATGCCCCGCTTTCGCGGGGCATGACGACCGTAGATTCGCGCCATTGCCGGAACGCGGGCCACATTGTAAGGGGTGCTAGCACCGTTGCTGCCCCAAATCGGCACCGGCGGGGCCTGTAGCTCAATGGTTAGAGCCGGCCGCTCATAACGGTCTGGTTGCAGGTTCGAGTCCTGCCGGGCCCACCAGCGATTTCATGCACTCTCCCTCGCCTCGCCTTTTCCTCAACCAATGAAACAACCAACACTACCTTTTTCGGGGCTGGCCGCGACCGGATGGCATCGGCTAAGGCGAGGACGGTCTCTTGTCCTTTTGCAAAGTCTAGTAGCCACCGCATGCGCGTGATGACCCGTTGAGCTATAATGCAGCGCCAAGTGATCGGTCGCTGGCAATTGGAAAAACTAAAGATGCCTTCCCTTGACACCGCCGCGATTTTTCTTGCCGGGATCGCCCTGTTTGCTGCCTTTGTAAATGGTGCCATCGGCTATGGGTTTTCGTCGCTCACCGTGCCGCTTGGGCTCGTTTTTTATACCAATCGCATCCTCAATCCCGCCGTCGTTGTGGTCGAAGTCTTCCTTAACTTATACGTCCTGTTCATTAATCTGAACGGCGTTCCGACTGTATGGAAAAGGGTGTTTCCCATTCTCGTTGGGATGTTGCCCGGTATCGCCGTCGGAGCCTTTGTTCTTGCTTCGCTTCAACCCGGCTGGGTCAAATTCTGGACCTATACGATCATTCTGCCCCTCATCCTGGCTCAGGCAGCCGGTTGGCGGAGGCCGGTCCGGTTCAGCTGGTTGATCGGTCTCCCATTTGGCACGGCGCTGGGCATCCTGTATTCGGTAACAACGATCTCAGGACCTCCGTTGGCGATTTTGTTCAACAATCAAGGCCTGGTCAAAAATGAGTTTCGGGCCGGTCTCGCATTGGTTCGCGTGGTTGAGTCGAGCGTGACCGCCGTCGTGTACTTTCAGCTTGGCCTGTTTATAGCCGAAAGCGAGAACATCTTACGGGTGTTCATTCCCTGCGTTGCGGTTGGGATACCGCTTGGCGCCTATTTCATCCGACGGATGGATGCCGAGACGTTTCGTCGGATATGCATGAGCTTTGATGCATGGGTCGTCGGATTCGGCCTCTCCCGGGTGTTGATCGAGCTGGACTTGATGGAAAGCCCGTGGGCCTACAGCGTCATGGCGATCACCATTTTGATAGACGCCTATTTGCTGTACATCTTTTTTCATAGTGCAAAATCGCCGATCGCACCAACCCATGAAACCACTTCAGCGCGGGTTCCGTAGACGAGCGCTGATGCCACGCCAGATGAACCAGGAATGACCTGATCTCGATGGGCGGGGGCACGATCGCCAGTCCGGCTGCTTTTCCATAGCTTTGCGCAAGTCGAGCCGGGACCGTCGAAATCAAATCGGCCTTGGCGACTGCCGCAAGCGCCAGCAGGAATAACGGGACCGAGCCGACAACATTTCGTTCAAGATGATGCCGCGCCAGCCCGCGTCGACGATGCCAAATCCCTAAAGTCGAAATAATCCGTGGTTCGCTTGCTCTTGCCGCCCCGGTTTCGAACCGGAAACGATTGCGGCATCATTCCGGTACGCCTGCCTTCCGCCAAGCATGTCATGCCCTGGCGGGTCGAAGACGAGTTGAAGTCGATCGGGGCCAATTATGTTCAGGCCGGTCTTTGGCGCGGCTTTGCCGTCAGGGATGGCAACCTGATCACCGGACAGCAGAATTTTTCCGGCGCCGAGACCGCTGACGCCGTCATTCGCGCCCTTGGGGAATAGGCGGTTGAAATAATTCAGGCGGAGGAACGGCCTCGAGTGGTCGAGGGGCAACGCACAGTTCGGTGAATGCCCCATCCTCCTTGTTTGCAGTGTATCCCGCCCGAGCTAGGCTTCGAGGGATCGCGAGCCGCCATCGCCTGTGGAGTCCTTCTCATGCGCACCTTCGCCCTGCTCGCCGCATTCCTGCTCGGCCTCGCCTCAGCCGCCTTTGCCGCGGACGAAGTCGCCACCGCGCAATCCGTCATCCGTTCCCAAGCCGAAGCGTTCGGCCGCGACGATGCCGCGACAGCCTATTCCTACGCTGCGCCAGGGATCCACGAGATGTTTCCGCAAGCCGATATCTTCATTGACATGGTCCGGCGCAGCTACGCCCCGGTCTATCGTCACAAGAGTTTCGAATTCGGCGAAGCACGCGCTTCCGAGGGCAAGATCGCCCAGCAGGTTCACATCATCGATGCCGATGGCGTGCCATGGGAGGCGCTGTATGTGCTTGAGCAAGCGCCCGACGGCAGCCTCAAGATCAGCGGCTGCATGCTGATCAAGGCGGGCCAGGGCGTGTGAAGGCCGGCAGAGGCCGGCTTCAGGCCAGCGCCAATCGCTGCCGCGCGCGGATCAACAGCGCCACCATGATGGTGATGTTGAGCGCGTTCCAGGCAAGCCCGTTCAGGAACGCCGCGGCATAAGATCCGGACGCATCGAAGATCACGCCGGACACCCAGCCGCCGAACGACATGCCCAAGATGGAAGCGAAGATCACAATGCCGATCCGCGTCGCCGCTTCGCTCGCCGGCATCGATTCACGGACGATGATGGCATAGCTTGGCACGATGCCGCCCTGAAACAGGCCGAACATCGCCGAGATGATGTAGAGCGAGGCAAGGCCATCGAAAAACAGGTAGAACAACAGCGCAATTCCCTGCGCCACCGAGCCGATCAGAAGCGTGCGGATGCCGCCGATCCGGTCGGCGAGAAATCCCGAGCCGATGCGGCTGATGACGCCGCAAGCCATCATCAACGACAGCATTTCGGCGCCGCGCGCCACGCCGTAGCCAAGATCGCCGCAATAGGCGACGATGTGAACCTGCGGCATCGCCATCGCCACGCAGCAGCCAACGCTGGCGATGCACAGCATCACCGTCAGCGTATTGGTCGAGAGCCTTAAGTCGACCTGCGGCGGGGCGGCGTTGGCGTGGCTGCGCCGGCTCGCCGCGCCGATCTGGGCACGAAGCAGCGCCAGCACGAGCGTCATCGCCACCGCGCAGAAAATCCCGATCGCGATATAGCTGGTTCGCCAGCTGGCCGTCTGGATGCCCCAATTGAGCAGCGGCGGCCAAAGCGCGCCGCCGACA
>Ga0137404_10002041_pt1 | contig 13291 bp, 16 predicted proteins | sample CZOMad2_1_16fung_FD_108285 | JGI IMG/M metagenome (GOLD analysis project Ga0137404, IMG submission 108285) | Vadose zone soil fungal communities from Angelo Coast Range Reserve, California, USA - CZOMad2_1_16fungal (Illumina Assembly) | ecosystem: Environmental > Terrestrial > Soil > Vadose...
ACCATCCAGCCAAGGTTCTGGATACGCGTAAAACCACGCCCGGAATGCGGGCATTGGAAAAGGCGGCAGTGGTCGCGGGCGGCGGCGTTAATCATCGCTTTGGCTTGTACGACATGGTGCTATAAAAGACAATCACCTGGCGACTTTCGGAGGGCTTTCCAGCTTTGCAGATCGAATTCGTCAGCTTCGCGGGGAGCGACCAACCATCCGTATTGAAGTGGAAGCTGATGATCTGGAGCAAGCACGCGCTTTCGTCGACGTTGAGGGCATAGACGTCATTCTTCTCGACAACATGCCGCCCGCTCAGATGCGAGAGGCGATCGCGCTGAGGAAAGACAGTATCCGGTTTGAAGCAAGCGGCGGCATCACGTTGAAAAACGTAAAACGGGTTGCAGCCACGGGAGTCGATTACATTTCCATCGGCGGCCTGACGAACGCCGCGCGAGCGATCGATATTGCTCTCGAAATGACCCAAGTGCCCGGCTGAGAGTCGAGATGCCAGAGGGGCTGATCGCTGAGCAATTACAGGCCGACCTCGCCAGCGGCGTAATCGGCCGCGAGGTTATTGTCCTCGATCAAGCGAGCTCGACAAACGATGCGATTCTGCAAATCGCGAATGCAAATTCAAAGGAGGGTCTGGTTGTCTTCGCCGAACATCAAACCGCCGGACGCGGTCAACGCGGAAATCGATGGGAATCGGCAGCAGGAAAAGGACTTTGGTTTTCGATTTTTTTGCGACCGAGAATCGATCTCGCGAGTTCCCCGCAACTCACTGCCTGGGCGGCCGAAGCCGTTTCCAATGCGATTCAAAACGAATTTTCTCTTACACCTGCGATTAAACCTCCAAACGACGTGCAAATTGATGGAGGCAAGGTCGCTGGCGTCTTAGTTGAGATGAGAGCCCAGCAAAACGGGCCTCATCTGGCTATCGCCGGTATCGGGGTCAACGTGAACCAATCTCGCGAGGATTTTCCGAGGGAACTGCAAAGCCGCGCAATCTCCCTCGCTATGGTGCTTGGCAAACAAATCAATCGCCAAAGTTTTGCTGTCGCTCTCTTGCGAAAGTTGGATCGGACTTATCGTAAAAAATTCGCCAGCGCAGCAATGTAGCCGCGGGCGCTGACCTCGGCTCGCTCACACGATTGGAAACACGGCGCGCTGCCTCGCTCAACGCCCGCGGCTACAACTTTGTAACTCGTTAGCTTTTCGCTGCTCCGTGAGCCAATCGCGGTACATGTGCGGCGAAATTTCCGAAGGTTTGATCTCGCTTCGTCCACCCCAGAAAACGTTTGTGTACGAGACTGGGACGTCGCAGGAGCGAAGATGCCGATCGATAGCTGCTTTATGATCGAGCAATAGTTGTTTATCGGTGCCGTGCGCCACGGCCATGATGTTGACGTTCTTGAACTCCGGTCCGGCTTCGCGCCAGTAGCAATGCGTCAGAATACGGTGACGCCCGACTTCGCCGCCCGCTTCAATTTCACGACCGTGCGGCACTGCCCAATGAAACAGAGCATTAAATCGGGTGACCCGCACCCCGCCCACTGACGGCTTGACGTGTTCCAGGAAAGTCGAAAAACGCCCGATGATTTTCCGCGCAGTCAATTCTTCCGCCACACGATAGAATTCTTCCACGGAGACACCGGCTTCATCGGCACGCGCAACCCACGGCGAAGGCTTGATCTCTTCTGGAGCAAATTCGCGCTTAAGCGCCTGGAGGACATCCCACTGGCGTGTAGTCAGACTAACCATCTGCACTGCAACCATTTTTGCCGGTCGATCTGCTTTGCTGCCGGGATCAATCGTCTTCCGCCGAACATGTCCCACTCCCAAGGTGAAAATTCCTTTCGCCGGCATAATGCGAAAACGCTCTGCGCCGACCTTTTTCGCCAGCAATTCGCAATGCGCTTCCAATGAAAATCCCTGGGGGACTTTTATGGTAGTCCAAAGTTTGTAGTCAGATCCAGCAGTGACGGTGTCCGTGGAGCGCAACACGACATGACCTGAAAAAGGATCGTGCTGAAACATCCAATCGAAGGCTCCATCAATTTTGTCGTCGGGAAGTTTCCACGCGACTAGCGCGCCCTGAGCCAGGTTCGTCGCAAGCAGGGTTTGCCGGACGCGGCGTATCGTCCCGGCACGCAACATCGCGGCAATGCGTGCCATGACAACGTCGACGCCTACGCCTGAACGGTTCGCGACCTCCTCAAACGGCTCGCGCACGAATCCTTCGATTTTGTCCTCCGAGATCGCCAGAATTTTTGCGTTAATCGGATCGTCATGTTCAACCGGCAGCATCATCGAACTATGGCACACATCCTCCAGGCGGGCACGGGTTCAAACCGTTAAGCGTTGGTCGTTCAGCGTTGGACGCTTGCTCGCGATCCTTCGGAGTTGGAAGTTTAGTTCGATGTTAAAGGCGATTTTCTTCGATGCCCTCGGCACGCTGTTTTATCTCACCAACACGGTTGGTCACCACTACGCGCTGGCCGGCGCGGACATTGGCCTTAAGCTCGATCCGCACCAGCTCGATGATGCGTTTTATTCAGCGTGGAAAAAAATACCGCGCCGCGCTGCGATCGCCGGCCCGCGCGAGGACGATGACAAAGGCTGGTGGCGTGAACTGGTCAATCTCGTCCTGGACCAGGTTGCACCTTCATTAAGTGAAATCGATCGGGATAATTTTTTCGAGATCGCCTACGAACACTTTGCGGAACCCGGTGTCTGGGAACTTTACCCAGAAGTTCCCGGCGTACTGGAGCAATTGCAGCGGCGTTTTCAGCTCGCCGTAATCTCAAATTTTGATGGGCGTTTGCGGTTCATCCTCCAACACCTGGGTATCTCGAAGTTTTTTGTGGACATTTTCATCTCGAGCGAAATCGGAGCAGACAAGCCGGATCCGGAAATTTTCCGGCGCGCGTTGAAATTAATCGGTCTCAAACCGAACGAGGTCCTCCATGCCGGCGACGATCCAGAAAGGGATTGGGAAGCAGCCAGCGCCGCCGGTTTGTCGATCTTTCGATTGGATCGCCCAAAGAATTCACTGCGCGATCTGTTGAAGTGGGTCGGCCGGGACTCGAACCCGGAACCAACGCCTTAAAAGGGCGCTGCTCTACCGATTGAGCTACCGACCCTCCGCCGGAGCATCACTTTCTAATGCCTCGGAGATTTTTCAATGTACAATGACACGCCTCTGGCCATGATCTCTCATGAGTACAAATGCATTTTCGTAGAAGTGCCAAAGACAGGCTCGACCAGCGTTCGCGCAATTCTCGGTAAGGCTTGGAGACCACATCTGAACCTGTGGCAGATCAGAAATCAGATGGAAACGTATTGGACGCGCTACGGTGGGAGAAAAAACCGGATTCTGGCGGCCTTGTATTTGTTGCTTTCGGAAGAGCGCCGGAGAGAAATCGGGCGCAAGCAATTCGAGACCTACTTCAAATTCGGCTTCGTTCGCAACCCGTGGGACCGCTTCGTCTCTCTTTATGAGCGCACTGAGGCGCTGCAGCTCAGAGACAAAATGGCGTTCGATGAATTTGTCGATTGGATTCAATACAGCAGCGCAACCTGTGTTCACTCATCCCCGCATCGTTACCAATTGGATTGGTTCGTCGATCCCAATGGAAGCATCCTTGCCGATTTCATCGGGAAATTCGAACGGCTCGATGAGGACTGGGCATTTGTGGCGAAAAAACTCGGTGTGAGCGAAAAATTGCCCCATCAAAGACCCAACCCACGGGCGCGGCATTACACTGAATATTACACTCCGCGAACCCGGGACATCATCGCAAACAAGTTCAAAGTCGATATAGAGCGGTTTGGCTATGAATTTGCCGGATAAAATAAAAGCAATCGTGCTCACGTGCGATCGCTATCGTGCAATCACAGAGCACATGATTTTTCAATATGACCGGTTATGGCCGGGTCACCCATTCGTCTTTCATGTTCCGTACCAGGAGCTGGGCGGTACCGACACGGAGCGAGTCAAGTTTGTTACGTCGCCATCCGATATTAAGAGGACCGTCTTGCATTTGCTGACGGAGATCGATGAGGAAGAATGGATTTATTGGTGCGTAGATGACAAATACCCCATCCAATTGGTCACCGATAAGATCGGCACCCTGATTTCTCACGCCATGCGCTCGCCAGAGGTAGACGGTCTTTTATTCTGCAGATGCCGGGCAACGCTGAATAATCCGAAGCTGACTCTCTTCCCGCGCAAAGTTAAGAACCCATTCGGCGATATTTACCTGGAACGAAAAGCCTGGTTCCAGATTTGGATTCACCAAATCTTGCGCGCCAAAGTCCTGCGACATCTGTTCACTCATCTGCCCGACGTCATTCCCAATGCGAAGGTCATGGATGAGCTGAAAAACGACGTCCCAAAGCTGGCCGAGCATCGGTTATTTGTGACTAAGGAAAACTTTGCGGTTTTCGGAGAAAGCACTCGCCGCGGTATAGTCACGCAAAATTGTTATGAAAGCATGGTCAAAGCGAGGATTGAGATACCCGAATGGTTTCGCCATCCGGATGGCGAATACGTGACGCTTGGAAAACTGTAGCTTTTATCGCTGCTCGAACGTATATCCAAAACGCTCGATCTCCGCGGCAAACCGCGCGCCTACTAATTCGCGAAGCTCGTCATCGTAATATTTGGAATAATGTTCGCGGTTGGAGCGGTTGTATCGTGGCAGGGGCGCCGGCGAAATGTCTAGCGCGGCACAGACGGTGCGAAAGCCGTCAGCCAAATTCTCGAAACGCATGATGTAATTAACGTTGGCGAACGGATCTTTTTCGCCCTTATCTAACCGGAGATAGTCTGCGACCGGCAGCACCTTAACGATAGCCTTTGTGAATTTCTTCCGATCCCACGCGATCGTGTTTTGAGTTGGCGTGAAATAATAGGAAACCATCCGGTCCCAGGGATTTCGCACGCACGTAAATCTGTAGAGTTTATCAAACTCGATGTCCCCGAGCGATGCCCGGTACTCAGCCAGCGTTGAATGTTTCTTAATTTTGTACTTCGGGTTACGCAGTCCAAAGCGCTCGATCCCGTCCTGTTCACCCCGTAAAGCTACTAACTCATCTTCGGAATAATCACGCAGGACGCTCTGAACGGAATTACCGGCCGTCTTTGGAATGTGAACGAACAAAAAACGTTTCTGAAAGGAAATCATCAGCGGGCTAGTGGGATTATTTTAGGACGCGCCGCCCAGTTAGGCGAATACTGGCGGTTATTTATCAGTCGTGCGACCTGTTGCTGGGAAAAGCGGTGACGCCTCATGATCCTGTCCCACAAATACAAATTCATCTTTATCAAGACGGCAAAAACCGCAGGCACGAGCATCGAAGTCTTTCTTTCGAAACACTGCGGGCCTTCAGATGTCTTGACCCCGATCGAACCGCCCCTCGAAGGCCATCAACCACGCAATTACCTGGGATCCATAAACCCGATTCCTGAAATCCTGGAAAGGCCAGGCAAGATCTTCTCCGCGTTGCGACATTCAATTACCAGTCGCGAGAAGTTTTATCGCCATATGCCTGCATTGGAGGTTCGGACGCGCGTTCCTCATGATGTTTGGAACAACTATTTTAAGTTTTGCGTTGAACGAAATCCCTGGGACAAAGTTTTGTCACATTATCACATGCATGTTGCCCGCGAAGACGGTCCGCTTTCCTTTGACGAGTATCTCGCCCGAGGCCGGTTCCCGATTAACTATTTCCGGTATACCGATCGTTCTGGAGAAAAAATCATCGTGAATCGAATTCTCCGCTATGAGAACCTGACCGCCGAGCTCAGCGAAGTCTTCTCGCAATTAGATTTGCCCTTCAATGGAACACTTGGTGTCTCAGCAAAATCGGAATATCGAAGTGACCGGAGACCGTACCAGCAAGTATTCAACGACTCACAACGGCAAATCGTCGAAAAGGCGTTTGCCAAAGAAATCGAGCTGCACGGTTACCGCTTTTGAATCACTGAGGCAGGACCGCCATGCTTGACCTATTTATTATTTTTTTGGTAACCTTGAGTCTTCGCATCTGAAGCTGTATTTAACATCCAGTTCTGGTAGAAAGGTCTTATGCCGCTCTTAAAACCGGACCCAACGTTTTATCCCTCGCCGCGGCTGGCCATGCAGGGGCCACCCGAGAAATATGCATTCGTAGCGGCGCTTAATCCGCCCGGAAGCAAACTCAACGACGCCCTTCTGGTAGTCGACGTTGATCCAGACTCACGCACTTATGGCCGGCAGGTAGGCGAGGTCAAGATGCCGGAATTTGGTGATGAGCTGCATCATTTCGGCTGGAATGCGTGTAGCTCTGCGCTTTGCCCGTATGCACCGCATCCACACGTCGAGCGCCGTTACCTGGTTGTACCGGGAATTCGCTCCTCGCGTATTCACATCATCGACACCAAGCCCAATCCGCGAAAACCGAAGATCGTCAAAGTGATCGAGCCAGCAGAAGTTTTTGCACGCGCTAACTATTCGCGTCCACACACCATTCATTGTGGACCGGAAGGTATTTACGTTAGCGCGCTTGGAGCACCCAATGGCGACGGCCCGGGGGGTATTTTCATGCTGGATTGTGAAACGTTCGAGATCCTCGGCCAGTGGGAAATGGATCGAGGCCCACAGTTCTTGCATTATGATTTTTGGTGGCATTTGGGATTCGACACTTTGCTGACCAGCGAATGGGGCACGCCAAACATGATCGAAAGCGGACTCCAACCCGACCTTCTGCTTGGCGGTAAATATGGGCATCAAATGCACGTCTGGGACCTTCGCCGCCGTCGCCATTTGCAGGCGCTCGATTTGGGCGGTGAGCAACAAATGGTTCTCGAGATGCGTCCCGCACACAACCCCACCAAAGCATATGGCTTCGTCGGGGTTGTCGTTTCGCTTAAGGATTTGTCCGCATCAGTCTGGCTTTGGCACCGCGACAACGGAGCGTGGGGTTTAAAAAAAGTGATCGAGATTCCGGCGGAACCAGCCGACCCGGCAAATTTGCCAGCGATGCTTAAGGATTTTAAGGCGGTGCCGCCGCTGGTGACGGACATCAATTTGTCGCTCGACGACAAATTCCTGTACATCTCGTGCTGGGGAACAGGAGAGTTCTTGCAGTACGACGTATCCGATCCATTCAATCCGAAGAAGACCGGTTCGGTGCGGATTGGTGGGATTGCTCACCGAACGCCCCACCCAAAGAATCCAGAGCGAGCGCTGGCGGGCGGTCCGCAAATGGTGGAAGTGAGCCGGGATGGCAAACGGGTCTATTTCACCAACTCGCTTTATGCCGCCTGGGATGAGCAATTCTATCCCGATGGAGTAGGCAGCTGGATGGTGAAACTAAACGCCAATCCTGACGGCGGCATGGCTTTCGACGAGAACTTTTTTATCGAAAGCAGCGATTATGGTATTCATCAGATCCGCCTCGAAGGAGGCGATTCGTCTAGCGATTCGTATTGTTTCCCGTGAGCGACCTCTGGCCCTGGCTGGTGGTATTTGCGCTGGGTCTTTTTCACGGCTTGAACCCAGCCATGGGATGGCTTTTCGCTGTTGCGCTCGGGCTGCAGGAACAAAAACGCGCAGCGGTACTTCGTGCGTTGCTGCCGATCGCACTGGGCCATGCTCTTTCCATTGGGATTATCATCGCCGTAGTTCTCCTGGCTCGAATTAGCCTGCCGCATTCGGCCCTGAAATATTCCGCTGCGGCCATTCTGTTTGCATTCGGATTGTATCGTCTTTTTCGGTCGCGCCATCCCAATTGGGTAGGCATGCAAGTGGGTTTTGGCGATTTGACTCTTTGGTCGTTTATCATGGCATCGGCACATGGCGCAGGATTGATGCTCATTCCGTTATTTCTCAAATCAGCCGACACGCCACCAGCTGCGAGTTCGATGAGCTCACACATGCATTCGATGTCGAGTTTTGGATTCGGCAACGTCAGTTCGCCATCTCTGCTGACTGGTTCAATCGCAATTCATACCCTTGGTTACCTTCTGGCAACTGGCTCGGTGGCGATGTTGGTTTATGAAAAGCTGGGTGTCGGCCTGTTGCGACACGCGTGGTTCAACATCGATTTATTCTGGATGCTGGCACTGATGATTGCTGGTCTCGTTATCCTTTTTCTTTAATCGAGATGGGGAAGAAAACGAAACTGTCGAAACGATGACTCTCGTCCCCCAGATCAACTAATTCATCAAAGGGCGCCGGCTTTAATCAAAGTTTGAGCTTGTCGTTTGTGGCTTCCTGCCAACGATGAATCTCGCCGGTAAGACGAGCAATCACCGACCCGAATTGCCGGTCCGCGTAAAGGTTGCGCCTTTCCAGCGGATCGTCGTTCAGGTTATACAATTCATTCAAATCCTTGTCGCGCAGACAAAGCTTCCAGCCATCTTGGGTAACAATCGTTCGGGTGGATTCCTCGACAGCACGCTTGACCATGCGTCGTCGAGCCAATTTGGTGCCCTTTCCTACTTTCGTGCGATTTGGCGCCCACTCTAGAAACACATTCTGTGGCGGCATTACTTCCTCGGTAATTAGCGGCAGCAGACTTCTGCCGCTGCACTGGGCATCATTCGGCTGACCGAGAAGATCAAGCAGCGTGGGCACGAAATCGATGTGACTGATTCCTTGCTGAATGGTTTTGGCGCGTGTTTGCCCAGGAAGCCGAATCAAGAGAGGAACACGCGCGGCCTCTTCGAACATTGTTTCTTTCCCGAAAAGGTGATGCGCGCCCAGGCTGTCGCCATGATCGCTCGTGTGCACAACAATCGTGTGATCAGTCAGACCCAATCGTTCCAGGCAACCAAGAATGGCGCCGATGCTTTGGTCTACCAGGGTGACGAGCCCGAGATAGCGCTGCTTAATACTGCGGTATTCCTCGGGAGTGACGCCAAAAAACAACTGAGCCGGGAGCCGCTTTCGATCCAGGATTGCTTCCGCTTGTTGCCATTCGCGCATCAACCGGTAACGGAGCGGAATATCTTCACTCTCAGGAAGCGTGGCTGTTACATCAAGGTCCACGTCATCGACCGGATGCTCGTCGTTGAGCGGGCCGTTGTAGGGTGAATGCGGTTCTACAAAACCAACAACGAGGATGAAAGGATCGTTGCGATGCTTCTCAATGAACTCGGATGCATGTTTCTCGAGAAACTTTGGCCGTGACAGTTCGATCGGCAGATTACTGATAGCCAGTTCTGAGAAGCGTCGGTTCGATTTGTCCGGCGTGACGCCCTTGGAAATGAGGAAATTTGTGTAATCGCCGTGGTCGTCAGTCGAAATCCATTCCTCGAATCCTCGCCCGATCGGTCCTTCCTCGCCCAGATGCCATTTCCCGATATACGCAGCGCGATAATCTCTGTCCTCCATCAGCTCAGGGAAAACGCGAAACCGTCGGTCGAGTGGTACGCTGTTGCGTGTGCATCCGTTGATATGCGGCCACGTACCAGTCATGAGCGACGAGCGTGAAGGCGTGCAAACTGGATGTGTCACGTACGCTCGCTCGAAAACAACGGATTCGGAGGCAAGTTTGTTAAGGTTGGGCGCGTGTACCTTTAGGCCGCCGTAACACGCAATCGTGTCCGCTCTCTGTTGGTCCGGCAGGAAAAGAACCAAGTTGGGCTTTCGCTGTGCAGCCATGTTTTTCAGGTCACGCACTAAATCAGCGCTAACCAATCTCTGCAATCATCAAGCTCTTGTCCGATCTCTAGCGGCGAGTCTATGACCGCCGTCTGCTCTTACCGGCTCTCGTACCTTCGGCGCTCACAGAGCGCCGCTACGGCTGAATGGCGCGCGATCAGTTTGAGCGCGCGTCTGAGTAATTCTTTTCCCGGAGAAATCTTGTGCCAGGGCGATGCGCCCGACGGATGCGGAAGCGGAATCACGTCAAAGCGGTTCCCTGCCCGCTCAACCCGGAATCTGCGACCGATCACTTTTTCCAGCTTCACGCACTCAATAAATTGCATGATTGCTATTCGACCAACTGGGATCACAAGACGCGGTTGTAAAATTTCGATTTCGTTGTCCATCCAGGACGAGCAGTTACGAATCTCATCCGGAGCCGGAACACGATCTGTGCCGCCGGAATTCTTTCCGGGAAAACACCGGCAGACGGCCGCGAAATAAATTCTCGATCGAACTGCGGCTTCGTTCATCCCGCAGAATTCTTCGAACCAACGAAAAAGTGTCTTGCCGGCAGTATGCGCAAATGGTCTTTGCAGAACCGGTTCTCGCGGGCCAGGCGCCTGACCAATAATCATGACGTCGCTCACAATTGCGCCCCCGGAGACTGGCGTGGATTTCATGCGCGAGCAACGACGGCATTGAAGCAGGTGCGCAACGTGGCGATCGAGCTTCTTTTCTGTACGAATTTCAGCGCTCATTGGTGCAGCGAGATGTGATCGGTGATCCGTGATCTGTGACCGGAAACACTGATCACCGTTCACAGATCACGTCTTCATCAGCGCCGGAATATCGACAATAGCAAGCTGAGCAGGATGCTGAGAATGATGCAGGTGACGATGGGAAAATAAAACGCAGAATGTTCGCGCTCGATCCGAATGTCGCCCGGCAACCGTCCCAACCATTTCGGAGCAAACCCGCTCCACATCACCAGTCCCAATAGCGTGATGATCACGCCCATGACGGCGACGAATTTGCCCAGCTCCCGCATCATTCAAAAAGTTGCGCGAATCGAGCGGAGGCACAAGCTTGATGACGAATGCCCGTACAATTCCGAGATTATTACGAGACATTAGGTGTGCCCAAGACGGCAACCGAAGATGAGGTTCGCAGCGCTTTTCGCAAACTGGCGCGCAAGTATCACCCCGACGTCGCCAAGGACAAGAAGGCCGCTGAAGAAAAATTTAAAGAGATCAACGAAGCGTACGAGGTATTGGGCGACCCAGAGAAACGTGCGAAATACGACCAGCTCGGTGCAGATTGGAACAGACCGGGCGGATTCCAGCCGCCGCCGCAGTGGGGCCCACAACCAACGGAAGGCGGATATTACCAGTGGGGCGGTGATGGCGGTGGTGGAGTTCAATTTGAGTTCGGCGGAACCGGATTCAGCGACTTTTTCGAAGCCTTTTTCGGTGGCGGCCGCGGCCGCTCGGCTTTCGGCGGATTTGGCGGACGCCAGGCGACTGCGGAGCGCGGAGCCGATGTCGAGGCCGATATCATGGTTACACTGGAAGAAGCGCTGAACGGATCGACGCGACCAGTCTCGCTACGCCGGGCGGGCTCAAACAAGGTTGAAAATTATCAGGTCAAGATCCCGCGTGGGGTTCGCGAGGGCCAGCGAATCCGTCTGGCTGGTCAGGGCGAAGCTGGCGTGGGCGGTGGAAAAAGCGGTGATTTGTTCCTGCGTGTCCGATTGGCGCGCCATCCCGACTTCTCAGTCGAGGGCAGCGATTTGATTCACGAGGTGAAGATTGAACCGTGGCGGGCAGTGCTTGGCAGCGAATTGCTCGTACCCACTCTCGAAGGGAAAGTGCGACTGAAAATTCCACCGGGCACGCAGGGTAGCCAGCGATTTCGGCTGCGGGAACGGGGTTTACCGGGTGTCTCGGGAAAGCGTGGCGATCTTTACGTCGAAGTTCAGATCAACGTGCCGAAGAAACTGACCGAACGCGAACGCGAGATCTGGAACGAGCTGGCAAAACTGCACAATGGCTAAGTCGTGAATACTATCTTGACTTTTGCTATCAAAAACAGGTCAAATCCTATCTTCATTAGGATATGTCTGATGAGCCGAAAGCCAGGTCTAGTAAAGCTTTTGACCTTTCCAAATCTATCCTGACGGTTGTTCTTGCTAGTGTCGCTGCGGCTTGGATTTCACATCATTATAAGGTCGAGGAAGAAAATGCGGCGGTTTACGCAGAGTCGAGAAAAGCCGCTACTAATACTTACTACGACATAATTGATACCATCGGTAAGCGGCATTATTACGCGGTACGCGCTGCCGTAGGATTTCAGTGGCATGACGATGAAATGGTTCATTGGCAACAATACGAAAACATGCGCGCGTACTGGAACGAACATCGCTACAGTATATTGGCTCTAACCAAACGATATTTTGGAGCCGGGACAGAACAACAGTTCAGCGATTTCATTCCGAAGTTTGACTACGTCGACGACAAATTGACCGCGGCAAAAAATGCTTTTCGCGATAAGAAACCTTTGCCTGAAGATTTTAGCAAGGCAGGTGGATTATTGGATTACCTGTATAACCTGGATAATGAAATCAGGAATTTTTCCGAGTCTCTGCAAGAACAGCTGAAGCACGGTCAGGTAGATATTTATTCTCCTCAACCTCCTCTGAAGAAACCTTGATATTGTGTGACCGGTTTAACTACGACCTCGAGGCCAAGTTGTAGTCGCCTCAGCGGCTAGGAAGCCAGCGCCCTTGATTTTCTCCGGTTACCTTCTAGACAAGCCAGCGCCAATTATAGTAAATCGTTGAATGAAGATTTCTCTTGGCTCTGATCACGCCGGTTTTCGTTACAAGGAAAAGGTAAAAGAGCTCCTCGCTTCGCTCGGTCATGAAGTAAAAGACTGCGGCACATTCAGTGAGGACCCAGTGGACTATCCGCTTTTCATACGCCCAGCCGCAGAAGCGGTCGCGAGAGGCGAGTGCGAGCGGGGCATCGTGTTCGGTGGTTCAGGGAACGGCGAAGCCATGGTGGCGAATAAAGTTCACGGCATCCGCTGCGCGCTTTGCTGGAGTGAAGAGTCGGCTCGCCTTTCACGCCAGCACAATGACGCCAACGTGCTTTCAATGGGCGAGCGCCTGATTCCGGAAGATCTCGCGCTCGAAATTGTGCGGATCTGGCTGGAAACAGCTTTCGACGGCGGTCGGCACGAGCGACGCGTGGCAATGTTAAACGAGATGTAGGTAGCGGCGGTTCACCCGAACCGCCCGAGGCGATTGAGGTCAATCGCCCCTACCTGCCCAACCGATCCACACAGACAGCGACCACAAACACCGCGCTCACAAACGCGTTGCTTTGAAAAAAAGCGCGATTGACCCCGGCCAGGTCGAGCTTCTGGGTCTTATGTTCGTAAAAAAGAGCTGCCGCAATCAACGGCATGGACCAGTAATAAACCGGGCCAAGCTGCGCCACTACACCGAAAGCGATGAGCGCCGCAAATGTCAAAAGATGCAATAACTGCGCCAGGCGAAGACTGCGGGCGATTCCGAGTTTCACAACAAGCGATCGAATATCTTCGCGCCGATCAAAATCGTAATCCTGAGTCGCATAAATGAGGTCGAATCCCGCGACCCA